>OHSE01000205.1_pt1 | contig 25710 bp, 18 predicted proteins | sample 1578531 | NCBI WGS metagenome assembly OHSE01 (sample SAMEA3879541, study PRJEB24766) | human gut metagenome | biome: human-associated habitat; feature: feces | place: USA | collected 1985/1987
TGCCGGTGCTGGTCAATCTGGTTGCCAACGCCATGCCGTTTCGCAAAGGGATCGCCATTTCCTGCGATGAGGCTCAGGTCATCAACGATAAGAAAGTGACTGACCACCATGCAGTGATCCCCACCCGCAATCTCCAAAACGCCGACCTGTCCGGTCTGCCGGTGGGTGAACGGATGATTTTGGAACTTGTAGCTTTGCGCCTGCTGTGCGCGGCGGCGGAACCGCATACTTACTCAGAAACTGCTGTCACCGTGGAGTGTGCCGGTGCGGAGTTTACCACCAAGGGCAAAACGGTGGAGCGCCCCGGCTGGCGGGCGCTGGACGCTGCCTACCGTTCTGCGCTGAAAAATGCGGAGCCGGACAAAGAAAACGAGGACAAGATCCTGCCGGAGCTGTCCGAGGGTCAAACACTGCCTATTTCCAATGCCGCTGTCAAGGAGGGCAAAACCAGCCCACCCAAACACTTCACAGAGGATACCCTATTGTCCGCGATGGAGACTGCCGGAAAAGAGGATATGCCGGAGGATGCCGAGCGAAAAGGTCTGGGGACACCGGCCACCCGTGCCGGTATTTTGGAAAAGCTGGTATCTGCCGGTTTTCTGGAACGAAAAAAGAGCAGGAAAACGGTGCAGCTTCTCCCTTCCCACGATGCAGTTTCCCTGATCACAGTGCTGCCGGAACAACTGCAATCGCCGCTTCTGACTGCCGAGTGGGAGTACCGCCTGGGCGAGATCGAGCGCGGGCAGCTTGCCCCGGAGGAGTTTTTGGATGGAATCAGTACCATGCTGAGAGACCTGGTGGGGACTTATCAGGTCATCAAGGGAACCGAGTATCTGTTCGCTCCGCCCCGTGAGGTGGTAGGCAAATGCCCTCGCTGCGGCGGTGAAGTTGCAGAACTGCAAAAAGGCTTCTTCTGTCAGAATGATTCTTGCAAATTTGCAATCTGGAAAAACAACAAATGGTGGGCTGCCAAGAAAAAACAGCCGACCAAGGCTGTGGTGTCTGCACTGCTGAAAGATGGCCTTGTCCGTGTAACGGGCCTATATTCGGAGAAAACCGGCAAGACCTACGATGCCACTGTTGTTTTGGAGGACGATGGACAGTATGCCAACTTCAAGCTGGAATTTGACCAGCGGAAAGGAGGCAGCCGATGAAGCTCTCTTTAGTGGAACGGGAAACCATTCTCCTCTATAACCAGGCAGAACCAATGGCTGAGGTCTACACCCACGATCCCCGTTTGATGGAGAAGCTGGAACTGCTGGCAAAAAAGCACCCCGACCAGATCACCCGAAAGGACGCCCATAACTTTACCGTCCCCAAGCGGTGTGTATCAGTCAGGGAGCCATACAGCGCAGAACGCCGCAAAGCTGCCAGTGAGCGTGCGAAAGCCGCCGGATACCAGCCCCCTGTGAGAAAGTCCAACAGTTAAAGGTACATGGCAGAGAATGTATTTGAAGTAGTCAAGCAGTCGGTCAGCACCAGAGAAGCGGCAGCGTTTTATGGGATCGAGGTCAAACGAAATGGTATGGCCTGCTGTCCCTTTCACGATGATAAGAACCCCAGCATGAAGGTAGACCAGCGGTTCCACTGCTTTGGCTGCGGTGCAGATGGGGATGTGATCGACTTTACCGCAAAGCTCTTTGACCTCTCCCCAAAAGAAGCGGCGGAGAAACTGGCACAGGACTTTGGCCTGATCTATGACAGTCAGGCCCCGCCCCGCAGGAGATATGTCCGGCAGAAAACCGAGGCACAGAAGTTTCGGGAGGACCGACAACGGTGTTATCGCGTACTGTCCGATTACTACTATCTGCTGAAAAAATGGGAGGCCGACAATTCTCCCAGGACACCGGAGGAAGAACCGCACCCCCGCTTTGTGGAAGCAATCCAGAAGAAAGCCTATGTAGAGTACCTGCTGGACCTTTTTCTTTATGAAAGTGAAGAAGAACAAAAGGCATGGATTGCAGAACACACAGCAGAAATCACACACTTGGAAAGGAGATTGAAAATCATGGCTGAGAACAAACCCACCAACCGAGAACGGCTAAGGGAAATCACAGATGGCATCGAGCAGGGCATCAAAGAACTGTTTGAGAGTGAAAAGTATATGCGCTATCTGTCCGTCATGTCCCGCTTCCACCGCTATTCGGTAAACAACACCATGCTCATCTATATGCAGAAGCCGGACGCCACTTTGGTAGCCGGATACAATAAGTGGAAAGACCAGTTTGAGCGTCATGTAAAAAAGGGCGAGCATGGCATTACCATCATCGCTCCCACACCGTATAAGAAGAAAATCGAGGAGCAGAAGCTGGACCCGGATACCAAGGCTCCGATTCTGGATAAAGACGGAAAGATCGTCACAGAGGAAAAAGAAATCGAGATTCCCATGTTCCGCCCGGTCAAGGTCTTTGATGTGAGCCAGACCGACGGGAAACCTTTGCCGGAGCTTGCATCATCCCTTTCCGGCAATGTGCCAAATTATGAGGCATTCATGGAGGCCCTGCGCCGCAGCGCACCGGTGCCGATTACTTTTGAAGCAATGGCCGCCGATACGGACGGCTATTTTTCTGCCGATCATCAGAAAATTGCCATTCGTCAGGGCATGAGCGAGGTGCAGACGGTTTCGGCCACGGTTCACGAGATTGCTCACAGCAAGCTCCACAATCAGAAAAAGATTCAGATTGCCAATGACGAGCAATATCAGGAGATCGAGCTGTTTGATAAACCCGGTCTGTTCTCCAATGGGCGGATTGCCCGTGATAATCTGCCGGAGGGCGTTTATTGCTATGACCTGCGCGGTTCTGACTACGACCCCGGAGAGCCGGTCTGTGTAGAAGAACGAGTGGTTGTAAACCATGCAGGTTCCGTTCTGTTGACAGAGCCGCTGGAGCTGGCGGAAGATGGACGCCTGATGCTGACCGAGGAAGAAGGGCTGAATTTTACCGGTGGCTTTTCTACCCTCTCCCAGTTCTTGCAGGAACAGAAGAAAGACCGCCACACGGAGGAAGTGGAGGCTGAAAGCATCTCCTATGCGGTCTGCAAATATTTTGGCATCGAGACCGGAGAAAACAGCTTTGGCTATATTGCAAGCTGGAGCCAGGGCAAAGAGCTGAAAGAGCTGAGAGCCAGTTTGGAGACCATCAACAAGACCTCCGGCACTTTGATCTCTGATATTGAGCGCCACTATAAGGAAATCTGCAAAGAGCGTGGAATTGACCCCAATACAAAAGCAGAGCCGGAAACCGCCCCGATAGAGCAGCCGACTGGCAATCTAACCTACTATGTAGCAGAGTGCATGGAGTTTCCAAACCTCGGAGAATACCATGATAACCTGTCTTTGGAGGAAGCAATCCGCATTTATCAGGAGATTCCGGCAGAGCGAATGAACGGGATCAAAGGAATTGGTTTTGAGCTGAAAGACGGAAGCGACTATGAAGGACCGTTTCCGATTTTGACCGGGCAGACCATTGACCTGGACACCATCCAGGCAATCGACTATTACCGTGATAATCCTCTGGTGCAAAAAGCGGTAAAGGAACTGGCTGCGGCCATGCCGGAAATGGAGGTGCTGGGGGCGGACGCCAACCAGCAGGAGGCTTTGTTTCTGATCGACGATGCCACCTATCTTCATATCCAGCCCTGTGACAGCGGATGGGACTATACCCTTTACGATGCCGCATCCATGAAAGAGCTGGATGGCGGTCAGCTGGATATGCCGGAGCTTTCCCGCATGAAGGCAGTTCTCCAGATTTGTGATGACAACGATTTGGGCAAAGACTCGGTAAAATACGCACCGTTGTTCATGATCGAGACCTTGCAGGAAGCTGCCTATCAGCAGATGCAGGCAGAGGTCCGTCAGATGACTGCTTCTTCCCAGCTGCCGGAGGCACAGGAGCAGGCACTGGATGAATACCCCATGCCGGATGAGCAGGTCTCCACACCGGATATGCAGGAATACGGATACTCCTATGATGGGATGCTCCCTGTTACCAGAGAACGGGCGCTGGAACTGGATGCCGCCGGTTTGACTGTCTATGTGCTGCATGAGGACAATACGGAGAGCATGGTGTTTGACCCACAGGAGATCATGGAGCATGGCGGTCTTTGCGGTGTGGACCGTGAGGAATGGGAGAAAAGCCCTCAGTTCCATGAAAAGGTCATGGAGCGTCAGGAACATCAGCAGGAACGAGAACAGGCATTTCTCTCCCAGAATAGAGATTGCTTTGCCATCTATCAGGTGAGCCGTGACGATCCGCAGAATGTGCGCTTTATGAATCTGGACTGGCTAAAGTCCCATGATATTTCCATAGACCGCAGCAATTATGACCTAATCTACACCGCTCCGCTGAGTGAGTCTGGCACTGTGCCGGAGCAGCTGGAAAAACTCTATCAGCAATTCAATCTGGAAAAACCCGTGGACTTTCACAGTCCCTCCATGAGCGTCAGCGACATCGTTGCGATCAAGCAGGACGGTAAGGTATCCTGTCATTACTGTGACAGCGTTGGTTTTACCCAGATCCCTGGATTCTTGCCGCAAAATCCGCTGAAAAATGCGGAGATGGCCGTGGAGGACGATTACGGCATGATCGACGGTATCATCAACAATGGCGCAAAAGAGCCTACGGTGGCAGAGCTGGAACAGCAGGCCCGAAGCGGTCAGCCCATTTCCCTGATGGACTTGGCTGACGCCGTTCATCGGGAGGAACGGGAAAAGAAGAAATCCGTTGTGGACCAGCTGAAAAGCCAGCCCAAAGCAGAACACAAAAAGACAGCACCCAAAAAGAGTGCGGAAAGGGAGATTTGATATGGGAAACTTTACTTTTGAGGAAATGAACCTGATGTGCATTTACAATACCGGCAGCCGCACCGGATTGATCAACAGCCTGCGTGAGATGCGCGGCGAGCTATCACCGGAGGAAGCGGAACTGAGGGAGCTGACCGACAGCGCCCTTACAAAGCTCTGTGCGATGACCGATGAGGGCTTTTCCCAGCTGGAGCTGTACCCGGATTTTGACCAGTAAATTTATCGTGCAAAAATATAGTGAGAGAAATTGTATGGAGGATAAGCGATTTCTCACAATTCTTTACAAAATCCCACTATACTTAGAGGGATGAATAAAGTATAATAACCTTATTAGCCTTGTGGATAAGGTTGATTATAAAAGCAAAGATAAAAACGCAACGCATATAACGATATATGCCAGAGCCGGTAGGTAGCCCGGCCGTCCTGTTTATCAGGGTAAGTAACCTGCCCCTCCGGGTTGTCCATTCTTTGCTCATAGCAATCATTAAGGAGGGATTGTCATGAGTACAAGTATAGGCAAACTGACAGTGTTTTTTGAAGAACCATTTTGGGTAGGTGTTTTTGAACGAATTGAAAATGGTAAGCTTTCAGTTTCCAAAGTAACATTTGGAGCAGAGCCAAAGGACTATGAGATTTATGAGTTTGTTTTGAAGAATTATAACGGTTTACGGTTTAGCCCGGCGATAGAAACCGTCATAAAAGAACAAACTAAAAATCCGAAGAAACTTCAGCGTGAAATTCACAAGTCAATGTCTGCCAAAGGAATTGGAACAAAATCTCAGCAGGCGCTACAACTACAACATGAACAATGCAAACAGCAGCGTAAAGCTAAAAGTAGAGAAGAAAAAGTGGCAGAAGAAAAGAGACTATTTGAATTAAAACAGCAAAAGAAAAAGGAAAAACATCGGGGGCGTTAAGCCCTTGATGTTTTTCAAAATAAAGTTCTCAACACAATGTTAAATTTTGTTATGAACACTTGTGCATTGATGATTATTTTGAACTTAGGAGGTGTTTAATGAAAACGGTTCTTTTACATGGGTTGGGACAAACTGCACAGGACTGGAAAGAAGTAGTCCAACAACTATCAATTTCCAATGTCGATTGCCCAGAACTTTTTTCTTCAGCAGAAGATGAAATATCATATTCGCAGATTTTGGGCGATTTAGAACAGCGGTATTCAGAAGTAAAAGAGCCGCTTCGTATCTGCGGTCTTTCGTTAGGTGCGCTTCTTGCGATTGATTTTGCTATTCGGCATGAAGAAAAAGTGGCTTCGCTGGTTTTGATTGGCGCACAATATAAAGTTCCAAGTTTACTGATAGATTTTCAAAATCTTATCTTCCGTTGTATGCCAAACAAGGCTTTTGAAAGTATGGGACTATCAAAGAGCAGCACCATAAAATTGGCTCACTCTATGCGGTCATTGGATTTTACTTCGCAATTAGACAATATTCATTGTCCAGTGACAATTTTGTGTGGCAAAAAGGATACTGCCAATCTAAAGGCTTCTAAAAGGCTAAAAGAATTGCTACCCCAAGCTACTTTGCACATCGTTCCAAATGCAGGACATGAACTCAATAAATATGCACCAAACACGATTGCAGAGATATTAAACAACTAAAACTTAATATTCACAGTTTTACCCAGCGGGAAATCTTTTAGGTTTCCTGCTTTTCTTTTACCCAAAACTGAAAGGAGGACAGAACACCATGCCAACCAAAGCTGAACTGTATGCACAGATGGCGGACAAGGTGGCAACACAGCTCACGGGGAGCTGGCAGGAATGGGCAGGGTTTCTCACCACTGCTTCTCGCCTTTACAAATACCCGTTCCATGAGCAGCTGATGATCTACGCCCAGCGACCGGACGCCACCGCCTGTGCAGAGTACGATTTGTGGAATGAAAAGATGGGCCGGTATGTAAGGCGCGGTTCCAAGGGAATCGCTCTGGTGGACGATTCCGGGGACAGACCCCGCCTGCGCTATGTTTTTGATATTTCCGACACCGGAACCCGTGAACATTCCCGCACTCCCTGGCTGTGGCAGCTGGAGGAGCGCCATCTGGATTCCGTGCAGGCCATGCTGGAGCGCACCTATGATGTTTCCGGTGATGACCTTGCCGGACAGCTCACCGAGGTAGCCGGAAAACTGGCTGAGGAATACTGGACGGAGCATCAGCAGGACTTCTTCTATATCGTTGACGGTTCCTTTTTGGAGGAATATGATGAGTTTAACATCGGAGTACAGTTCAAGGCAGCAGCCACCGTCAGCATCACTTACGCTTTGATGTCCCGCTGCGGACTGGAGCCGGAACGCTACTTCGACCACGAAGATTTCATGGCGATCTTTGATTTCAATACTCCGGCAACCATCGGAGCGCTGGGAACAGCGGTCAGCCAGATCAACCAGCAGGTGCTGCGGCAGATCGGCGTTACCGTCCGAAATGCAGAGCGCGAAGCCAACCAAGAAAGGAGCAAACAAGATGAACAATCCCATGACCTATATCCAGAACGGAGACTATCTGATTCCCGACCTGAAGCTGAGCCAGCAGCCGGAGAAACCCTTGGGCAAGTACGGAAGGATGAGGAAAACCTACCTGAAGGAACACCGTCCCATCCTCTACAACCAGATGCTGCTGAGCGAGAAGCTGTACCCGCACCTTCTGGAGATCGACGAGACCGCCCAGAGCAGACTGGAGCAGATGATGCCCCAGCTGGCGAAGGAAGCGGGAGCCACCGAGGACCTGAAAGCCAGCGATCCCATGAAGTGGGTGGGGCTGATGAACACCTGCAAAGCTCAGGCCGAGGAGATCCTGATGGCGGAGCTTATCAACAGCTGACTCTAAACCTGTTCCTCTCCGAAGCGGAACAGATCCAATCCATAGATGAAGCAGAGAATGTAGCGCATACATCCTCTGCTTTTTCTTTTGCCCAAAATGACATCGACCATGTGCTGCGTTTGGGCGGCAATACAGACCGTCAAAGGGAGCGTGTGGTTGCAGCCTTTGAAAAGCAGAAAACCACCGCTGAGATTGCCGAGATACTGAAAACGCTGTACCACGGCGGCAACGGCCTTGGCAGTGTGAGCGCATGGTATGCCGAGGATGGTATCCATCTTTCCCATGGGAAGTCTGTCCGTTATGACAGGTCTGCCCAGGTCATTTCCTGGGAGAGCGCCGCAGAGCGTATCGGGGAGCTTTTGGAGAGCGGCCAGTTTGCCTCCAATGTGGAGCTTGCAGAAGCGGCAGGCTATGAACGCTCCCTCCTTGCAGAAAAGCTCTGGTATCTGTATCACGATCTCAGTGAGGGTGCCAGAGAAGCCGGATATTTGTCCTGCCTGTCAGAGATCAAAGGCAATGGTTTCCCGGAGGAGACCCGCCGCCTGACGGAGCAGCTGAGTGACCCGGCTTTCCGCCAGACCCTCAAGGAAGAATACGCTGCCTTCTGGACTGCCTATCAGCAGGACCGTGACCTGTTGCGTTTTCACTATCACAGACCGAGGGAGATCTGGGAGAACCTGAAGGACCTTGACCTGCCACGCAGGACCTTTTCTTCAGACCTTTCCCAAGTGCCAACCGTTCAGCACTTCATTACCGAGGATGAGATCGACGCCGCTATGACCGGCGGCAGCAGTTTCGCCGGAGGAAAAGGCCGTATCTATGCGTTCTTCATGGCAAACCATACGGATAAGGAGAAAGTGAGATTCCTCAAAGACGAGTATGGCATTGGCGGACGCTCTCATGCCCTGTCCGGCGCAACACACAGCGGCGAAGATCACGATGGGAAAGGACTGCACTATAAAAAGCAGGACTGCCCAGATGTTCACTTGAACTGGGAAAAGGTTGCCAAGCGCATTACCTCACTTGTCCAGAAAGACCGCTATCTTACCGAACAGGAACAGGCGCAGTATGACAAGATCCAGGCTGAAAAGGATCTGGCAGAAGAAGATGCCATTCATGCCCGGCAGCCGGAGATAGAGGAAGAAACGCCAAAGCCTACCCTTGGGGAGCAGTTTGAGCAGTATAAGCCTGTGGTGACTGCCGCCATTTCCGAGGATACCGCATATCGCAATGCCTGCGGTCATTCTGACCGTGAAAATGCTGTCATCGAGGGCAATGCCGCTGTGCGCCGTGCGGTTCTTGGTTCTAAGGATATGGAGCTGATCCGACTCTATTCGGATGTGCCGGAGTTCCGTCAGCGTCTACACCGGGAAGTGATCGACGAGACCTATCCAAAGCTCCATGAGCTTCTGCGCCCTCTTTCTCAGGAAGATATTGATACTGCCCTTTGTGCATGGAACGGCAATATCGAGAGTAAACACGCTGTTGTCCGCTATATGAAAGACCATGCAAGAGAAAAAGATACCGCCGCATGGCTGGCTCAGGAATACGGCGGCAGTAACAGCAACAGCCTGTTCGTTGTCCGTGCCGGCAGCCCGGAGGAAACGCAGCTGCCCTGGCCGAAGGTACAGCGCAGGCTTGCCCAGCTCATTCAGGAGGACCGGTTCTATACCGAAGAAGAACAGGACCGTTTTGACGACATCGACCCAATCGCCATCCGGGAAGCTCTGGAGGAAAGAGGGATCGTCAACGGCCAGGTGGCAGACACGGAAAAACTGGACAATGCCCCGTTTATCCAACAGGTGATGTCAGATGCCGAGCAGATCGCAGATGCCGAGACAGAGCAGACTTCCAAAGTTTCCATTTCCGATGAGGAATATGACGCAGTTCGCCGCCCAATTCCGCAAAGAACCTCCTATGACCCAGCCGCCCCGGTCTATGCCGTGGGCGATACCGTGTATATCGAGGATGACGCCTATCAGATCACAGAGCTGCGGGAGGACACCGTACAGCTTCTGCCCACCGGGATGGTATATCCCATCTACCGGGCAGAGCGCAAAGAACAGTTCGAGCAGCTGCTTCGGGCAGACCGCCGCAATGCTTACTATACCGAGTTTCTTCCTATTGACCCGGACAAGGCAGATCAGGACTTGCGGGATGTATTGGCTCATGGACTGATGGATGAAGCGGATAAAAAGCAGATTTCCACGCTGCTGCAATCCGGCAGGAGCAACAGCGAGATCGCCTACTGGCTGAGCAGAGCCTATTCCGGTGAGATTGAGACACTGAATCTGGAGACCGGCGATATTGCCGATTACCGTACCACGGCACAGGGCATGGAGCTGGAAGTCATGGATGCAGAGGAAAAGCGTCTGGCTATGCTGTATTTCCGCTGGGATGAGGTTGCGCCTTTGCTGCGCGGGATGTATGCCCGTCAGCAGGACGGTTTTGGACAGGAACAGCCCCAACCGGCTACCGAATCCCCGACCTTCCATTCTGAGACCATGGCCGTCTATCCGGGCGATAAGAACAATCTGCCTTATGATGTGGTGGTGGAACGACTGCATATCGAGGAGCCGGAGCCACCAGCCCCTGTGACTGAGCCGGAGAAAACCTTTGAGGAAGTGTTGGATGAACACCCGGTTTCCATTCAGGTCAATGGCCAGTGGCAGACCTTTCCCAATGCCAAAGCTGCCGAGGAAGCCTCCTATGAGGAATACAAGGCTAACCTGCGCCGCAATGCAAAAAACTTCCGCATTACCGATGAGCATTTGGGCGAAGGCGGTCCGAAAGCCAAGTTCCAGGCAAATGTCAATGCGATTCGTTTGCTGAAAGAGCTGGAAGCTGCCGGACAGCAGGCAAGCCCCGAACAGCAGGAGGTTCTTTCTCGATATGTGGGCTGGGGAGGTCTCTCTGATGCGTTTGACCCGGAGAAACCGGCATGGGCTTTAGAGTATGCCCAGCTAAAAGAACTGCTGACCCCGGAGGAATATGCCGCCGCCAGAAGCTCTACCCTCAACGCCCATTACACCAGCCCTACGGTCATTCAGGCCATCTATGAAGCGGTGGACCGTATGGGATTTGAGACCGGAAATATTCTGGAGCCGTCTATGGGTGTGGGCAATTTCTTTGGTATGCTGCCGGAGAAAATGCGAAACAGCCGTCTGTACGGCGTGGAGCTGGACCCTGTTTCCGGGCGCATCGCAAAGCAGCTCTATCCCAAGGCGGACATCACAGTAGGCGGCTTTGAGACCACCGACAGGCGTGACTTCTTTGACCTTGCCATCGGCAATGTGCCTTTTGGTCAGTATCAGGTCAATGACAAAGCCTACAACAAGCTGAATTTCAACATTCATAATTACTTTTTCGCCAAAGCACTGGATCAGGTGCGTCCCGGCGGTGTGGTAGCTTTTGTGACCTCCCGCTATACCATGGACGCCAAGGATTCCACCGTGCGCCGCTATCTTGCCCAGCGTGCCGAGCTGCTGGGAGCTATCCGTCTGCCTAATGACGCGTTCAAAAAGAATGCCGGTGCCGAGGTGGTATCGGACATCATCTTCCTCCAAAAGAGGGACCGACCGCTGGACATCGTGCCGGAATGGACGCAGACCGGACAAACGGAGGATGGGTTTGCCATCAACCGGTATTTTATCGACCACCCGGAAATGGTGCTGGGCAGACAGGAGCCGGTAAGCACTGCTCATGGTATGGACTACACCGTGAACCCTATCGAGGGACTGGAGCTTTCCGACCAGCTGCATGATGCGGTGAAGTATATTCATGGCACTTATCAGGAGGCAGAGCTGCCGGAGCTGGGCGAAGGCGAAGCCATTGACACCTCCATTCCTGCTGACCCCAATGTGAAGAACTATTCCTATGCCATTGTAGACGGGCAGGTGTACTACCGGGAAAACAGCCGTATGGTGCGCCCTGACCTCAACGCCACCGCAGAAGCCCGCGTGAAAGGTCTTGTGGGACTGCGTGATTGTGTGCAGGAACTGATCGACCTTCAGATGGATGCAGCGGTTCCGGACAGCACCATTACCCAAAAGCAGGCGGAACTGAACAGCCTCTATGACAGCTTTTCTGCCAAATACGGTCTCATCAATGACCGTGCAAACCGTCTGGCCTATGCAGACGATTCTTCCTATTACCTGCTCTGTGCGCTGGAAGTCATCGACGAGGACGGAAAGCTGGAACGCAAGGCAGATATGTTCACCAAGCGGACCATCAAGCCCCATCAGGCGGTGGCTGTGGTGGATACGGCAAGTGAAGCACTGGCGGTGTCCATCTCGGAAAAAGCCTGCGTGGATATGGACTATATGAGCCAGCTTACCGGAAAAACAAAAGAAGAACTGGCCGGAGAGCTGCAAGGCGTAATCTTCCGTGTACCGGGACAGTTGGAGCAGGACGGAACGCCCCATTATGTGACTGCTGATGAATACCTCTCCGGCAATGTACGCCGCAAACTGCGTCAGGCGCAGCGGGCGGCACAGCAGGACCCGGTTTATGCAGTCAATGTGGAAGCTCTTACCGCCGCCCAGCCCAAAGACCTGGATGCGTCGGAGATTGAGGTGCGTCTGGGAGCTACCTGGATCGACAAAGAGTACATCCAGCAGTTTATGTATGAGACCTTCAACACCCCGTTTTATCTCCAGCGCAGTATCGAGGTCAACTATTCGTCCTTTACCGCTGAATGGCAGATCAAGGGGAAATCTTCTGTATCCTACAACGATGTGGCAGCTTATACCACCTATGGGACCAGTCGTGCCAATGCCTACAAGATTTTAGAGGACAGCCTGAACCTGCGGGATGTCCGCATCTATGACACCATAGAGGACGCAGACGGAAAAGAGCGCCGCGTACTGAATGCCAAGGAGACCACCCTGGCGGCTCAAAAACAGCAGGCAATCCGGGAAGCCTTTAGGGACTGGATCTGGAGAGACCCGGAACGCCGCCAGACTTTGGTGCGCCAGTACAACGAGGAAATGAACTCTACCCGTCCCCGCGAGTATGATGGCAGCCATATCACTTTTGGCGGCATGAACCCGGCCATTACCCTGCGGGAACACCAGAAAAGCGCCATCGCCCATGTGCTGTATGGAGGAAATACCCTGTTGGCACATGAAGTAGGCGCAGGCAAAACTTTTGAGATGGTAGCTGCTTCGATGGAAGCCAAACGCCTGGGACTGTGCCAGAAATCTCTCTTTGTGGTTCCAAACCATCTGACCGAGCAGTGGGCGTCGGAGTTTCTGCGTCTCTATCCTTCCGCCAATATCTTAGTCACCACCAAAAAGGACTTTGAGACCAATAACCGAAAGAAGTTCTGCGCTCGTATTGCGACGGGTGATTATGATGCCATCATCATGGGCCATAGCCAGTTTGAGCGTATCCCCATCAGCCGGGAGCGTCAGGAACGGCTTCTCTATGAACAGATCGACGAGATCACTGAGGGGATTGCAGAGGTACAGGCCAGTGGCGGCGAGCGTTTTACCGTCAAGCAGCTGGAGCGTACCAGAAAGTCTCTGGAAGCCAGACTGGAAAAGCTGCAAGCCGAGGGACGAAAAGACGATGTGGTAACCTTCGAGCAGCTGGGTGTGGACCGTTTGTTTGTGGACGAGGCCCACAACTATAAAAACCTGTTTCTATACACAAAAATGCGGAATGTGGCTGGTCTTTCCACATCGGACGCGCAGAAATCCTCCGATATGTTTGCCAAGTGCCGCTATATGGATGAGATCACCGGAAACCGTGGCGTGATTTTTGCCACCGGTACCCCGGTCAGCAACTCCATGACCGAGCTTTACACCATGCAGCGGTATCTCCAGTATGACCGCCTGCAGGAACTGAACATGACCCACTTCGACTGCTGGGCTTCCCGATTTGGGGAGACCGTCACAGCATTGGAGCTGGCACCGGAAGGCACCGGCTACCGGGCAAGAACGAGATTCAGCAAGTTCTTTAATCTGCCGGAGCTGATGAACCTGTTCAAAGAAGTGGCGGACATCAAGACCGCCGACCAACTGAACCTGCCCACCCCGGAGGTGGAATACCACAACATCGTGGCGCAGCCTACCGAACATCAGCAGGAAATGGTCAAGACCCTTTCGGAGCGCGCATCGCTGGTACACAGCGGAACCGTTGACCCGTCCCAGGACAATATGCTCAAGATTACCTCGGATGGCCGTAAGCTGGGCCTGGACCAGAGAATCGTCAACCAGATGCTGCCGGATGAACCTGGCACAAAGGTCAATCAGTGCGTGGACAACATCATGCAGATCTGGCGGGATGGCAAAGCTGACAAGCTGACCCAGCTGGTGTTCTGCGACATTTCTACACCGCAGGCAAAAGCTCCTGCAAGCAAGGCGGCGAAAACGCTGGATAATCCACTGATTCACGCATTGGAAGGCTCTGTGCCTCTGCCGGAGCAGGAACCGGTCTTTACGGTATATGACGATATTCGTCAGAAACTCATTGCTCAGGGGATGCCTGCCGACCAGATCGCTTTTATCCATGAAGCCAACACCGAAGTGCGGAAAAAGGAGTTGTTCTCTAAAGTCCGTACCGGTCAGGTGCGTGTCCTTTTGGGCAGCACCGCCAAGATGGGCGCAGGCACCAATGTGCAGGACCGTCTGGTGGCACTTCATGACCTGGACTGTCCGTGGAGACCGGGAGACCTTGCCCAGCGCAAGGGCCGTATCGAGCGCCAGGGCAACCAGAATCCCCTTGTCCATGTGTACCGCTATGTGACCGAAGGAACCTTTGACGCATACCTCTGGCAGACGGTGGAGAATAAGCAAAAATTCATCAGTCAGATCATGACTTCTAAATCGCCGGTGCGTTCCTGCGATGATGTGGACGAAACGGCGCTTTCCTTTGCCGAGATCAAAGCCCTGTGCGCCGGAGATCCCCGCATCAAGGAGCGTATGGATTTGGATGTGGAGGTATCCCGCCTGAAGCTGATGAAAGCCGACCACCAGAGCAAGCAATATCGTCTGGAGGACCAGCTGCTCAAATACTTCCCGGAGGAGATTGAAAAGCACAAAGGCTTTATCAAGGGTTTTGAATCCGATCTGGAGGTTTTGGCAGCGCACCCGCACCCGGAGGACGGTTTTGCTGGTATGGAAATCCGCGGCGATCTGCTGACCGATAAGGAGAACGCTGGCGCAGCCCTTTTGGATGCCTGCAAGGAGGTCAAAACCTCCGATCCGGTGCAGATCGGCAGCTACCGGGGCTATGCCATATCCGTGGAATTTTCCGCATGGAAACAGGAGTATACGCTCCTGCTGAAAGGACAGATGACCCACCGGGCAACCCTTGGTACAGACCCTCGCGGAAATCTTACCCGTATCGACAATGCCCTCGCCCAGATGCCCCAGCGTCTGGAGGCGGCAAAGGCCCAGCTGGATAACCTCTATCAGCAGCAGGCTGCCGCAAAGGAGGAAGTCGGAAAGCCATTCCTTTATGAAGAAGAACTGAGAAGCAAAAACGCCCGTCTGGTGGAGCTGGATACCCTGCTCAACATCGACGGAAAGGGGCAGGCACACACCGAGTCTGTTGTTGCCAAAAGTACACGGCCTTCGGTGCTGGATCATCTGAAACGCCCGGTGCCGCCCCGCAGTACAGACAAGAAACCAAAACAGCATGAGGAGGTGCGATAACATGAATACTAACGATCTGAATACAGCCCTTTATGAAAAGATGGCTGCCGAACAGGACAAGTTCCGGGACTGGCTGAAAAGCCAGCCCCCGGAAGAAGTCTTAAACCATGCCTATGAGTACACCATCCGCGAGGACATCGTGATGGCAATGGAGGAACTGGAGTTGATCGACACCCAGGCTCAGGCACTTTTGGAATCTCCCTCTCCGCTGGCGGATGTGTACCGCTATTTTGAAAAGCTGGAGACCGGCTATATGGATGTGATCCGGGACAGCATTGAGAACCGTGCCGACGATGTGTGCAGAGCCAAAGAGGAACTGCGAACAACACCGGTCTATCCACATTCTGCTGCCTATGCGTCCGAGCATGGGGAAATGGCACAGTACAACCTCTCATATCAGGCGAACAGCGCCTGCAAAGAAGCCATTGAGCAGACCATCAGCGCCCACTATGCAGAGAACCGGCTGGATACGGAGGCGGCGGTCAAAGATGTGCTGGAAAAGTTCGGGACGGAACGGGTACAGTTCATTCTTGCAAACACCATCCAGCACAAGAACCATGACGGGCGTATCTCTCAGGACAATAAAGCCTGGGCAAAAACCATTCCCATGCCGGAGGACAGCGGCGCTTCCCGCCACTGCGCCTATCTGGTTGTGGATGGGGTCAATCCCGGTCTGACCGATCTGTTTACCAGGCAGGCCAGAAAAACCATGCAGGAACAGCAGAAAAGTTCTGTCCTGCAAAAGCTCAAACAGGAACCGCCTGCCCATAAGCCTGTCGCCCCGAAGAATCAGGAGCCGGAGCGATGAGCAGTCCCAAGCGCAAGCGGGATGTGCCGGTTCTGTTTTGGGTATCCGCTGATGAAATGGAGTTGATTCAGCAGAAAATGGCACAGTTTGGGACAAAAAACCTGAGCGCCTATCTGCGGAAAATGGCTGTGGACGGCTATGTGGTGCAGCTGGATTTGCCGGAACTGAAAGAACTGGTATCCCTGCTGCGCCGAAGCAGCAACAACTTGAACCAGCTGACCCGCAAAGTGCATGAGACCGGGCGGGTTTATAATGCTGACTTGGAGGATATATCCCAGCGGCAGGAACAACTGTGGGAGGGTGTGAAGGAAATCCTTACCCAACTCTCCAAACTTTCATAACAGGGATAGATACTCCATTTGCGGAGGGAGGAACGGCGTTTCTTCGCCGCACCTTCCTCCGCTTTTTCTTTTTGCCGGTATCCTTGTCTTTTGCCTGTCCGTACCGGATAATATGAGTAGAATAAGAAGCGTAGCAAAGGAGTGAAAACAGATGCTGACCTTTGAAAAGGTGCTGGAGATTTTTGCGGATTACCTGACCGCAGACGAGACCATAGAAGTTTATATCAGCCGCCATGGATGTGTAAGAGTTGAATTTGACCAAGATTTTCACTATTGCTCTGGCGAGGTGTGCCATACTCCCAAGGAACTGTTCGACCTCTTAGCCGATGATTACCGGACTTATCTGGAGATTGAACTGACCAAAGGAAAACGGGAAGTGACGGAAGATGATGAGAGAGAAGCGGATGCCCTGTGCAAACGGCATCTGGAGCGTTGGAAGGAGGAACAGGAATGAAGATTTTGAAATGTCTGCTGATGATCGTAACTGCACCGGTCGTTTTGGTGTTGACGCTTTTTGTCTGGCTCTGCACGGGGCTGATCTACATATCCGGTCTGGTGCTTGGTCTACTAAGCACGGTAATTGCTCTGCTTGGCGTGGCTGTGCTGATTACCTATTCCCCGCAGAATGGTGTGATTTTGCTGGTTATGGCATTTTTGATTAGCCCGATGGGGCTGCCGCTGGCTGCGATCCGGCTACTGGGAAAGGTGCAGAGTTTGAAATTTGCGATACAGGATTGGGTGTATGGGTAAATGATGTGAATATAATTTGGAATGAAAAAGAAGCAGGACAATGGGAGATGAGACCCAATGCCCTGCTTCTCTGTTTATTCGGAACGAACTGTAATATATTTTTGTTTTCGACTGTTTGGCTTATCTGGAATAGTCATTTTAAGCTGGCCACTTTCCAGTAGTGGATTCAAATATTTTCTTGTAAAATAAGTGAGATTTCGATAACCAATAAACGAGCAAATTTCTTGTTTGCTTTTTTCTGTTATACAAAAATCCAAGACTGCGTGTAGGATGTCCTGTGATTTATCTTGATCACTAACTTGGTCACAATCTTGGTCACTGACTAAGTCTTTCTGACTAAGATGGTAATTCACATTTTTCAAAATAACTCTGAAATCTGTCGCTGTTGAGGAAAATTCGGGCTTATATGCCTCTGTGTATCCAGGCAGCTTTTCGGTTTCACTGACGATTTTGCGTAGGCCACTTCCACGGCGTTCCATGTACTTCATGCGGTGGAACAGGTCAGCAATCACAGGGTTTCGTCGCATCGAACGAATACTGTAAATATCGTATTCCTGAATTGAGCCGCCGCCAAACATACCGCCCGGAGATGTGATTTCCACCCGATCATCAAACATATCAATATGGATTTCGCTGCCAAGCACAATATAATCACGATGGATAAGCGCATTGACAAGAGCCTCTGTCACAGCTCGTTCAGCATAATCCGGCTTGTCTACACGATACTGTGCCTCTTTGACAAAACGGACTTTGGAATTATTGCGAATAAATTCACTGCCGCTTTTCAGTAGATAAATCAGATTCCCTTCGTATTCTTTATCGTCCAATGCATCATCAAAGATAGAGCCTTTTTCCAAGCCATTCCACCGGGTACAGAACATACGGGAGTTATAAACTGTGTGCTGATCGGTCATGAGCTTTCCGGCATTGGTCAAGACCCCATTTTTGTCAGCCAAACCGAAGGAGACATAATCGGATGGCTCAAAGCGGAGACCAGTCCGTTCCAGATAGGTTGCTTCCAGAAGTGTAAAGCTGTAATCCTTTTTTACCGCATCTGTTGTTAGGGTATCAAAGGACTGATTGGTTCCCTTTAAGATCAGTTCATTCACAATGTAATCCGGGGCAATTACGCTTTCATTTCCAACACGGATATATGCTTCCATCACTCCGTCTGCCTTGTAATAATATGGGGTGCTGCGGCCGGGAGAAACCTCCAGAGCCAATAGGTTTTTACCATCTTCCTGCAATGGCTTTAAGATAAACTGAGGTAATGGTGTGATTCGTTCTTTGATTAAGCGGCTGATCGCCTCAGCATCCTTTTGAACATCAGACAAGCCGATAGGCTTCCGGTCATCAGAGACCCCGAAAAACAGAGTGCCGCCGATTCCATTGGAAAAGGCACTGACACTTTTTAACCAGCTTTTTGGCTTTTTTATTTCGAGAGCAACTTTGAAATCACATTCTGTTGCTTCAGCAATGAGCTGTTCTATCATAAAAATCCCTCCTTTGAGGTTGTAGAAAGTTCTTTTTTATTATACCCAGCGGAGAAAGTTATTGCAACGATAGAAACAAAGAGTTCAGCGAAAACAAAAATATTTATGAGAGGAGGTCCTTCTATTATGGCAACTACAAGAATCATGCCGCTTCATGTTGGCAAGGGTCGCACAGAAAGCCGGGCAATCAGTGACATCATCGACTATGTGGAAAACCCAAAGAAAACAGATAACGGCAAGCTCATTACCGGCTATGCGTGTGACAGCCGGACCGCCGATGCAGAGTTTCTTCTGGCAAAGCGGCAGTACATTGCCGTTACCGGACGAGTGCGCGGTGCGGATGATGTGATTGCCTATCATGTGCGCCAGTCGTTCCGCCCCGGTGAGATCACTCCGGAAGAAGCCAACCGGCTGGGCGTAGAATTTGCCAAGCGCTTTACCAAGGGTAATCATGCCTTTGTGGTCTGCACTCACATAGACAAGTCGCACATTCATAATCACATTATCTGGTCATCGGTCAGCTTAGAATATGACCGGAAATTCCGAAACTTTTGGGGCAGCACCAAGGCAGTCCGACAGTTAAGTGACACCATCTGCGTCGAAAACGGACTGTCCATTGTGGAGAATCCGAAACCTCACGGAAAGAGCTATAACAAGTGGCTGGGCGATCAGGCAAAGCCCTCTCACCGAGAGCTGCTGCGTGTAGCGATTGACAACGCATTATCACAAAGTCCTGCTGACTTTGAAGAACTGCTGAAGCTGTTGCAAGAGTATGGTTGTGAAGTCTCAAAGCGCGGAAAATCGTATCGACTGAAGCTCTCTGGTTGGGAGAAAGCCGCCCGCATGGAGAGTCTGGGCGAAGGATATGGATTGGAAGATTTGCGGGCAGTTCTCTTAGGGAAGAAAGCACATACCCCGCGAAAAAAAACAGTCGCACAGGCAGAGCCGCCAAAGATCAATCTGCTGGTGGACATTCAGGCAAAATTGCAGGCCGGAAAAGGTGCTGGCTATGCTCGATGGGCTAAGGTTTTCAATCTGAAACAAATGGCAAAGACCATGAATTACCTGTCAGAGCATAACCTGCTGGAGTATGCGGTTTTGGAAGAAAAGGCTGCGGCTGCCACGGCACATCACAATGAGCTTTCGGCGCAGATCAAAGCGGCTGAAAAGCGCATGGCAGAGATTGCTGTTCTGCGTACTCACATCGTAAATTATGCCAAGACCCGTGAGGTCTATGTGGCATACCGCAAGGCGGGTTACTCTAAGAAATTCCGGGAGGAACATGAGGAAGAAATTCTGCTCCACCAGGCTGCTAAGAATGCCTTTGATGAGATGGGCGTCAAGAAGCTGCCCAAGGTCAAAGAGTTGCAGACGGAGTACGCGAAATTGCTGGAAGAAAAGAAAAAGACCTATGCCGAGTACCGGCGTTCCCGTGAGGAAATGCGGGAGCTTTTAACGGCAAAGGCAAATGTAGATCGAGTGCTGAAAATGGAGGTAGAACAGGATGTTGAAAAAGAAAAAGACCACGGCCAGCGGTAAGCTGGTCCTGGTCAAAAGCGTTCGCAGAACGCGCAGCCACAGAATGAAATTCTGTGTTCAAAGGGGCTTGGGGGCGCTGCCCTCAACAAGCAAGCGGAGAGGAAAATCACGGAGGGATTTTCTTCTCTGCGGGCCTGTGTGTATTAACACAGGCATTGCTTGCCCCTTTCTTTGCAGAAATGAAAGGAGCCAGTGAGGAAACAGTCAAATTTCACTCACCGGCTCAATTCGTTTCAAATTTTTCGGATAATTCTGTTAGTTCTTTCGCAGTCTCCTGTGTATGGTGCAAGAGGGTTTCACGCATTTCTGACGGACAGCTACAATAAAGCATCTTCATCTGATTGGCCCCCTCATCTTCTGGAGAAACATCTGGATTGATCAGAGTGTCCAGAGAGAGCGGAAGCACCTTTGCCAATGCCTTCAAAATCAAATAAGATGGATTCATCTTTCCTTTTTCGATGTTTGCAATCTGTTTTACAGATACATGGCTCAGATCAGCAAGTTCCTGCTGTGTCAGGTCTTTTTTCTTTCGGGCTTCCCGCATTTTTTGCCCTAAGGCAGTCAAATCATCAATCGGCATAATCATTCACCTCAAGTATATTCTATCGTGCCGATTTGCACAAAGGAATAACCTTATTATGCCGGTTAACAGGCTTGATTATACCGAAAATAGAGATGGGGGGAATCACGGAAAATTCGATGTATTTTTATCTAAAATATATTTGTGTTATTAAGCCGTATATGGGTAGTGTATTGTTATTGCAGATAAACTACTGTCGTGATATGATTATAAATATTTACTGCATAGAAAGAAGTGGTGTTTAATGACAAAACTCAACGAAGTATTCCTCCATGCAAAGCCAGTAGATTGCGACATTTGCATGGAGTAAGAATTGTCGCAAAATAAATTGCTGGCTTTGTTACTTGACGATTATCTCAAGGAGGAAGCCTGCATGAAATACATCAATGCGAAAGATATTCTTCCCAATGCACTGGTTAAGGAATTACAGAATTACATTCAGGGTGGTTATATCTATGTTCCAACTAATCAATTGCATCAAAAAAGATGGGGAGAGATTTCTGGCTATCGACAAGAATTGCAACAACGAAACCAACAGATTATAGAGGAATTCCAAAAGGGATCCTCTGTTGAAAAATTATCTGAAAAGTATTTCCTGTCTGTATATGCCATTCGTAAAATTATTTATCAGAAATAAATTTGCAGGGGGTGAATTGCCCCCTGCTTTTGTTATACAGAAATTGATTCGGTACCGTTTAGTAGATAGAAAACAGATTGATTTGACAGTATAATATGAAAAAATAAACCATAAGAAAGGAAATGACTATGTGTACTCGATTTGTTTACCGCGGTGATAACATAATTACCGGTTTTAATTTTGATATTGACATTGTGGAGTGGAATCACAAAGTAATAAATACAAAAGATTGTTTTTATATTGGAATCATGCGACCTGATGGAATGAGACATTCTTATCATGGTGTAAATCGTAATGGAAATGTTGGAACATTGTTATATGTTCATGGAAATTTGAGTGGAACTTATCAAGATTCAAAAGACTGTATAACAATTGCAGACCTAGTGGAGAAGTTTATTCAGGCAGAAGTCAGTTTTGACGATGTACTGCAAATTCTAAAAGAAAGAAAAATAGTTTATGCAGCTGATGCTACTATGCAGGCCATGTTATCCGACAAACATGGTCGTACACTGGTTGTTGAGCCTGGGATTGGATGGAGGGAAGATGAGGGAAGATACTCATTGATTACAAATTATTCAATACTGGCTCCCGAAAGCACAAGGCCGTTTGTTATGCCAGAAGATGACCGATATGAAAAGGCTTCTAAAATGCTAAATATATATGGGAATCATTTTACTGTTAATAATGCGTTTTCTATTCTTCAAGCTGTTTGTCAAGAAGGGATCTGGGCAACAAGAGTTTCTTTTGTTTACTCGGCAGAGGAAAATGCGGTTTATTATGTTCAGAATAATAATTTTTCACAGATTGGAAAGTATGAGTTTTAGAATTTATAGGAGCATGAAAAATTATAGAATTAAAGACAATTTATCTGTGTACAAATGGTTGCTGGACAGTTTATTTAAAAAGCGATGTAAAAATTAATCAATTTTCAAGATTTGATGATGATATATTTACAGCTATTGAGAATAAAATGGTGAAAAACTAGAAATATATTTCAGATATCCATTGTGAAGAATTAAAGAACTAAAAAATATCTTTTATTCTGCCGGACGACGGCAAAAGAAAAAAAGCCGTCGTACAGCAGACACATTTCCACGCGCCTATGAAGCGGCGGCTTTGAGAAAAATCAGAGCCGCCGTTTCTTTTTGCTTTTCCGACGATGCTCATGCGATCAGGAGGGCGGTATTTAGGAGGATACCGCCATGTCAATTTTCGTCATTCATAGTACCCATGAGTTACACCAATTAAAAAAAGCCTTGCCCCTCCTCCGGGGAGATATGACTACCTATCGGCATTATCATTCCAACTAAAGCAGAAGAATCATAGTCATTTTTGTTGCGCCAGTTTCCCATTGCGGGGAGCTGGCGCTTTTTATTGTCGATTTTTCGGGAAAGCTCCCGAAGTATGTAGATGCCGATCTCCGCCTCCTTTCGATTCACTCGTCAATCGCCCGTGAATCAAAATGGAGGTACATAATGAAGAAAGTCAATCTTAGGGACTTATATCCCGATGTTTACAAAAATGATCACTTTGTAGAAGTAACAGAAGATGTGCTGGAAACGATCCAATCCGCTGAGCGTGCAGAAGCTGCCTATGACCGGAGGATGTATCGCTATAAGGCGTATTACTCCCTGGACTGCGACAACGGCATTGAAAATGCGATCCTGATGAAGCCCCAGACACCGGAAATGCTCCTGGAGGAAAAGCAGCTGCGGGAGCAGCTCTATGCCGCTGTAATGGCTCTGCCGGAGAAGCAGGCTAAGCGGATCTATGCCCGGTATTATCTGGGTATGCGTGTGAGCGAGATCGCCGCAGCGGAGGGTGTAGACCCAAGCCGTATCCGTGACAGTATCCGGCGCGGTCTGAAGCAGCTGGCAAAGTATTTTTAGGATAGAATAAGCAAAGGGCGCAAGGTATCAAAGTGCTTCTGGCACAGGACCTTGCGCCCCATCTATTGCAGTAGCTTTAGAGGAGTATTTCGCAGAGTTGTCTTTGGATGCAAAAGAAGCAGGAGACCTTTTCAGATTTCCGGCTTCTTTTGTGCTAGTGATAAATATCCAAAATGCTTTTGACTTAACTCAAATGGGCTTTTGGGATTGTATCTGTAGAGTCAAAAGTCAAGATGATTTTACATCCACAGTTAATCTTACTGTCAATGGTCATAGTCCCTTCATGTGCCGCTACAATTTGTCGAACCAAAACAAGCCCCAGCCCATGTCGAAGATCTAAGCGCTCATCTGTGCTTTCTAAATAATGAGGTTTTTCTTTTAGTTCTTGTAGTTTTTCTTCGGAGAGTCCTATACCATCGTCTTGCACAATAAGCTGAATGGTATTTTCCATCCGTCTTAAAGATAACAGAATCCTACATCCCAGCGGGTTGTGCTTCATACTATTTTGAACAAGATTATTCACGGCTCGTGAAATCAATCTGGCATCACATTCTAACATAGTGTTTTCAGCGTCATTAGCAATTTCAATTCCAATATTATAGCTATCGGAAATTCCCATGTTCAATAGGTCTGCTACATAGGATCGCAGCAATTTGGATAAGCGAACCATCTCTTTGTGAAGCGGCTGCATTTCATATTCCAACTGTGAGACTAAATTCAAATCCTGCACCAGTTCTTTGATTCTTACGCTTTGCTTCCGTACTATTTCAGCCTGTTCTTGGATGGTCTTGCTGGCAGATTCATTTTCCGCAATGCGGCCCGCATACCCCATAATCATGGAGAGCGGTGTGCGGATGTCATGGGAAACGCCGCTGATCCAGTTCGCCCGTGCTTCATTTTGCCGATTCAAAATGGAAGAAGCTTTGTTTACGCTGCTTGCAATATCCGACAGTTCTCCGCTGATATGAAGTGAGACTGGCTTTCCATCTGCCAGAGTTTCCACGGCAGATACGATCGGTTCGGTATTACGGATGATTTTGCGTTTGGAGAAATAATAGGCACAAAAGAGGCACAGTACATCCAATCCCAACATTCCAAGCACAAAGACGGGGAGCCGTCGAAGTGCTGAAATGGAATAGTAATTGCTGGTGAGTTTTGTATAGCTGTCTTTTGGATAACCCAATACCAACAGTCCATCATCGGTGTTCCAGACAAAAACCGGATAATCTTCAATATATCCTTTTGAAAACAATGCGACATCTTGAATAGTGTAACTTTTTGGCACTTCATCGGGCAAATCAACCGACCAATAACACTGCCCATCAGCGTTTAAGTAGATTGCCCAAATATGATTCTGCCGGAGCTTTTGCGCTGCGTCATCTGATAATCGTTCTGGTGTGGCGGCAGCAGCGGTCATTTCCAACATGGGGTGCGGGGATGAAGTTCCATAATCCTCGGTCACAACCTTTTGAAATGTCAGGCCGAATACCACTGCGTTAAGAAACAGTAGTATCAGAATAAAAGTAGCGAAAGATATAAGATGTTTTGATATATAATGTGCAAATGATCTCATGGCATTACTTCCTTGCTATCAGCTTATAGCCCAAACCTTTAATAGTTATCAGGGATACAGGTTTTGATGGATCGGTTTCAATCTTTTCCCGGACACGCCGCACATGAGCATTGAGGAAAATCTTGCCCTCGCATATCTGCGCGCGGCGCACGGCAATCCGTTCAGCCGCATCAGCAAGAAGGACAAGGATTTCTTCGCCGAGCAGCTCAAGCAGCTCGACATGGGCCTCGAAAGCCGCATGAAAAGCCCCGTGGGGCTGCTCTCCGGCGGCCAGCGTCAGGCGCTCACGCTGCTGATGGCAACGCTCAAGCGCCCCAAGCTGCTGCTGCTCGATGAGCACACCGCGGCACTCGACCCGAAAACCGCCGCCAAGGTCATGGAGCTCACCGACCGCATCGTGCGCGAGGGCCAGCTCACCACGCTGATGATCACGCACAACATGCGCGATGCCATTGAGCTCGGCAACCGCACACTGATGATGGCGGACGGGCACATCGTGCTCGACGTCGCGGGCAGTGAACGCGCGGGGATGGGAGTCGACGATCTCATCGCACGGTTCAAAGCAGGTGCCGGACATGAGCTTGATAACGATAGAATTCTTTTATCGGAATAAAATGAGCAGCCCGAAAGGGCTGCCACCCTATTCCCCACACCGTGTGGGGGCGCGGGTAAAGGGGATACTCTCTTTCACGAAAGAGAGTATCCCCCTTTTGATCCCCCGAGAGAAAGGTTTTAAATTGGCAGTCTCGGGCTCGAATGGCCTTTGTGCCTCCGGAATGGGAATGCCTGCGCGCGGCGTT
>OHSE01000211.1_pt1 | contig 25061 bp, 20 predicted proteins | sample 1578531 | NCBI WGS metagenome assembly OHSE01 (sample SAMEA3879541, study PRJEB24766) | human gut metagenome | biome: human-associated habitat; feature: feces | place: USA | collected 1985/1987
TGGAAGGGACTCGAACCCCCGGCCTACTGATTCGTAGCGCACGCCGGGCGATTCCCTCAATTTTTGGAAGTTACGTTTTACCGTTATTTCTCTGCGATACATCGCAAGTTTTGAGCTTGGAGTTTCTGCACCCTTTGTCCGATTTTGCAACGATTTGCACCCTTTGCACGTTTTGAAACCGTGCAAAAACCGTGCAGAAACCGTGCACTTACTCTGGGACAAATAAAAAATGATGATTTTTGATCCATGACTTGGTGGCGATTTGAGTGACCACAGAGGTAAATTTGATACACGGAAAGAAGAATGCCCACTCGTCTGAGGAGTTCTCAGGGGAGTGGGCATTTTCACACAAGTGGTTAATATAATTTCGATTATGATAATTCAAATTATATTAAGATGTTCCATGGGCTGTAACAGCTTCACCGATTGGTTTTCAAAAACCACCTGTTGATAGCGGTGTTACTTCTTCACAAATTGGTATACGCCATATTCTGGTGACGTCACCAATCCATGCTTGATAAGATTCTTGATAATAGAGGATGCACGAGATTTCTGAACGCCATATAGCTGTGCAACGTTTATGCTGCGGAACTGATATTGATACCGATATCTCTTGAAAAGTTCAAGCGTCCGCTCTTTTGTACTTGCAGTTAGTCTCGTGCCATTCAGCCTTTCGCAAAGTTCACTCACTTCTGCATCCGTACTCATTCCGTGAAGCACTGTAGAAGTTTCCGCACTTTCCGCACCACTTGCCACACTTTCCATACTGATCTGTGCCGGAGTCGCTACACTTCTGTTCGGCAGTGTGACGATAAAGAAATCCGAATCCGAGTAGAAAGTCGGCTTCTGAGCCACTTCCACATGAAGCTCTAAGTCCTAATATAGTTCAAGCGTATTATACCGTTTTTTATCAGTACATTCCACTACTTTATGCGGTCACATGGGTGGCATTCTCTTTCACCGAATTGATCGTATCCATCAGTTCACTCCCTGTTTTGCCATCAAACAGGCGGGTAAACAGGATGGGCTGGTCAAAGGGTGGTTTCATCAACACTGCTTTGCTTTCCACATAACCGTTCTGCTCGATGTAATGAATGACCTTCTGCACGAACGCGATCTGCTTTGCATTCAGCGATTCGTCATTGATGAATTTTGAAAAGGCCTGCATGGCAGCATCGTGGTCCAGCTTTGCCACTTTACGCACCAGCAGACCAAAGGGCGTATCCCGAAACTCCCGTGCATAGTCCTCTTTGCTGCCCAGCTCACAGGTGAAGATATGTTCCAGCTCGGTATAGTCGCCCCGGGAAAGCGGAATGTTCTGGGTCAGCTTGTGGATGGCCAGCGTGTCAGTGCGGTGCTCCATGATGTAGCGGTTCACACGTTCCCGGTACTCGCCGAAATCGTAGCCGGAATCCAGCGTTTTGCCCTCGGTCTGTTCCAGTACCGGGTCGGCAAGGGCCGTGTAGACAGGTTTTTGCCCTTCTACACCGTCCACCAGAAACTTGATGAGTTCCCGCAGCTCCTGCCGCATTTCCTCAAAGCGGAGCAGATCATGCGAGGTCAAAAATTCGTCTGTCTGCACCTCCCGGATGAGTGGCAGCTTTGCCTGCACCTGCGGGATGGTAGCCTTCCCTTCCAGCAATGCCGCTGTGCTGCGCAGCTGTTTCTGGGCGCGGCCCAGCCCCGGCAGACCTTCCAGTTCACAGAGCAGCAAGCCATACACAAAGTTATCGAACCGCTTGGCGGCCTCGTCCTTATCGTCCAGCGAGATGAGCGGTGCAACCTCTTTCATCAGAGTACCCTTGTCCGTTTCGGTCAGGCTGACAAAGGCTTCCGGCTTTTGATAGTGTTCCACGGCCTGTCGGTGCAGCCGTACGGATACCAGCTCCGGGTTCAGCGCGCCCACTTCGGCACGGCAGGTCTCCGTTAAGATCTTGCGCCAGTTCTGGTATTTTTCGCCCCCATAGGCTCCATCCTGCAGCGCGGCGGCGATCCGCACCTGCTTGCAGAAAATGCTCTCGGACAGACTCTTGGTGTCCGCGCTCTCGTAGCCGTTGGGCTTCTGACGGAAAAATTCAAAGTTGCCGCAGTAGTCGAAGATCAGAAACCGCCGTTTGCCCGTATATTCGCCGTCGATGGCATCCACGCAGGCAAGGGATGGGCAGAGCCGCGTACCACGGCCGATCATCTGCCAGAACTTCGTTTTGCTGCGCACTTTTTTAAAGAACACCAGATTCACGCACTCCGGTACATCGATGCCCGTGTCCATCATATCCACCGAGACCGCAATAAACGGCGGCTTGTCCGGCTGCTTGAAATCGTCAATGATGGACTGCGCATAGGCGTCGTCGCAGACCACCCGCTGGATGAATCCCGGGTACTGGGTCTCCAGCTGCGGGTAGAGCTTGCCAAAGCGCTCCCGGATAAACTCCGCATGGCGCTTGTTCTGGGCAAAGATAATGGTCTTGCCGATGCGGTCACCGCCCGCCGTCTGGATGCCGCGTTCCATCAGGTCTTGCAGTACCGTGTCCACGGTGTTGGCGTTGAAGATGAACTTATTCAGCTTTTCGGATGGGATGAAGGTGGGCAGGGTGTCGTCCTCGGCAAAATCGTCCTCGTAGCGCGCCTTATCTTCCGGTGAAAGCTGGTCGTAGTGGATGCCCTCTTCTGTGAATTTCGTCTTGACCTCGTAGTTGTAGTAAGGCACCAGCACATGGTCGGTGTAGACCGCCGTGTCGTAATCGTAGGCGTAGGTGGGGATGCCGTGCTCCATCTCGAAAAAGTCGTAGGTGTTGCGGTCCACATCGGTTTTCGGGGTGGCGGTCAGACCCACCAGAATCGCGTCGAAATAGTCGAAGATGGCACGGTATTTCTTGAAAATACTGCGGTGGCTCTCGTCCACGATGATGAGGTCAAAGTGGGCGGGCGAAAACAGCGGTACGCCGTCCTTGGTCTTGGCGTTGTCGATGGCGTTGAGCATGGTGGGATAGGTGGAAAACACGATGCGCGCGGCCTTATCGTCCTTGGAGGAGCACAGGTTGCACAGCGACTGGTCGGGCAGATACTTCTTGAAGTCGTCCTTTGCCTGCTTGACCAGCGCGGTGCGGTCGGCCAGAAAGAGCACGTTGGTCACATGACCGCCCCGGCTCAGTACATCGGTCAGGCTGGATGCGGTGCGGGTCTTGCCCGTGCCAGTAGCCATGACCAGCAGATTGCGCCGGAAGCCCTGCGCGATGTGGGCGCAGACAGCCCGGATGGCGTTTTTCTGATAGTAGCGGTCGGTGATTTTATCGTCAATTTCGATGGTGTCCAGCGGCTTTTTCTCGGTGCGGCGGTTCATCAGCTTCTGCAAGTCGTCCCTGCAGAACACCCCGCTCACGGCACGCTGCGGGCCGCTCTGTTCATCCCAGAAATAGGTGGTGTAGCCGTTGGTGGTAAACAGCATCGGACGGCGGCCGAATTTCTGCTCCAGACAGTCTGCATAAAGCTGAGCCTGCTTGCGCCCGATGTTGGGGTCTTTGGTGCTGCGCTTGGCTTCAATGACCGCCAGCGGCAAGCCGTCCTTGCCCATCAGCAGATAGTCCGCATAGCCCTTCTGCCCCAGCACGCCGTTCATGTTGTCCACCTCGTACTCGGTGCGCACATCGGCGTCCGGCCCGGTGAATTTCCAGCCCATGGCCTTGAGGTCGATGTCGATGATCTTCTGCCGCGTCTCGGCCTCGGTCAGGTCGGCGGCGGTGAAGCTGCGGCTCTGCTGGTTCTGCTGTTTGCTGGCCGTGTACGCCGCCGAAAGGCTCTCCACCTGCTTGCGCAAGGCTTCCAGCTCGGCATCCTTCTGGGACAGTAAACTTTCCTGCTCCCGGATCTTCTTTTCGTCCAGCGTTACCTTTTCGCCGGGGATGGCTGTTTCATCAAAGGAGCGCTCCACATAGTCCGTGCCGTAGCAGTAATCCACCCACTGGATGAAGTCAAACAGCCCCCGCAGGCTGAACACTGCATCCGCCGCCGACACACTATGCCCCGTATGTACCGCCAGATTGCCCGCCTTCACGATGCTGGGCAGCACGCTCCACACATTGCGGTCCACCGCGAACCGGAAACTCGGCTCATGCAGCAGGGATTGCAGGTTGTCCTTGTAGGGCATGGTGATGGTCTTATCTGCCGCATACACCCACTTCACCGCCAGCTCCAACGCCTTTCGACACCCTACCGCACACATCGCCGGGGAGGTGGAGAACACTTTCTCGGCCTCGATGGCAGAATTGGCAAAGAGGGAATATTCGGGGCGGGTGGAGAGATAGGAGAAGTTGGACATGGGAGGCTCCTTTCATCTGAATCAAATTTCCGGTTCTTTAAAAAGAAACAATTTTTCTTTTCTCCGTTTATCGTATGCAAAAAACGAACCATCTTCTAGGACCAATTTATAATTGGGAATTCTATAAGCGCCATTGTTTGTACGATTGCAATATCGTTGCGGATTCGTATTCAACCGTATTTGGCACAGGGATAACGAATTCCAAACTTTATCTGCAATAAAAACAGCTGTTCCTCCATCACCGGAAGCGGCAATTCCACCACTTGTATATAAAAGTGAACCATCCCGAAATGGTACAATTGTTGTTACTCCATTTTTCATAAGTTCAAATACTTGTTCATCGGTTAAATTTACAGAAGCACCAGATTCTAAGACCGGTTTCATATTGGGAATATACCGGACCAGTTCAGGCCAATTATCATGAACGATTTCCAGCAATTCATGAGAAAACCATTTGTTTCCATAGGGATGTTGCCGTACATCAATAAAATAGACCACATTTCCTTTTCGCTGAAAAAAGAGAAGCAGAGGATTTGTATATTTTTTCTTGGGATTTTTCTTTTCTAAGTGCAAGTGATATATATTCCATGCCTTCAACAAAAAATCCGATTTTTCCATAGAAGGTGAATTTATCAATTTACTCATGTAATCTGTGATAGGTTCAGCGTTTCGGAGACGATTTTCTATATCGGCAATATTTTTCTTGTCGTTCTCTGAAAGATCAGCTAGTTTTTGCGTTAGTTCTTGCGAATATATCACTTGATAATGCTGCAGAGAATCGAGCCGACGCTGCCTTATCTGAACCCAGTTCATATAAAGATGCCAGTTATCCCAATTCGGAGAAATCTGGATTCCAAGGTTTTTCAATCCTCGGCTCGAGATCTCTGCAAGGTCATGATGAAAATCCATCTTTTTTCTCCTCTCTAATAGAGAAGTTGGACACAGAAGCCCATTTTTAAGATTTCTATCACAACATTCTTTAATGAATGTTTTAGGATTCTGTTGTGACCACAGTATGCACTTGTATTGTCATGCAAGCTTTACAAAAGGCTTTTCCATAGTCTGACAATTCAAAAAAGCCTGCCATCAGCAATGGCCTGTTATATGTTTGTTGTTGTCGGATGTTGTTCATCTTATCATGCATATATTTATTGTTTTCCAAAGGTTCATACAGACTTTCATCACTTAATACGACCATATTGCCGCCATTTGAAACTAAACCAAGCCGTTGCAAATTGTCAAAATAAAATCCGGTATTATATGGAACTTCACAACCGGTTAATTCGCCAACATTTGAAAAGTTCTTGACCACGCTAAAGCCAGCCTTTTTTTCATCGGTTGCGCGTAATGTAACCGTTGGCACTGTCGGATGCTGATTCATATACTTTAATATTTTTGCTTCGTCCGAAGAAAGTTGCCTTATTACGTCTACAAAACCCGGATGAATCCCGCTTTGCATAAATTTGTCCATTGAATTTGCTAAAACGGTCGCATACATTTTTAAAAGGTCTGGCTCCTCCGTAAGACTTGCATTTTGCAACACAGGCACAACTACATTCGCCTTAGGAGGAATGATGTTTTCTGGTGGGATCAATTTTAAATGTTCTTCAACCAATTTTTGCACAGTATCCAATGCTTCTTTTTGTAGTTGAGGGTAGTATTCGCGAAACATTTGAAGTGCCATCCGAGTAGCATCCGTTACCGATAGACCATAGTTGTTTACCGTGCCTGCAAAGGTATTATGATGGGAACCCAAAGCCGCAGTTTGGTTGACTTCATGATTTTCGTCCATTGTTACTTCTCCCGCTTATCTGTTTGCACACCAATTACAGTATTGTTATTGCCTGAGACTGTTTGATTGACGCTTATTTTATCCTCAGACTTTTTCTTGCTGTCTTTCTCCGGCTTTTTTATCAATCCAAAAACTCCATTGATAACTGCTACTACTACAACGCCGACCGATCCAATAATTGCAACCCAAATGGCTTCTGACATACAACAAGACACTTCCTTTTTCTTCCATTATACTGCTAAAATCTGCTATTGCACACCCTTTTACCCAAAATATTCCTGCATCAGCGCCTTTTTCATCAGTTCCAGCTTTTCAAGGCTCTGCTGTACGGTCTGCTTCTGCTGGTCTACGCGCTCCACAAAGGCGGCAAACTGTTTTTGAAGAGAAAGTGGTGGAACAAGAGTAGGTAATGCCCTAAGCTGTCGCATGTTGATGCTTGCAATGCCTGTGGTTTGCTTAGCACAACCTAAAAAGTAACGCTTGGCTTTTTGATGACGTAAATATTCGGCAAAGAAAGAGGGTAAAATTTCTTGTTCATTCAACCGCACACGGAAAATGTGATTTTGATGAATTGAGTTTTTCAGTGGCACTTTAATTATAGCTCCCCGCCCGACTTTATCAGGGTCCCCGCCCTCAGTCATTAAGATATCATCCGGCATCAGTCTGTATTGCTCAATTTCCTGTCTTGTTGCCAGAATCGTCTTTACAGTTGTCCAATCAATATAACCGTCTTTTACATTTGAAACCGCCATATATGGTACTTCTTGCAAATCTGTTTCTGTTGTTTTGCGGCCTTTTGTAATTCCAGAAACAATGTCGGCCATCCTTTCCAGCGTTTTTTCTGGCCATTGCATGGAGTTTAGCAACACATCCCCAAACATCTCCACAAACCGTGCCTTTATCAGCTCGTCCAGTTTGGCAAGCTGTTGTTTTCGCAGAGAAATCAGGCTATCCATCTTGCTTAGTATCTCAGCTATGGATTTTTGTTCTTTTTCTGTACGCTCTAGTAGCTTTTCTTTTCCGTAATCTTTAAAATAAATGTGCGGTATCGTTGCCCCAGAAAAATATTTTGCAAGGTTCATGTGTTCCATTGCAAACGCAAGGTAATGGACATTTACTCCTTCATTCGGCAAAATATATTGCATTGTTCCAATAACAGACGATTTTTCAGGGAGACACATAACTCGGCCAATACCTGCGCCATCTTTTACAACTGCAACATACGGATTTTCCTGCTTATAAAAATCCACATATCCAACCAACCCACTCGCTCCATAAATGGGATATTGGCCTTCATGTCCCTCCAAATCTTTCTGTGCAATATTGGAAGAAGCTTTCTGGCATAAATCCTTTAATTGAATCATCACACCATCTCCTCCAACTCTGCCAGACCCTTGGTGATCTCCATTTCCAGCTCATGCAGGTCGGCAAGAATTTCCGTGGTCGAGGGGTACTCCACCGGCACATACTCGGTCTCTTTGTACTTATTGATGGATAAATCGTACCCATTGGCAGCAATTTCTTCTTTGGGCACAAAGAAGCTCTGCTCGGTGCGCTTGCGGTCAGTTTCGGCATCAAGGTTATGGAATCGGGCGATGATGTCCGAGATGTCGTTTTCCTTCACCTCGGTGCGCTTGTCGTCCAGCGAGAAGCCGTCGGCTTTCATATCGTAGAACCACACCTTGTCGGTGCCGCCCGCGCCGGTCTTGGTAAACACCAGCACCGCCGTAGACACGCCTGCGTAGGGCTTGAACACGCCGGAGGGCATGGAGATGACCGCCCGCAGCTGATGGTTTTCAATCAGTTCTTTTCGGATGCTCTGGTGCGCTTTGCTGGAACCGAACAGCACGCCGTCCGGTACGATGCAGGCGCAGCGTCCGCCGGTTTTGAGCATTCGCAGGAAGAGCGCAAGGAAAAGCAATTCTGTCTTTTTGGTGTTGGTGACGGCCTTCAGGTCGTCGTTGATGCTTTCGGCATCCACAGTGCCCTTGAACGGCGGGTTCGCAAGGCAAATGGTGTACTTGCTGCAAATGGAATTTTGCTTCGACACGCTGTCCTTGTAGTCGATTTCCGGGTTCGTGATGGAGTGGAGCATCAGGTTCATGGCCGAAATGCGCAGCATGGTGCGGTCCATGTCAAAGCCGGTGAACATCGGGCCGGCAAAATGCTGCCACTGCTCCGGGGTCATGCTGTCCTCGTAGTGGGCGCGGAGGTACTGCGCGCTGGACACCAGAAAGCCTGCCGTGCCGCAGGCGGGGTCGCAGATCAAGTCGTCCGGTGTGGGCTGTACCAGCTCCACCAGCATGTCACGGATGTGTTTGGGCGTGCGGAACTGGCCGTTTTTTCCTGCAATTGCCAGTTTGCCCAGCATATACTCGTACAGATCGCCCTGCATATCAAGGTCGGCAATGTCGTGGGTGTAAAGATCCTCCAGCCCGGTGATGATCTTTTGCAGCACCTGCGGCGTGGGAATCAGGAACATGGCATCGTCCATGTACCGCGCAAAGGCGGTGTTCTGTTCCTTTTCATCCTCTGCCCGCAAAACTTCTTTTTCTTTTTCCGACAAGGTCTTGCCCAGCTTTTCTGCCTCCTGCTGTGCCTGTTCCAGCTTGCTGAGTACCTCTACCAGTTCGCCTTTTTCGTTGAAATCCGGCAGACGGCCATACTTCATCTTTTTGATGGCCGGGAACACCCGCTGCTGCATGGTCAGGAAAATCTCGCGGGAGTCCTTATCCTTGAAGCGGCTCCACCGCATGGACTGCCCTGCTTCGCTGGACGGGAAGATGTGCTCCATCTTTTCGCCCGCCATGTTCTCAAAATCTTCGATGGCAAGCTCTTTCTCGTCCAGTGACCGGATGAACATGAGATAGGTCAGCTGTTCAATGACGGTCAGCGGATTGGTGATGCCGCCTGCCCAGATGTCCGTCCAGATCTTGTCTACCTTATTTTTAATGGCTCCTGTTACCATGCGCTCCTCCTGAATGTTTGCCAATCGCAAACGCTTTGCATCTTGAATTTTTGGTGATAATACCACAATTTTATTATAGCAGTGTACGGTTGTATTTTCAATGTAGAGTGTTTAGCAGAAGTGCTTTCTTTATCGCAAGTCGAGAAATCAGTGCAACATTAAAACAGCCTATTTGCGATATCAATTCAACGCTGTTGCTGTTGCATGAAGAAGTTGAATTGCTATAAAACGGTAAAGTGGATTTTATCTGCTTTGCCGTTTTTTCTTTACATCTGGACTCCAACATGCCTTTGTGCTATTCAGCGATTCCATCGCGCAGCCTGCGCCGGGACGGTGCAGATTTGAAAGGGGTTGGGATTTCCCAACAAGCATTTTGCAGAGCAAAGTTCGCGTTTGCGCAGCAGAGCGGTCTTGCGCCAGCAAGATGGAGGGGCTTCGCCCCGACAAGTTCCGCTCACGATGCACAGAATGCAGACAATGCAAGGAAAAACACGGCATTCCCGCCGGTGTGCAAAAAGTGTGCAAAAGTGTGCAGAGCCCCAGAAAACGAAAAATCCCACGAAGAATCTTGCGATTCTTCGTGGGATTTTGGTGCGCTCGAGGGAACTCGAATCCCTGGCCCTCTGATTAAAAGTCAGATGCTCTACCGGCTGAGCTACGAGCGCATATTCTGCGGCAAAATAATACCGCCGAATAATATTACCACAATTGGCTGCAAAAAGCAAGAGCGACACCTAAAAAAGCGGAAATTTCAGTTTTATACAACAAAATTACTCAAAAAACCTTTGCGCCCGGCGCTGCAGCAGCTCCACCAGCAGGCCGGTATAGATGCTGACCATCGAGGGCGTCTCGCCCAGATCCATGGCCTTGCGTTGGGGCAGGTCGGCTAAGCGTCCCTTGTACAGGCACTTCAGCTGGGGCAGCAGGGTGTAGTCGTTGGGGTGCATCAGGGTGCTGTCCTTGGGCAGCGCCAAAGCGCCGCTTTGCTCCAGCACCTCGCTGACGAACTGGGAGCAGAAATAATGCCGGCGGCGCTGCCAGCGGATATGCAGCCCGCACAAAATCAGCCCCAGCGTGTTGAAGCTGTACTCCTCGCTGTGGCGCATGAAGTCCTCGGCGCGGTGCAGGGCGTGGGAATAGGCCTCATCGGACACCTCCAGCGCGTACAGCGCACAGGGGGCGTTGTCCCGCAGACGGAAAACGCCCCTGTTCAGATATTCTTTGCTGGGGCCTGCGGGGAACATGGTGTAGCCGTTTTTGCGGGTGGAGCTGTACAGGCAACTCAGCTCTGGATCAAAGGCCATGGAGGCGTGGGTATAGCTGGAACCGTGGCGGCATAGACCAGTTTGGACAGCAGCGTGCCGGAGCGGGTGAGCAGAATGTAGATGGTTTTCATGGCAGTTTCCCTTATGTCAGCCCCCGGCAAAGGGGGAAAAGTATCATCTATATACAGAACCAGTATAGCATAAGTAAGGTCCCTTTACCACTAAAACGTTTCTTCTGGCCAAAATATTGCCAAAAAGGGCAAAAACAGCAGCCCAAAACTGTTTTCAGGGCTCTGGGCTGCTGTTTCTCACAAGTTCTTGAAACGGTCAGCGGCACCCTGCTACAGGGGCCTCTCCATTTAGCCGTACAAAAATCGCTCTCCCCGGAACTCAGTGCTTTGTCGCCGACCACCCGTGGCAGTACCGGAGCGACTCTCCCTCGTCCACAGTCCATGTGCCGGACTTGTATCCGCAGGAACCGCAGACCTGGTAATACGTAGTATGCTGATAATAGACTTCGTCCGTCCCGTGGGGATAATGGATGCATTTTACTTCCTCCGGTCCGGTCTCAAACGTGTCTTTTTTTGGGGTTACGCGAGACATTTTCCCACAAGCGTCGCACTCACTGCTCCTGGCAGGAACCGGCTCTGCCTCCTCCAAGGCCTCCTCGGACGTGGAAGCCGCCGTTTCTTCCAATGGATCATCGTCATAGCTTTCTGCATCCGCAAAGCCTACCAGGCAAAGGGTCAGGGCCAAAACCATGGCCAGCAGGATCGGGGCGATCTTTTTCATAGAAAAGCACTTCCTCTCTTTCGGTATGTTGGTTTCTGTTTCTCGGAGAGTCCTCTCTAGATTTATTGTACCATACTGCTTTATTTTTTCAACTATCATCTTATTTTTTGTGCTCATTTACATTTTCTCAGTCTTGCACCAAAGAGCTGTCTGCTGTGTTTTTTGCCCCACCGGGGTCGGGGGTCCCACCTTGCATCCCGGTTTGTCAAGCTTTTATCAAAATGTCGGTTTTCTCCCTTCCCGCCTTATTTTTCACAGTCTGCATCCCTGCCGGGCTTCGTGAATTTACTTAATGTGGGAAAGCTTGTTTATGAAATTTGTTTCTTTTTTGCAAACAGAACCTTCCATTTATTGCTTTTGAAAAGCTTTTGTGTATAATGATAGACAGGAGAATTTGCATTGCATCGTTCTGTGCTGTCTCCCCCTTATGCGGTGTCCGTACCATAAATGGCGCTGCATCTCCTACACAGAGTTATGTAAGGATCAAACGAAAGTAGAGGTACGCAAATATGGCAAAGTTGGATCTTACCAAGTATGGCATCACCGGCACGACTGAAGTCGTGCACAACCCCTCCTACGAGCAGCTGTTCGCCGAGGAGACCAAGCCCGAGCTGGAAGGCTACGAGAAGGGTCGCGTCAGCGAGCTGGGTGCTGTGAACGTGATGACCGGCATCTACACCGGCCGTTCTCCCAAGGACAAGTTCATCGTGATGGACGAGAACTCCAAGGACACCGTGTGGTGGACCAGCGATGAGTACAAGAACGACAACCACCCCGCTTCTCAGGAGGCTTGGAAGGCTGTCAAGGAGATCGCTCAGAAGGAGCTGTCCAACAAGCGCCTGTACGTCGTGGATGCTTTCTGCGGCGCCAACAAGGATACCCGCATGGCCATTCGCTTCATCGTGGAAGTGGCCTGGCAGGCACACTTTGTTACCAACATGTTCATCAAGCCCACCGCCGAGGAACTGGAAAACTTTGAGCCTGACTTCGTTGTTTACAACGCTTCCAAGGCTAAGGTTGAGAACTACAAGGAACTGGGCCTGAACAGCGAGACCTGCGTTGCCTTCAACATCACCAGCCATGAGCAGGTTATCATCAACACCTGGTACGGCGGCGAGATGAAGAAGGGCATGTTCTCCATGATGAACTACTTCCTGCCGCTGAAGGGCATTGCTTCCATGCACTGCTCTGCCAACACCGACAAGAACGGCGAGAACACCGCCATCTTCTTCGGTCTGTCCGGCACCGGCAAGACCACCCTGTCCACCGATCCCAAGCGTCTGCTGATCGGCGATGACGAGCACGGCTGGGACGACAACGGCGTGTTCAACTTCGAGGGCGGCTGCTACGCTAAGGTCATCAACCTGGATAAGGAGTCCGAGCCCGATATCTACAACGCCATCAAGCGCAACGCTCTGCTGGAGAACGTCACTCTGGATGCCGAGGGTCACATCGACTTCGCTGACAAGTCTGTCACCGAGAACACCCGTGTGTCCTACCCCATCAACCACATCCAGAACATCGTGCGTCCCGTTTCTTCTGCTCCCGCAGCAAAGAACGTGATCTTCCTGTCTGCTGACGCCTTCGGCGTTCTGCCCCCGGTCTCCATCCTGACCCCGGAGCAGACCCAGTACTACTTCCTGTCCGGCTTTACTGCAAAGCTGGCAGGCACCGAGCGCGGCATCACCGAGCCCACCCCCACCTTCTCCGCTTGCTTCGGTCAGGCCTTCCTGGAACTGCACCCCACCAAGTACGCTGAGGAGCTGGTCAAGAAGATGAAGGCCAGCGGCGCAAAGGCTTATCTGGTCAACACCGGTTGGAACGGCACCGGCAAGCGCATCTCCATCAAGGATACCCGCGGCATCATCGACGCTATCCTGAGCGGTGCCATCAACGAGGCTCCCACCAAGAAGATCCCCTACTTCGACTTTGAGGTTCCCACCGCTCTGCCCGGTGTTGACCCCGCTATCCTCGATCCCCGCGACACCTACGCAGATGCCGCTCAGTGGGAAGAGAAGGCAAAGGATCTGGCTGGCCGCTTCGTGAAGAACTTCGCTAAGTACGAGGGCAACGAGCACGGCAAGGCTCTGGTCTCCGCAGGCCCCCAGCTGTAAGCTGAACCCCGCATTTTTCTTCTGAACTCCATATAAAATAAGCGCCCGCCCCGTGGTTCTGCTCGAACCATAGGGCGGGCGCTTTGCTGTTTGCATTCAAGCTATCCAAACACTTTTTGCCCGGGTAAACAAAGCGTCGATTGCGTTTTGCGCGGCCTTATGCTATGCTTTTTCCAAGGGAGTTGATAAAATGGATGCCAGAACCTTCGGAAATTATCTGAGCCGGATGCGCAAAGCGCAGGGGATGACACAGGCTGAGCTGGCTGAACAGCTGCACGTTACCGACAAGGCTGTCAGCCGCTGGGAGCGGGGCATCGGTCTGCCGGATATCAACACACTGGAACCGCTGGCAGATGCTCTGGGGCTGACCCTTGCCGACCTTATGCACTGCCGCGCCCCGGAAGAAGCCGATGCCGCACCGACCGTCCAATTGGAAGATTTCTTTACCATGCTGCGCCGGCAGCACACCGTAGATTGGCATTCCGTGCGCACCGCCCTGCTTGGGCTGAGCATTGCGCTTGCCTTATGGGGCGTTTTGACTTGCCCCGGCACTATTGCTGTGCACTGGTATGGTCTTGGCGATGGTTCTTTTCGGGCAGACGGCTGGATGCATTCTCTCGTCATTTTCCCGTTGTGCGCGGGCATTGAATTTTTATCGCTGGAGATCTGGAACAGCTTTGAACAGACAGGCTATTATCGCCGCTGGGGTGAGATCAATCTTTTTATCATTCATGCTATGTCCTTCGGCACACGTTCTGCCAGATGGATGAAAGTTGTGCTGGATCTTTTGTTTTTCTTTTGCTTTGGTTTTGTGATTCCATTTGTAGAAACGTGGATGATTTTTTTGAATTGATGCCAACCATTTCCGTAAAAAAGGACAGCGGAACGCCCGCAGGTGTTCCGCTGTACCACATTCAAAACAATAATTCAGCCCAGCAGCTCCAGCACACCGGCCTTGGGACGGGCGCCCACGGCCTGACGCACCAGCTTGCCCTGCTCGAATACCAGCAGGGTGGGGATGCTCATCACCCCGAACTGCGCCGCCAGATCCGGCTGCTCGTCCACGTTCACCTTGCCCACCTTTATATCGGTGCGCTCCTCGGCTACTTCGTCCACCACGGGGCTCAGCATCCGGCAGGGGCCGCACCAGCTGGCCCAGAAGTCCAGCAGAACGGGCTTTTCGCTGTGGAGCACTTCCTGTGCAAAGTTTTCCTTGGTAATGTTGATGACTGCCATATTTTTTCCCTCCTGAATGGGTGTTGTGTTTCCTAACACCATCAGTATACCCCATACGCCGCCCGCTTTTCCGTGACCGGGTCACGCAGGCGCAAAAAACAGCCGCTCCGGGCGCACCCGGAGCGGCTGTTTTTGAAGGAGGTAACGAGGTAAATGAATAAGGAGATCTCCCAACGCTTATCCCGGGGTGCAGGCCCCGGACAGGCGCTCAGGCAAAGAAGGAAATGATGAGGGCTACCAGGAAGCCCACGCCGCCGACCAGCGTTTCCATGATGGTCCAGGTCTTGAGGGTGGTCTTTTCGTCCATACCCACAAGGCTCTTCACCAGCCAGAAGCCGGAGTCGTTGAAGTGGGAGCAGACGGTGGAACCGCCTGCAATGGCAGCGGTGACACAGGCCAGGTACAGCGGGCTCAGCGCGCTGAGGCCGGGCATGGCGGAGATGATGCCTGCTGCCATGGTCATAGCCACGGTAGCGGAACCCACCGAGATACGCACCAGAGCAGCCACGATGAAGGCCACCAGCACCAGCGGCAGGCTGGCGTTTGCCACGGCGTTGCCGATGACATCGCCCAGACCGGAGTTCTGCAGCATATAGCGCAGCACGCCGCCGCAGGCAGTGACCAGCAGGATCATGCCGGTGGGCTCCAGAGACTTGGTCATGATCTTTTCCAGCTGGGCGTTAGTGTAGCCGTGGCGGGTGCCCAGCAGGTACATAGCAGCGATGGTAGCCAGCAGCAGCGCCATGAAGGGCTCGCCGAGGAAGGCCAGAACGGGCTGGATGCCTGCCAGTGCGGGCACTACCTTTGCCACAGAGTTTGCAATGATGAGCAGCAGCGGGATCATGATGATGCCCACGATGGTGCCGAACTTGGGCAGCTTGCTCTCGTCAATGTCTGCCTGCTGTGCAATGTGCTCGGGGACTTCAACCATGTACTTTTTGCCGCAGATGCTGCCCCAGATGGGACCGGCGGCAATCATGGCAAAGATGCCGCAGAAGATGCCGACGAGGATGACCCAGCCAAGGTCAACGCCCAGCATGGTAGCCACCAGCACGGGACCCGGCGTGGGCGGGATGAAGGCGTGGCCGACCGCCAGACCGGCCAGCAGGGGGATGACGTAGTACAGCACGGAGCGCTTGGTGCGCTTTGCCAGAGAGAAGGCCAGCGGAATGAGGATGATAAGTCCTGCGTCAAAGAACACCGGCATGGCCACCACCAGACCCGTGATGCCCAGTGCCCACGCGGCCTTTTCGTCACCAAACTTCCGCACCATGGTCACAGCCAAGGTCTGTGCGCCGCCGGATTCTTCCAGAATGGCGCCGAACATGGAGCCCAGACCCACCAGAAGGGCGATGCCCTTTAAGGTATTGCCGATGCCCTCGTTCACCGAGCCGATGATGTCGGACAGGGGCATACCGGCCATCAGGCCGATGCCCACCGCACCGATCAGGATGGAGATCATGGCGTGTACCTTGAACTTGATAATGAGAACGAGCAATAGGATCAGGCCTGCCACGGCAGCAAAAACCAGCCGTGCCGCATCGGGCGTTGCAACTGCTGTCATAGAAATTTCCTCCGTTTCGTGATTTTTGGTTGCACTTATCCAAGCCGTCCGGAAAAACCCGCCGGACAGTTTACTTTCTGTTGTTTGTGTGGAGCGGTTTACTCCATGTATGCACCCTTCATGGGGCTGACAGCGTGCTGAGAGTAGAGCTTCAGCAGACCCTTGGTGTACTTGGGAGCCTTGGGCTTCCAGTTGGCGCGGCGCTCGGCAAGGATGGCGTCCATCTCCTCGGGAGTCTTGGGCTCGCCCTTCACGCCCACGATAGCCAGCTTGCGGTTATGCACGTCGATCTGGATCAGGTCGTCTGGCTCTACCAGTGCGATGGGGCCGCCCACGGCAGCCTCCGGGCTGACATGGCCGATGACCGGGCCGCGGCTTGCGCCGGAGAAGCGTCCGTCGGTAATCAGCGCTACGCTGGAAGCCAGCTTCGGGTCGGCGCAGATGGCTTCGCCCGTGTAGAACATCTCGGGCATACCGCTGCCGCGCGGGCCCTCGTACCGGATGAAGATGGCGTCGCCGGGCTTCACCTCGCCGTGCAGCACAGCGGAGATGCACTCCTCCTCGCTGTCGTAGGGTTTGGCGCGCAGGGTGGCTTCAAACATATTCTTGGGGCAGGCGGTGTGCTTGATGACGCAGCCTTCCGGGGCAAGGTTGCCCTTCAGGATGGCGATGCTGCCGTCGGTGCCCTTGGCGTTATCAAAGCTGTGGATGATGTCCTCGCGGCTGACCGGGCGGGCAAAACCGGCGGTCTTTTCTGCCAGAATGGCATCGCAGTGCTGGTAGAAGCCGTTCTTCTTCAGTTCCTCCAGATTCTCGCCCAGCGTCTTGCCGGTGACGGTCATCACGTCCAGATGCAGCATGGACTTGATCTCCTCCATCACGCGGGGCACGCCGCCTGCGTAGTAGAAATACTGTGCGGGCCAGTCGCCGGAGGGACGGATGTTCAGCAGGTAGTGTGCGCCGCGGTGCATCCGGTCAAAGGTGTCGGCGTCGATCTCGATGCCGAACTCGTGGGCGATGGCGGGCAGGTGCATGGTGGCGTTGGTGGAGCCGGAAATGGCGGCGTGCACCATGATGGCGTTTTCAAAGCTCTTCTTGGTCACAATGTCCTTGGCGGTAATGCCCTTTTTGACCAGCTCCATCAGCTGCTTGCCGGCATCGTAGGCGGCCTGCTTCAGCTCCGGGGCGGTGGCGGGCATCAGGGCGGTGCCCGGCAGCATCAGACCCAGTGCTTCTGCCATGATCTGCATGGTGGAGGCGGTACCCATAAAGGAGCAGGCACCGCAGCTGGGGCAGGCGTTGTGCTTGTAGTAATCCAGCTGGCTGTTGGGGATGACGCCGGTCTTTTCCCATGCATCAAACTTGCCGATCTGCTCCAGCGTCAGCAGCTCGTTGATGGCGCAGGCAGGGTCGTTGACCACATACTCCTTGGGCAGGGTGTGGGCTTCCATGACGCCGCCGGTGACCACGATGGCGCTCATGTCCTTCAAACGGCCGATGCTCATCAGCATGGCGGGCACGGACTTGTCGCAGCTGGCGATGAACACGCCGCCGTCATAGACGCTGGCGTTTGCCTGTGCTTCCACCAGATTGACGATGGCGTCACGGTGGGGCAGCGAGTAGTTGATGCCGTCATGACCCTGTGCGATGCCATCGCACATATCGGTGGCAAAATAGCGGGCCGCCTTGCCGCCGTTATCGTTGACCGCCTGCACGGCCTCCTTGACGAACTGATCCAGATGGGCGCTGCCGGGGTGGCTGTCGCCGAAGGTGCTCTCCACCATGATCTGGGGCTTGGAAAGGTCCTCGACCTTCCAGCCCATACCCATCTTCAGCGGGTCGTTCTCGGGTGCTAAAGTGCGGACTTCCTGTGAACGCAACTCCATATTCATACCTCCAAATACTGCTTGCTTTCGTCCTTTTTCTGCTGGACCTTTTTGTGACTTTATTGTAAATCCGCAGACGTCTCTTTGCAAGTTGTCACGGGTATGTCCTACTTTTTGTGCAAAAACTCTGGGATACATCATGCACACTGCCCAAATCCGGGCGAATTTTGCCCAAAATCAGCCGTCAAAGCGGCTTTTGGCAAAAACATGGGAGAAAAGTCATCTGATGACTTTGAGAAGGACCCTCTCAGTCAAAGCCTTTCCGGCAGCGCCGCGCTTTCGTAGAAAGCGGCGCTGCAGCTGCCGCTTCCCTTCACGACCCCACCCGTGAAAATGCAATGCCGGAGCGTCCGCAGACGCTCCGGCATTGCTCTATAAAAAATATTTTTCCGCTGACTATGCGCAGAGCAAAGCGGAGCGCATTTTCAATCAGTTTTGTGTATCAATTGACATACGCCGCCATGCCAATGGTGCCGTCGTCGGGGTCCTCGCCATCGTAGACCTTTTTGATGTAGCTGCGGTTGAAGTTCAGGTGCATCACCATGGCGGCTTTTGCGCCGAGGGGGTCGTGGTTGGCAATGGCTTCGGTGATCATACGGTGGGTCATGATGGTCTCATCGATGAGCTTTTTGTGGGTGACATTCACGAACATCATCACCGCCGTGTCGATGACCGGGATCAGCTGCCCCACCACCAGATTTTTGCTGCTCTCGGCGATGCAGGTGTGGAAGGCGATGTCGTCCTCGATGTAGCGGTCGCCCTCGTGGATCTTGGTCTCTACCCGCTCGCAGAGCCGCCGCAGCCGCTCGATGTCCTCCGGGGTGGCGTTCTGCGCGGCCATCTCCGCAATGCCCGGCTCCAGCAGCAGACGGACGTTCACCAGATCAAAGGCCAGCGCATTCTTGTCCTGCACGCTGCGCAGGTTCAGCGGGTCGGAAAGCCCCTTGACCGTGGTCACCACATAGGTGCCGGAGCCCTGCCGCACCTCCACGATGCCCTTGCTGGACAGCAGCTTGACCGCTTCGCGGATGGTGCTGCGCCCCACCCGGAACTTTTCGCCCAGTGCAAACTCGTTGGGCAGCTTTGCGCCCGGCTCCAGCGCCTCGTCCAGAATATAATGGTAGATCTGGTCCTCTACCTGCTCGGCCAGCAGCTTGTTTTTCAGATGTGAAAATTCACTCATGGAAGCTTCCTCCGCGCCCTGCGCATCTGATGGTTTGGTTACCCGCACACGCTGCCGTCCGGGGCAAAGAACTGAACGTGCTTTTGCCACTGGGTGGGGCTGATGGTGCGGCGGTAGCAGTCGGCCAGTGCCTCTACCACAGCCTCCGGGGCAAGGGAGGCGCAGCCCGGGCAGTCCAGCACCAGAATGCGGAACCATGCGTCAAAAAGATGCTCGGTGTAGTGGGTGTCCCATGCGCCGCAGCGGGCGTAGAAGCCCAGACGCCGCACGGCCATAGCGGCGTCCTCGGCCTTTTCCGGCATCTCGGCCTCGATGAGGATCGCTTCAGCATCGCCCTCGTGGGCGGGCAGCTGCGCCAGCAGCTGCGCCCCGATGCCGTGGGCGCGGTAGGCGGGCACTACGGCAAAATAATCCAGCTGGCTCACCCGGCAGCCCTCCGGCCGCACCATCAAAAGATAAGCTGCCAGCGTGTCGCCGTCAAACACGCCCCATGTGTGGGCGGTGCCCTCCGCTTCGCTGGTCAGGATCATGCTCAGGGGCTTCAGCTCCCCGGCGGGGAAATCTCGGCGCATCTCGTTCAGATACACCTCGGTCAGCTCGGGGCCGGTGAGCAGCCGCCATGTGAAGGTTTTGGTACACATACGATAAAGAACCCTTTCCGATGCTCCTGTGCGCAGCATCACATTTTTTGCCTTGTCCAGTATAGCATACCGGATGTTTTACCGAAAGTCAATCTGTGCAAACATTGTACCAGCGCCGCCGGTTTTGCCAAGGGGCTTGCATCCGGGCGCAGAATCGGGTACTATACAGGTAACAGAATTTTTCCCTCCGGCGCTGCCGGAAGTGCTAAGGTGTATCTGAAAACAAAGAAAATGACGAATATTTCGCAAGCACAAGCGGGATTTAAGGCAAATAGCCGCAGGAATCCTTTGTGGATTTCAAGGCTGATTCACGCAAAATCCAGCTGTGCTTGTAGAAATAGACTAAATTTTCGACTTTTCAGATACACCATAAGATACAAAAAGGAGACTTGTACTATGGAATGGACCGATATCCGCCTGACCGTGGCCAAGGCTGATGCCGAAAACGCCGAGGCCGTTGCCACCCTGATCGCCGAGGGCGGCATCTACATCGAGGATTACAGCGACATCGAGCAGCAGGTGGCCGAGATCGCCCATGTGGACCTGATCGAACAGGAGCTGCTGGACAAGCCCCGGGATACCGTGATCATTCATCTGTATCTGGAGCCGGGTGCTTCTCAGGTGGAGACGCTGGCGCTCATCGCCGCCCGCATGGAAGCCGCCGGCATCCCCTACACCGTGGAGACCGAGGGCGTGGAGCAGGAGGACTGGCAGAACGGCTGGCGCAAATATTATCACCCCATGGAGATCGGCAGCCGTCTGGCTGTGGTGCCCTCGTGGCAGCAGTACGACACCGACCGGGTAAAGCTGATCCTTGACCCCGGCCTTGCCTTCGGCACCGGCGGTCACGAGACCACCAGTCTCTGCCTTGAAGCACTGGACGAGCAGGTGCGCGGCGGTGAGCGGGTGCTGGATATCGGCACCGGCAGCGGCATCCTTGCCATTGCCGCCCTCAAGCTTGGCGCTGCCAGCGCCGAGGGCGTGGACATTGACCCTGTGGCGGTGCGTACCGCCGGGGAGAACGCAGCCCTGAACGGCGTGCAGGATAAGCTGACCGTGCTGGTGGGCGACCTGTCCGATAAGGCCAGCGGCACTTATGATATCATTACCGCCAACATCGTGGCAAACGCTATCCTCAGCCTTGCCCCCGCCGTGCCCGGCCTGATGGCCGAGGGTGCCACCTTTATTGCCAGCGGCATCATCGACAGCCGCAAGGACGAGGTGATCGCCGGACTGGAAAAAGCCGGTCTGTCCGTCGTGGAAGTTAAGGAAAAGCGCGGCTGGGAGTGCATCGTCTGCAAAAAGGCCTGAGATTCAAATATTGTAAGAAGGAGCGCACAGTATGCCGCACCGCTACTTTACCACCGAGATCTCCGACGGCACCGCCACCCTGCGGGGTGCGGACGCCCATCACCTTGCCCGGGTGATGCGGGCAAAGCCGGGGGATACCGTCATCCTCTGCGACGGCAATGCCGTAGAGTACACCGCCACCATCACCGACTTTGGGGAGGACAGGATAGACTTTGCCGTAGAGCCGGGCTACCCCAGCGCCGCCGAGCCCACCGTGGAGGTGACGTTGCTGGCGGGCTACCCCAAGCAGGACAAGCTGGAACAGGTCATCCGCCACGGCGTGGAGCTGGGCTGCACACACTTTGTGCCCTTCTTCAGCCGGTACTGCGTGGCCGCCCCCAAAAAGGAGGAGCAGAAGAACGAGCGCTACAACCGCATTGCGCTGGAAGCCGCCAAGCAGTGCGGCCGGGGCGTTCTGCCGGACGTAGCCCTGCCGCTGCCGAATTTTGGGGCGGTGTGCCGCAGCTTTGACCAGTACGATCTGGTGTTGTTCTGCTACGAGTGCGGCGGCGCACCCCTGCGTCAGCTGCTGGCGGAGGCAAAGCCCGCCGATGGGCAGAAGCTGCGCCTTGCCATCGTGACCGGCGCCGAGGGCGGCTTTGCCGCCGAGGAAGCCGAAATGGCCGCCAAAGCCGGGGCAAAAACGGTGGGCCTTGGCCCCCGCATCCTCCGGTGCGAGACCGCCCCGCTGGCGGTGCTCTCCGCCGTCATGACCCTGACGGGGAATCTGGAGTAAGCATAAAAAAGGACGTATCTGCTTGACAAATACGCCCGGCATGATTATACTAAAAACAGAAAAGGTGCTGCCCGGCAATGGTCAGCTTCCATACCCTAGACAATCAGAAAAGATTGGCCGTTTGAGTCTGGACAACTGTGGCGGTCAATCTTTTTTGTTTTGCGTGCTCTCGATGTACTGTAACAAGCCTTCGCCCTCTCAGGCGCTCCCGCGCCAGCTCTCCCAAAGGGAGAGCCAAGGTCTAAGGCTTGTTGCTAAAGTATTAGGTATAAAGAGGAAGTTTCCGGCAGTGCTCTTGCCTCTCCCTTTGGGAGAGGTGGCATCGCGCAGCGATGACGGAGAGGGCGAGCCCGCTAAAGTAAAAAACGCTACGTCAAAGAGGCTGCTGCACAGGAGTTTTGTGCAACAGCCTTTTATTACTTTATATTATATTACGTTTTGTAAATGTTTTTAGCCGTTTTCCCCTGCATCCGGGTGGGCATCGGTGTCCAGCAGGGCTCGCTTTACCTTGAGCAGATTCTGGGGGCTTACCGAGAAGCTGCGCAGACCAAGGTGCAGGTACTGCGCCGTGTTGGCGGGGTTGCCCACGGCAAGGCCGCAGATGGTCACCGGAACGTGGTGCGCGCTGGCGGCATCCATCACCATGGTGATCAGCTTTTTCATGGCCGGGCTGGCGGGGCGGTAGTAATGCTCTGCGCTGGCAAGCTCCCGGTCGGCGGCGTGGGTGTACTGGGTCAGGTCGTTGGTGCCGATGACCAGAAAATCGCAGCCGTGGGCTATAAAGTCCTCCACGGTCAGGCAGGCGGCGGGGATGCTCAGCATCACGCCGAACTGGGTGTTCTCGTTAAAGGGCACGCCCCGCTCCCGCAGGCTCTGGCGGCAGTGCTCCACAATGCTCATAGCGGCGTCCCAGTCCTCCACCTCGGTCACCATGGGGAACATCACCCGCAGCGGCCCCCGGGCAGCGGCGCGCAGCAAGGCGCAGATCTGGGTCTGGAACTGTTGGGGCTGGCGCAGGCTGTTGCGGATGCCGCGCAGGCCGAGCTTGGAGGACTGCGGCCCCTGATTGGCATCGGCCACGGTGCGGTCGGAGCCAAAGTCGAAGGTGCGCACGGTCACCGGGCAGCCGTTTGCGGCGGCCAGACAGGAGCAATAGAAGAAATACTGCTCCTGCTCGTCCAGAATGCGCCCGGGCAGCATCATGTAGCCGCTGCGCAGCAGCCCAACGCCCTTGGCACCGGACTGCATGGCGGTGTCGATATCCTCCGGGCCGAAGCAGTTGGCCAGCAGCTCAAAGGGCTCGCCGTCCCGCGTTTCATCCGGCAGGCTGTGCAGCTGCTTCATCTTCGCGTCCTCGCGCTGGAGCTGGCAGATGCTGGCCTCCGCCTGCTGGCGGGCGGCGGCGTCCGGGTCAAGGATGCAGTTGCCGTTGGTTGCGTCCAGAATGACGGTGCGGCCGTCGCAGTCGTCCAGAAAATCCTTGCCCACCTGCACGATGCCCGGGATGTTCATTGCCCGGGCAATGATGGCGGCATGGCTCTGGCCGCTGCCCTCGGCGGTGATGACGCCTAAGATCATGCCGGAGGGCACACTGAACAGGTCGGTGGGCATCAGCCGGTCGGCGGCAAGGATCACCGGATGATCCAGCGCCAGCCACACCCGGGGACGGTTGGTCAGGATGTTGATCACCCGGCGGGTGGCGTCCAGAATATCCACGCTGCGCAGCTGCATATAGGGGTTATCCTTCATGTTGGCAAGCTGGTCGGCGTAGCGCTGCCCCACCTGATGCATCGCCGCCGAGGCGCTGATGCCCGCATTGATGCAAAAGCGCACCTCGTTCATCATGCCCTCATCGTCCAACATCATGCTCTGGAACAAAAAGATGGCCTGTTCGGTGGGGGCGGCGCGCTCCGCCATGGAGTCCAGTTCATTCTGCGCCGTGTGCACGGCATTTGCCAGCAGCCGCAGCTCCCGCTCCGGGTTGAAAGGGCCGTGGCTGAAGGTCTCCACATGGTGCTCCAGTCGGCTCACCTGACCCAGCACCAGCCCCGGGGATGCGGATACGCCTTTATAAACCTTCATCTTCTGTCACCTCCGGCAAAGCCGGTGCGGTCAAAGTGCGCCACACCAGCGCCTGTAAGAATGTATTGGGCAGCAAAGCGGCCAGCGCTGCCTGCCCGGCGGTGCTGCTGCCCGTAAACAGCGGGGTAAAGCTTTCCATGCGTTCTTTATCGCACGCGGCCAGAAACGCCTGGGCCAGCGTCCGAGTGGTGTAAAAGCGGGTGGGGTCCACCCCGGCATCCTCGGCGGCGGCTTCCAGCGGGGCAAGCTGGTCGTCCTTTGTCATATTGGCCAGTTTAAGAGCCACATCTGCCGTCAGGGTCACGGGATATTTTTCCCGCACGGCCTTTTGCAGTTGACTAAACTTCTGGGCAAAAGCGGCGGCATCCTCGCAGCTCTGGGCGTCACAGGATACAGCATAAGCGCAGCCCCGCAGGTATCCCATGGCGCGGCGGGTGTCGTAGTAGCCCAGCTCCATGTTGCGCTTTGCGGTGTCGGGGTCGAAGTGCAGGATATCGCCCAGCTCCCAGTAGCTGCGGATCATGGTGGTGGGCAGGCCGGTCAGGTTGGGGCGGGTGATGCCCACGCCCTCAAGATCCACACAGACCAGCTCCTCTGCGCCCATGGTCTTTGCAAGACCGGTGGGCATATTATCGCTGTACCCGCCGTCCAGAAACTTGACCCCGTCGATCTGCCGCGCCCGCAGGGCGGGGAAGCAGGCCGCCGAAGCCATCAGGTAGTCCCGCACCTGCCCGGCAGGGATCTCCTCCAGCGTCAGCTCCCGGGGGCGCAGCCCGCGCTGCTCCACCGTCACGATGCCGAACCGGATGGGCGCTGCCCGCAGCGCGTCCTCGTCCAGCACACGCTCCACGATCTCTTCCAGCGGGGTCACGTCCATGCCGCCTTCCTTTACCACCCGGCGCAGAAACTGGTGCAGGGCGGAAAGGTCGGCGTTTTCCTCCGGCAGTTCCATCACATCCCGGCTGCGGATGGTCAGCCACATATCCCGGGCAGTCTCGTACAGATCCAGCACGAACATGGCGCCGTTCAGCCCGCCCACGCTGGTGCCGGTGATGATCTGCGGGTGCCAGTCCAGCTCCATCAGCGCGCGCCACACACCCACCTGATAGCTGCCGCGGGCACCGCCGCCGGCCAGCA
>OHSE01000212.1_pt1 | contig 24802 bp, 25 predicted proteins | sample 1578531 | NCBI WGS metagenome assembly OHSE01 (sample SAMEA3879541, study PRJEB24766) | human gut metagenome | biome: human-associated habitat; feature: feces | place: USA | collected 1985/1987
GATCCGCTTTACTTTGAACAATTCAAGGGCGCACGGTTGAAAAAACTGGTGACAGACTATCACGTCCTCACCAAATTTGATACGGCACGCCTTGTATTGGAAGAAAAGTCGTTTTCCAACTGTCCCGACATGATGAATAGAACCATGACCCTGTACTTTGCACCGGAAAAGCACATGGACGTATATCTGTCCGAGCAGATGTATGAGGGGCAGGAAGAAAAAACCAAGGTGGTTCTGGTAGACACGGCCCGCTATCTGCTGAAGGTGGATGACCGTTCGGATGAAATCCATACGGGAGCAGATGGTGAATGGGGCTTCTTCTCAGAGGTTTACCATAAAAACGGGGAACATCGCATTTCGGATGCCGTTATCATCACGATTGCGGTTCCCGACGATAAAGACTTCACAGCGATGCGTGAGATGGCCCGGTACTTTTTTCAGGATATGGAGCCGCTTGTGCCGGAAAAGCATCGCATAAAGCGCGGGCCTGAACGGTGACATGACCGAGACTCCAAAACACAATCATTGGAGGTGATGCGATTGAGTGAACGCATTTTCAAAATGTACTCTCCGCTGACTGGTGAACTGTACCAGGCCGGAGAATATGAATACGATGATTCCGCCGACGAATACAACGGCGAAGAACTGCTGCTCTATGCGAAGGAAATCGACAAAGCAGTCAAGGCTTACACCGACAACGGTACCGAAGATCTCATGAAATACTTCTATGAGAGCGATTACGTTAAGCAGCACGTTCGGAGTCTGGTTCCCTCGGTGGAGGTCTGGAACAGGCGGCTTTGGGGCTGCACCACGGTTCGGGCAGATGATGATCTGTCGGAACCCGGCTGGGACAAGCTCATGGACTACCTGGCCGGACAGTATTCAGACGGCTGGGGCGAGGGCTTCGAGCAGCGGGAAATCGAGACCGAGGATGGACTGCTGTATGTGCATTTCTGGCAGGACCACGACTTCGACTTCAAGGTGGAGGAAGTCACGCCTTCGAAGAAGTATGAGATCACCGACATCGCGCATCCCAAAGACCCCAGCCTGCACCGCATCCGCGCCCTGCAGCGGGTGAGTGAAACCGTTGGCCCGGCACCCTGGGTGGCTATGTCCAGAGCGAGGAAAATCTGTCCCAGGAAAACGACGATGCCTGGATTTATGGGGATGCGGTCTGCTGTGAGAAAGCATTCGTTTCAGGCAACGCATTTTTGACCGGCCAGGCACGGGTCAGTGGAACCGCACTGGTCGCAGGGACTGCGGAAGTCGGCGGGCAGGCCCGCGTCTGTGATTATGCAGTTGTGACCGGTGGCACGGTGCAAGAATGCGCATTGGTATGTGGGCACGCAGTTGTCCGCAAAAACCCGAGTACGGAGTGCATTCCTATGGTAGAAGGCCATGCCACCGTGATGGGCGTTGTGGCCGGTGCGGTTTATCTGGGTGCGGATGCCTTTATCCTGCCGGGAAACACGGTGGATAATCCTACCAACAGTGTCCTGGCCATCAACGGGACCCATGTGCGGTTGTACAGCATTGAGCAGGTCAAGCCGCCGAAAGCACCTGAACGCTGAGTTATAGAAAGGATGATGCCTTTGACGAATACCCTCCAGCAAACCACTTTGTTTTCTTCCAACGATTTTACTATGCCCGAGCATTTCGGAGATGACCGCTGGACGATTCTGCATGGCGATGTCATGCACATCGTTCCGCACATGACCAGAGCCGTCTTTGATGCCGTCATTACCGACCCGCCCTATGCCAGCGGCGGTGCCAGCCAGACGGCCAAGAACCGCTCGACCACCGAGAAGTACAGCAGTCTGCGCGGCGACAAGGCACTGCCGGATTTTGACAGTGACCAGATGGACCAGCGCAGCTGGACCCGGTGGATGTGTGAATGGCTTCAGATGGTGCGTACTGCCTGCAAGCCCGGTGCGCCCATCTGCCTGTTCATCGACTGGCGGCAGCTGCCCTCCATGACCGATGCCCTGCAATGGGCTGGATGGACCTGGCGCGGAATCGCGGTATGGGATAAGCCGTCCGGTCGACCGCAGCGGGGGCGCTTCCGCCAGCAGGCCGAGTTTATCGTTTGGGGTTCCAACGGCAAGATGCCGCTGGAGCGCAATGTGGGATGTTTGCCGGGGGGCCGAATCCTCGACCCGTTTGCCGGTTCCGGCACCACCATTTTGGCGGCGGTCCAGGAAGGCTACGAAGCGGTGGGCATCGAGCTCACCGACGCCTACTTCCAGCTTGGTACTCAGCGTGTGAAGCAGGTACTCGAATCCCAAAAGTGAATCATGCTATGATTCACTTTTCCTGAACGTTATATAAACCAACAGCGGAGTGAATCATAGCATGATTCACTCCGCCTCATTTTTGAAAGGAGACCCGATATGAAACGCATCTGGGCCTATGTGTGTGCCACCAATAACACCAATTCCAAGACTTTGCGCGGCTATTGCCGCACACTTTTCCAGTGTGGGTATGTGCCGATCTGCCCTCGTCTGCAGGATGGGCAGTTCATTGTGCTGGAAAACCCTGATGAACGCCATGCTTTCAACGAAATTGTGCGGGACAAGCTGCTCCGCTGCACAGTTTTGGTGGTTTGTGGCAAGCATTCGGATGCGACTACCAATGCGGAAGTGGGCCTTGCCAAGAAATACAGCAAGGTCCTTACCACACTGGATGGTGTTTTGCAGGCCGCCGAGAAGGGGGAAGTCCTCACCGGCTGATAGGGGAGGGGACGGCCTCTCACCTGCTGGCAGACGGTTTTGCAAGCATAGCGTTTGGATATCCAAACGCAGATCCTTGGGGCATGCCCCAAACCCCCGACGGCCTACGAGAACAGTGCCGTGTTACATTTGGAAAGGAACAGGTGAAATCATGAGTGGATTTGAAATGCGGGCACAATTTTACCCGCTGGTGACCGACTTGGAACGGCTGAAAGAAGAAGCTGCGGAAGGCGTGCCGTACCCCTTCGTTACGGAAGAATTGCTGGAGCTCTCGCCCAAAGACTACCGGCAGTTCTGCAGCGCCCTGGGTCAGCGGTATGCCTTTGAAACCGACATTCCCAAGGAAGGGTACGATACGGTGTACGGGGCCTTCCATTGTTCTCTGGTTACTGCAGTATCCGAAAAAGAAGCAATTCTCCTGACCAGGGTGGCCGCGCAGATATTCGGCGCCTATCTGCCGGACAAGACACTTCTGGATCTTACGGGGGTGCCGAAGAAGCAGGTGACCCTTGAGTCGTGCCACAACCCGGAAATTCACATCGGGCATCCGGATGCCGTCCGGTGACCGGACGGAAGCGCCGCCGTGTTATTTCCCTTCGGCTGACCGAGAAGGAACTGCAGCATCTGAACCGGCTGGCAGCGCAAAGCGGGTTATCTCGTGAAAAACTCCTGCGGGCGCTGATTATGGGTGAAACCATTCGTCCGCGTCCTTGTACCCATCATGAGGACCTGCTGCGAAAAGTGTCCGGACTTTGTAATAATGCAAACCAACTTGCTCATCAGGCTAATTCTACTGGAAGAGCAGAGCAAAAAAGCGTGGAAAAAATGATAGAGCTAACACGAAAGGTCTACAATGCTGTCAAGATAAATTGGTAAAAGATATATAAATATAATGGCCAAATGACTTATACGTTGCTGGACAAAAAGGAATCTATATCTGTGATTTTAGGTATTGGAGACCCATCGCCTAATTTCTGATACTCACCATCTGTAATTAATATTTCAAAAGTGCGTTGTCCAGGCCAAGCTTTGAGTATCCGAACAGACGAAGGCACACAATGCTTAATAGCATCGCCGATATGAGAATCCAAATTGGTTCCGAGTATAATTCCAACCAACTCGCCAGGATTATAGTCGAAATAATTTGATGTTGATTCTTCTACAATTCGCCACTCTCTTTCATATTCCCAGCCTTTTTGTTTTAAAAACCAATTGGAATACACCATTTTCTTACAATCTTCTACTGAGGGTTCAAGCTGATTTTCCATTGTCTCGGTTTTCGGTTTGGGTTTCCTTTGGAAATACTGGACCTTTTTTGCGGAACTAAATTTCCCATCTGTCCTAAAGCATAAGCATGCGCCGGTATAATTCCCTGCATAATGCGCCCATAGTTGGGGAGAGCATGGATCATCAGAAAGCGAAAGAATCCTATACTGGGCCTTGAGTCCTCCAATGAAGGGGTCTTCTCTATCTTCTTGCTTGTATATAGAACTTCCCGCATATCCACCTACGGGAATATCAATTGCAGCTCCTTCCAAGGGATCATTTAGCTCAGTATATCTAGGGAAATACAGTCTATGAGACATAAGAATATCAAATAGACGAGAAATTTGAACAGCGGTCGTAAGTGAAACATATTTGTATAAGTGCTGAGGATACGTAGAAGGTTGCTGGTCTGCAATGGATTCCGTGCTTGTATCGGGATTCCTTTTTATTTGTACAATTGTTTTTCTGAAAGCGAACATTCCATTTAAAAGCATTTTGATTTTGACCTCCTATATCCTGAATTCTTTTTCTGTCTTTAGACCTTTTCCATAACCTAGGATGCTGAAATAATTATATCAGGTGAAGAAAACGACATCAAATTGCTTAACCATGGTTGGCCCATCGGGCAAACAGTACGGGTGTGGCCGGTCAGGAGAGTGTTAACAAAATGATTCAAATCTCCCGGGAAATCTGGAAGGAGATGAAAAAACAATGGTAAAAAAATATCAGGAAACCGCCAATTTTGTATCTGGTGTACTGGATGTTACTGAACTTCAGAATATTTCGCTGTTCATGAGTAAGCCGCAGCGGTTTTCCGTGCAGCGGGCACTGGTGCTCAGCGATGCCGACTACCAGTTTTTTCTGAATGATGGCTTTCGCAGACCGCCTGTTGTCATCCGCGCCAAACAACGGTACATGGGATTTGACGTGAAGAAGAAAGCCTGGAACTGCCTACTGGTGGTGAGCGAAATCAGCAAAGACGGCATTCTGGTGGGGAAAGAGCCGGACGCCGAGCGCTACTATATGGCCTATGTCCCCGACCACACCAACCTGAACCTGTCGGCTGATCTGTCGGTGGAGTTCTGGACCAACGTCTGTACCACCACGCTCCAGCTGCAGCCTTCGGCAGAAGCACATCCTCCGCTGACGGAGCAAGAAAACCGTCAACAGCACTTCGCGTCCTTTGTGGGGATGCAGCTGTCGACGGTGTGCTTTGATCTGCGCTTTATGTCCTATGACCCGGAAAAGAATGAGATGGTGACCCGCCTGTATGGCGGCCCCAACGATTACATCGAGAGCCGTGGAACACCGGAAAAGATCGCCAAGGCAAACCACTTCTCGGGCAAGCTGCGAGGTATCTTCTTCAACATGGACTACCGCAATATTAGCCATCCGTGTCTGCCGGAAAAAGTACCGCAACCTAAACGGAAAATTCTGAGAAAAACCAGAAGGGAAAGTGCACGTTGAAAAAATCGGGTGTTATACATGTTGAGAATTGGTAGTATCTGAACCCCCATTATTTGCCGTTTCTTTATTGTTGGGACTCTGGGGAGTAAGTTTGTTGATTATTTCTTGGAGATCCGCAATCAACCATTTTTTGTGCAAATTATTGAGAATTTTAGTGGGGAGGACAAGGACATCCAATTTCTCCTTTAAAGCTATTGCATTTTTTAAATCATTGGAATAGTAATCCCTTAGATTTGAAAAACCATAAACGGCACTGAGGCAATGCCTGAAATCTTGCCAATCATCAGGAGGCGAGTTTTTGAGTTTGTCAACGATAATATCAATATTGAATTTTGAAAGGAAAGCTCTTTCAGATAGAAAAGCATCCCTCCTTTCGAAAACGTATTTGTAGAGTTTATGCCCCCAGTGTAACTTTTCCTTAAGGATATTATCGAGTTGAAGGTCGTCTTTATTGGTAGATTTTTTCTCTATAAGAGCCAGCAATTCATTACATTGTTGTTTGAAGACGGAAAAGCAAGGTGAATCTTGTGATAAAAAGCTACCGTCAAACATGGACAATTCAAAGTACCTCATCTGCTCTTTAGAGATAGGCTCCATATTGTTTATGGCATTATAGACTTTGTGAAAATACTGGTCTACATCAACCGTAAAACCTAACTCAGACAGCTTATGTGCAAAGGATAATATTTTGAAAAGTTCAATGAGGGTATAGTTGTGGGTTTCAATGCAATTGGATAGTTCAGTATAAATTGCTTCAACCTTCAGATCATCCATAAGCCAATATTTTTCTGCCTTTTGAATTGGATCGAAGCTTCTTTCTCTTGGTTTGGTGATTTCATTCTGGACGTAAGAATTTATAGTAGAAATAGCACTCTCACAATCAAGTTCGGAGTCAAATACATAATCCTCAACAAACTTGAACCCGACAAACATTCTGGCAAAATCCAAGACTTTCTTCGAATAAGAATATTGCTGGTACGACCGTTTCTCCGGCCAGTTAAATCGCGGACCGCCTCTCTTTTGCTGAATTGTACTGTGTAAAATTGCAATAAACAGGGTTTCTAATAGAGAGTGCCTGTCCAGTGGGTTAATGTTCATATTAAAATTAAGATTCCAAATGCGGCTGAATGTTAGGAGGGCTGATTGGAAAGAACGCAAATTCAAACAATTCTCTTGTTGAAAAACATACACGATTTTGTCGAGTGACTGGGTCAAAACTTCTTTGACTTCCTCATCCAAGGAACTCTCGGCAATTATGTGAGGAAGTATATTTTTCAACGTGGGGTGAAAATAGAGTTCCTGCCCTACCAGTTTTTCCTTGATTTCTTTATACAACACATTTTCACTGAATAGTTCTGCAGTGTGTTGCTTTAGCTGATCCGGTGTAAATTCAGTGATGTGTTGATCCACAAGATTGTTCTGCAATGTGTAGTATGGTTGGGAAGGGTCGCGTACTTTTTCTGTTAGATGTAGTTGGGGGTTTAGTACTACCTGATACTTGGCTTCCAAATCATTACGCAAAGACATTTTTCCGATAGCCTGCTGATTGGCCACAATAAGAACTTTTTCAGATTCGTGTTCAACCAAACTGTTGATATAACCTAGTATTTCATTGATAGGCAATGAGCAACGTTCTAAGTCATCAAAGATAAAAATACGTTTTCTTGAATCATTAAATTTTTTGAAAATGGTATCCCAAGGAATATCTTCTACAGGAGATTTGAAAAGTGGTTCGAGAATGGATATGCCTGTGGCATTTAGTAGAGTTTGGCCTATTGGAAGGACAAAAGAACCGATAGCTGGTAAACATTGCTTTGCAACAGTCCTTTTATCAGAGGGAAGCTTATTTGTCAAAATGGAAAGCGCAATCTTTTGCGAAACAGTGTCCGTAGAGTTGACGCCGTATAGAGAAATGTATATAGGCATATAGCCAGAACCCTCGAGGGTTGGGATAATACTTTTCTGGATGAAGTATGTTTTACCTGTTCCCCAATCACCATCGATGAGAACTGCATAGTTGTATATTCTGTTCTTTACATAGGACATGATTTCCGCAGTAATTGCATCTTCGTTCAAATATTTATCCATGTTCAACCTCCCATGCCAAGTCTTTGAAAAATATGCCTTTAATTGATAACTCAATGAAATATCTGGTATCAGTATAGCACAAGAGGCTATATGCGACAATTTACATAACATAAGGAGGTTGTATGCGGGATGGCTTATACATCCATTATCCCCGTCCGCTGCCTGGACCGAGCGGTGGACTATGTGCGGGATAAAACCAAGACGACACGCGGTCCCAAGTCTTTGCAGGACGCAGTGGACTATGCCATAAACCGAGAAAAGACGGAGTTGGATTGTTTTGAAACGGGACTCAGCTGTGTGTGCGAAACCGCCTTTGAGGATATGCGAGACACGGTACAACGGTGGCAGCAAACAGCCGGTGTGCAAGGATACCACCTTGTCCAGAGTTTTGCCGAAGGAGAAGTCACGCCGGAACTGGCTCACCAAATCGGGGTCGAGCTGGCCGAGCAACTGCTGCAAGGCCGTTTTCAAACGGTGGTTACCACCCACCTCAACACCAAACACTATCACAATCACATTGTGTGGTGTTCGGTGGCTTTGGATAATGGCCGGAAATACCACAGCAATGCCAAGTCCTACTATACTGAAGTGCGGGCACGTTCTGATGCGCTATGCAGAAAATATGGACTTTCCATCATTGAGACCAAAGAAAGCGAACAGTCCTCCATGCCGTACCACGTTTGGCTGGACGAACAGGAGAATCGTCCAAACTGGACATCTATGGTGCGCCAGGACGTGGATGAAGCGATCTCACAGGCTCTGACCTGGCGGCAATTTCTGCAGTGTTTAAGTCAGAAAGGATACACCTTCCGTTTCAATCGAAAATATCCTACGCTGAAGCCGCCCGGAAAACCTCGTCCGATTCGGTTCAAAACCTTGGGAAAGCAGTACACCCCGGAGGCTATCCAACAGCGTATCCTCTACTCACAGAAAACCTACCCCGCCGAACCACACGTCCGTCATGTCCGGCTGCACGGGACCTATCAGAAAGTGCGCAAGCTCAAAGGCTTGCGCGTTTTCTATTATCGGGAACTGTATATGCTGGGGGTCTTTCACCGTAAACCTTGGCATCCATCCCCGACCGTGCGGGAGGAAATCCGTCAGCTCGACAAACGAATTGAGCAGTACGAATTTCTGATGAACCGGGATACCCGCACTCTGGCGGAGCTACGGGATCTCCGTGCCCAAACGGAAGCAGAGGTGCGGAAGCTGAACGCAGAGCGCAATCGCCTGTACAAAACCAATCCGGAAAGCGACCAAATCCCGCTGTTCACCCAACGTCTGCGGGAACTGCGCAAGACCATCAAATTGTGCAAACGAATCGAAGAACATTCTCTGGAAATAGCGCAGCGCCAGGAAGAAGAACAGAAGCGCCGTGCCGAACAGGAAAGGAGAAACGCTTATGAACGAAACACAATGGAAACATCGGCTCCAATACGCCCGTGACCACTATCCGCCCGGCACCCGCGTTCGGTTGCTGGCTATGCCCGACGATCCCCAGCCTATCCCGCCAGGAACGACAGGCACGGTGATGGGCGTGGATGATGCGGGGCAGCTTCTTATGAAGTGGGACAACGGCCGGTCACTGAGCCTTCTGCCCGGAACGGATTCCTTTGAGGTGATCAGCCGTCCGAAGGCCAAAGAAACTCATCAGCGCAAAGGAGAAGCCAGATGAACTACGGAGCAGAACCGGCAGATCAGGTCGTTCGCTACTCGCTGGAGGGCACCGAGGTTGCTCTGCGGCTCTCGGGCAGGGCAGCGGTCACCTTTGCCAAGTTTGTGGCCGCGGTGCTTCAGGATCAGAAAAAGACCCACGGCAAAACCAGGCTGGTCCGCCTGCTGCGGGAAGGCAAGCCGCTGAAGTTCTTCTCGGTGGAGAAAGAGCGGATGCGGGAGTTCGCCCACGAAGCGAAAATGCACGGCCTGCTGTTTGTCCCCATGCGGGACAAGACCGATCCCGACCATATCGAGATTGCAATCCTGGCTGACGATGCCTCCAAGGTCAATCGTATCTTTGACCGCCTGCAGCTGGATGTGGTGGACACCGGCATAGCAGAAGCGGTGGGCGAGGTGGCGCAGGACATGGAGGCTGTGCCCACTGAAGCACCAGACACTCCGCAGAAAGACCCTCGGAAGGAGGAAGAAGCACCGGTTTTTCCTTTCCCGGCCCGTCACCAGACGGAGCCGGAACCCGCCCCTCCGTCCATGCCTTCCTCGAACAGCAGCGAAAAATCGCCGCCTATGTGGCCCGGATTCCACGCCGACCAGGTGCGGGCCCGGGGTAAGCGCCCCAGCGTTCGGCTGGAACTGGGCGAGATCCGCGCCATTCTGGCCGCCCGCAAGGAACATTCTCCCATGCCCAGATCGCCCATCCGAATCCGTCGTGACGGTCTGGTACGCGGGTAAAAGTTTTCCGATTGTTTTCAATTGGGGGATGGCTATTTGTGCTGGCGCGTGATACTGTTTCGGTAAAACGAACCAAAGGAGGAACCCCAATGAGCGAACGAGTTATGAAGATGGACCGGAACGACAAAAGCATCCTCATTCGCGCACTCCATGCGCAGTACCGCGAGAGAAAGGCCAAGGGCAAATCCTATACCGAAATCGGCCAGCTGATTCTGCGCATCGATGCCACGGCACCCGGACGTCTGTGCCTGGGGGATGACGAATACCTGTTGGCAAGGAATGCCCTCAATGACCTGCGCAACCAGCGCATTGCCAGCGGCGGTTACATCGATGCCGCCGACGCGGCCCTTGCCAATCTGCTGCGCGCCAAAGTGCCGTTCCATCTCTTCGGCCATATGCGCTGAATTACCATCTATATCCTGCCAGGGAAGTTTTCCCTGGCATTTTTATTTGATAAGGAGGGATGTGTTCTGAATACTGATGATTTCTGGAACCTGCTTGATCAGATGCCGCACCAAAGCAGCAAAGCCCGCCGCAAACCGGCAGAACGCTGATTGCAGAAAACACCAACCCCTTGGTGGATCTGGTTGCTGCCTCTTCCGCTGATTTGGTGGGTCGCAGCTGCTCTGGCCATGCGCTGGCAGCCCGGTATGAATCTGTCCGGTCTGCTGAACGCCTGCAATGAGATGCTGGCAGAGCCGCTTCCCTTTGAGTGGAGCAACCAGACCCCGCGCTTCCTGCTGATCTTCACCGGCCTGTATGCCGTGATTGTCCTGGCCGCGTCCAGTGAACACCGTAACACGCGCCCCGGGGAGGAACACGGCTCTGCCCGCTGGGGGAACGCCAAAGAACTCAACCGCCGTTACCGCGATACCCAAGGCCCAAACCTCCTGATGACGCGCAACATCCGCATCGGTGTGGATGGCTATAAGCACAAGCACAATACCAACGTACTCGTTGTGGGCGGCTCCGGCGCCGGCAAGACCCGGACGTATGCAGTTCCTAATGTGCTGGAAGCTGGCTGTTCCATGGTCATCACAGATCCCAAAGGAGAAATTCTGCGCAAGACTGGCGGCTTTCTCAAACGAGCGGGATATGAAGTACGGGTGTTCGATCTGCTCAACCCGGAAGCGTCCTTCTGCTATAACCCATTCCGGTATGTGCGGGATGACAAAGAGGTGTTGCAGCTGATCACCAACCTGATCCAAAACACCACGCCGCCCCATGCGCAGAGCTCCGACCCGTTTTGGGAAAAATCTGAGACTGCATTGCTCCAGGCTCTTATGCTGTATCTGCTGCATGAGGCTCCACCGGAGGAACAAAACTTCGGCATGGTTATGGAACTGCTGGGGAGTGCCCAGGTCAAGGAGGAGGACGAGAACTTCGAGTCGCCTCTGGATATCCTCTTCGAGCGTCTGGCCATGCGTGACCCGGAAAGCATTGCGGTCAAGCAATATGGCATTTACAAGCAGGCCGCCGGCAAAACCGCAAAGTCCATCCTGGTGAGTGTCGGGGTCCGGCTTGCTGCCTTCAACCTGCCGCAGATTGCCCGGCTGACCATGACCGATGAACTGCATCTGGACGATTTGGGAGAACGCCGGGTGGCCCTGTTCTGCTGCATTCCAGATTCCGACAAGAGCCTGAACTATCTGGTGGGTATGGTCTACACCCAGCTGATCCAGACGCTTTTCTACCAGGCGGACCGTGTACATCGGGGAAGGCTCCCGGTGCCGGTCCACTGCCTGATGGACGAATTCCCCAACATTTCACTGCCCAAGGATAGCTTCCAGTCAGCACTGGCGACCATGCGTTCCCGCGGTATCTTCTGCTCCATCATTGTGCAGAACATTGCCCAGCTGAAGTCCATGTACAAGGATAGCTGGGAATCGCTGGTAGGTCTGTGCGATGAGTTTCTCTACCTGGGCGGCAATGAGCAAGGCACCCACAAGTATGTGTCCGAACTGATCGGCAAGGAAACAGTGGAAACCACCAGTCGAAGCCTTTCCCGAGGACGCAGCGGAAGCAGCAGTACCAGCCACCAGCAAACGGCCCGCGACCTGATGACCCCCGACGAAGTGCGCCTGCTTTCCAATGACAAGGCGCTGCTGTTTGTGCGCGGGGAACGTCCGGTCATGGACTGGAAGTACAATCTGCTCCGGCACCCGAACATCCGATTCACCGAAGATGGCGGCGCACCGCCCTATGACTACACCGTCGCACCGGATGCTCACGAGGATCTGGCGGGCAATGCCGAAAACTACGAACTGCTGGACATGGATGATTTCCTGCCGGCAGCCGAACAACCGAAACCCATGTTTACTTATCCAAGGAGGAATGCCCATGCATCGCAACAAGATTGATATGCCCCGCACCAAACGTCTGACCCGCCGCGCCTTCGCGCTGTATGCCGCTCTGGTTCTGGTCTGCTGCGCCGCCACGCCGGTGCTGGCCGAGGGCGACCCGCTGACTGTTGTCAACAACCTCAGTACCTTCATCTTTTCCATCATCCGGGCCATCGGCCTGATCCTGCTGGGCTGGGGCATTGTGCAGGTGGGCCTGTCGCTGCAGAGCCATGACCCCAGCCAGCGCAGCCAGGGCTTCCTGACGCTGGCCGGCGGTATCATCATCACCTTCGCCAAAGAAATCCTGGACCTGATCGTTGGCACCGGAGTTTGATGCGCCGGAATATATCAGGAGGGAGGTGATGCACCGTGGATGACAGCTGGATCGTAAGCAACCTCAACGCTGCTCTGACCACCTGGAATGACAAGCTGGGAGAGATCTGGCAGCTTCTGACCCAGAGTCCGCAGACCTTCAAGGATGGCCAGGTATGGGCTGTGATGGTGGGGATTCACGGGGCCTTGCAGGCCATTGGCTACGGGCTGCTGGTGCTCTTCTTCGCAGCCGGTGTGGTCAAGACCTGTGGCACCTTCGTGGAGGCCAAACGCCCCGAACAGGCTCTCAAGCTCTTTATCCGCTTCGCCCTGGCCAAGGCTGCTGTGACCTATGGCCTGGATCTGATGCTGGCCATCTTCCAGATCGTGCAGGGGATGGTCTCCACGGTTATTAACCAATCTGGTGTGTTGGGAATGAGCGCCGTTACACTACCTCAGGAGCTGATCGACGCCATCAATGAGGTGGGCTTCTGGGACTCCATCCCGCTCTGGGCTGTGACGCTGATCGGCGGGCTGCTCATTACCGTACTATCCTTCGTGATGATCCTGACCGTGTATGGCCGGATGTTTTCCCTTTGGATGTATGCGGCCATTGCGCCTGTTCCGCTTTCGTCCTTTGCCGGAGAACCCACGTCCAATGTGGGCAAGGACTTCCTGCGCAGTTACGCCGGAGTCTGTCTGCAGGGCGTGGTCATCGCCCTGGCCTGCATTATCTTCTCCGCCGTGTCCTCCAGCCCGCCCGCTGTGGATACCAGCGTCTCGGTGGTGACCGCCGTCTGGACCTACGTGGGAGAACTGGCCTTCAACCTGCTGGTCCTGGTCGGCGCGGTGAAGGGGTGTGACCGGATCGTCAAGGAAATTATGGGGCTATGATTGTGAAAGATAATTCTTAAAATTGTTCGTTGAATTTGATTCAAAATTCTGCTATACTAGATGGCAGAAAGGATGGTGTTCTCCATGCCGAATATCAAACCAATCTCTGATTTGCGCAATTACAATGAAGTCTTGCGGGATGTTACGGCCGGAGAACCGGTTTTCTTGACCAAAAACGGCCGCGGTCGTTATGCCGTGGTGGATATTCAGGAGTACGAGAAAAGCCAGGCAATGGTCAAATTGCTGACCGAACTGGCCCGTGGCGTTCGATCCGGGCAGGAAGAAGGTTGGCTCGCACTGGACGATGTGGAAAAGACACTGCTGGGGTGAAATATGTCGAAGGTACAGATTTCTCCGTTGGCACAGCAGGATATGCTGAATATCCGGCAGTATATCGAAACGGAATTGGGCAATCCAGTAGCCGCCCGGCGTACTGTCGAGCGAATCCTGAAGGCAATTCGCCAGTTGGAGCAATTTCCGCTGTCCGGGACACCTTTGCAGTATAACGGAGTAGATACCGGGTATCGCTATGTGACCAGTGGTAACTATGTGACATTTTACATTGGAACACATACCACCGCACAGGTGGTACGGGTGCTGTATGGTCGACGTGATACCATCCGTATCTTGCTGGGATGTTCGTTCCAACCAGAGGAAACAGAAGAAGATATAGAGTAAACCGAAAGGGGCAGCCAGGCATGGCTGCCCTTTTCCTATTAGAATCAGAGGTGACGCTTATCGAAATCAAAATTCCCAAAGAAGTCCGGGACTATCACGAGACCATCTTCTTCGGTCTCAACACCCGGCAGTTTATCTGCTCACTGTTGGCCCTCGGGGTGGCAGTGGGCGTTTATTTTTTGCTCCGTCCGCTGCTGGGAACAGAGGAAGTCGGCTGGGTCTGCATCCTGGCCGCCGCGCCCTTCGCGGCTTGCGGATTCTTCTCCTACCACAGTATGACCGCCGAACAGTTGTTTTGGGCGTGGTGCAAATCCGAGCTCCTGAGCCCCAAGCGGCTGGTCTATCGTTACAACAGCTATTACTACGATGCAATCCAGGGAGGGATGCGTATGAAGAAACCAAAACAGAAGAAGCGCAGCCGTAAGGAGAGGCGCCATTGATCAAGACCCTGTCCAAAGCGCGGAAACAGGAGCGTGTAAAGTTCCTCATTCCGCGCAGCGTGCAGGACTGCATTCCCATTCGTCGCATCTGGGCGGACGGGATCTTCCAGGTGGGCCACCAGTTCTCCAAGACCTGGTCGTTCACCGACATCAACTATTCCATCGCCGGCAAAGATGATAAGACGGCGATGTTCCTGGACTACTGTGACCTGCTCAATGCACTGGACTCCGGAGCCTCGGCCAAGATCACTCTGTACAACCGGCGGATCAACAAGGAGGAATTCGAGCGGTCTGTTCTGCTGCCTCTCAAGGAAGATGGCCTGGACAACTACCGGGAGGAATTCAACGAGATGCTGCGCGCTCAGGTCACCGAGAGCAACAATAGCATCGTCCGGGAGCGGTATCTTACCATCAGTGTCGTCAAGCGCAACATCGAGGAAGCCCGCACCTACTTTGCCCGCGTCGGTACCGATCTGACCACCAAGCTGGCGGCACTGTCCTCGGTGGCGCAGGAACTCTCGCTCAATGAGCGCCTGCGGATCTTCCGCGACTTTTTCCGTCCTGCAGACCCGCCTGCTGCCGAGTTCGATATCCACCAGAAGGCCCGGAGGGGCCAACATTTCAAAGACTGGTTGTGCCCCAGCAGCATGGAGTTCACTGCTGACCATTTCAAGATCGATGACCGCGTGGGCCGTGTGCTCTACCTCCAAGATTTCGCCAGCTACCTGAAAGACAGCTTTGTGTCGGAGCTCTGCGACCTGGATCGGGAACTGATGCTGTCCATCGATATTCTGCCCATCCCCACCGATGAGGCCGCCCGCCAGTTGCAGAACACGCTGCTGGGTGTGGAAACCAACGTGACCAACTGGCAGCGGAAGCAGAACGCCAACAACAACTGGTCGGCCATTGTACCTTATGACATGGAACTTCAGCGCAAGGAAACCAAGGAGATGCTGGATGATCTGACCACCCGCGACCAGAGGATGATGTTTGGGCTGGTCACCCTCGTCCATATGGCAGGTACCAAAGAGCAACTGGATGATGATACCGAATCGCTGCTCTCCGTTGCCCGTAAGCACCTGTGCCAGCTTTCCACGCTGCGCTGGCAGCAGCGGGACGGTCTGGACACCGTGCTGCCCTACGGACTGCGGCGCATCGAAGCACTGCGCACCCTGACCACCGAGAGCACGGCGGTACTCATTCCGTTCCACGCCCAGGAGATTATGCAGCATAAGGGGATGTACTACGGTCAGAACGCCGTCAGTAAGAACCGTATCGTGGTGGACCGTCGGCAGCTGCTCAACGGCAACAGCTTCCGCTTGGGCGTATCCGGCTCCGGCAAATCGATGAGCGCCAAAGAGGAGATCGCGCAGATCGCCCTGTCCACGGAGGATGATATCCTGATTCTTGACGTGGAATCCGAGTTCGGACATCTGGTGGAAGCCTTCGGCGGCGAGGTCATCCGCATCTCGGCTACGTCGGACACCCACATCAATGCGTTGGATATGGACCGCGCCTATGGCGATGAGCGCAATCCTATCGTGTCCAAGAGCGAGTTTGTCTTGAGCCTGTTTGAGCAGCTGATCGGCAGCGGGCTGGTCACGGCCAAAGAAAAGTCCATCCTGGGCCGCTGCACGGAACAGGTCTATATGCCTTACGTCCGTAACGGGTACAAGGGGGCGGTCCCCACGCTGAAAGACTTCTACCGTCTGCTCAAGATGCAGCCGGAACCGGAAGCACAGGGGCTGGCCCTTTCCTCGGAACTCTTCATCACCGGCACCCTGGGCACATTCGCCCAGCCTACCAACGTGGATACCAAGGCGCGGATTATCGCCTACGATATCCGGGAACTGGGCGAACAGCTGATGCCTATCGGAATGCTGGTGACACTGGATGCCATCTACAACCGTGTGATCCAGAACTGGAAGCGGGGACACCGTACCTGGATCTTCTGTGATGAGTTTTATATCCTGTTCCGGTACGAGTACAGCGCCAATTTCTTCTACAAGCTCTGGAAGCGCATCCGGAAGTACAACGGCCTGATCACCGGCATGACGCAGAATGTGGATGAACTGCTGCGTTCCGACACGGCCCGCCTGATGCTTGCCAACTCGGAGTTTTTGATCATGCTCAACCAGAGCGCCACCGACCGGGAGGAGCTGGCCAAGCTGCTGAACATCTCGGACACCCAGCTGGGATACATCACCAACGTGCCTGCGGGCTGCGGCCTGATCCGCTGCGCAGGAAATCTGGTGCCCTTTACCAACAGCTTCCCCAGGAATACGCAGCTCTACCGCCTGATGACCACCAAGCCCGATGAACAACTGAAAGGATGATATGAATGAAACAAAAAAATAAAGGGCCACCTACTTTGTCACAGTGACAGGCAAAGGGCGTGTGATTATGATTTTTTGTTGTATACACACACGAAAAAGTTTCATTTTCCAGCTTGCCCAGGCGTTAACCAAATGAATGAAAAAACAAAAGTTTTACGGATGAGCCTCGTGAAGAATTGATCGCCCGAGGATATACACCTTGTGGGCAATGTGATCCGTAACAGGATAGACAGAAGCGGTATCTGCCCAATTAAGCAGATATCGCTTTTTTATAACCATTTCAATGGCAGGTGATTCAATGAAAGATAATAGACATAAGGAACCTAGGCAAAAACCATGGGGCCAGGCAGAAAGAATACAGACAGAATCCCGATTGCCGAAAACGATTGCACGGGAGGCTTGGGTGAAAAGCAAAGAAAACCTGATTCCGGCAAAACGCACAAATCCCGATAGCAACTACGCTTACGCACAGGAGATGGAAGAAGATAGTGTTCAACAAGTAGAAAATTGTTTGGAAGATGCTACTCTTTTAACGCTGCAAAAGGCAGGTGCCGCTTACAAAGACAGGATCGCCCGCAAAAGGGAACTGCATAAACCCCATCAGGAAGGTTCCCTGTATAGGAATACTCTGGAACCGAGAGAGAAGAAAACAGTAGTTCGAGAGCCCTCGAAAACCAATCCGCAAGGCACCTCAAAGCAAGAGCAGCAACGGTGCACTGTTCAGAAACAAATAGAGCAACAGGTCAAAAAAGTAGCTCGGGAAATACGTGGCGTTGATATAGATCAAAAACAACTCCGCACTGCAGCCAATACTGCCCGCAAGGGGAAAAAGGCAGGTCAAGTAACACAACGTACACAAAGAATGATCTACCGGGCCAAGCAAGCCGCTGGGGAAAGCGCAGAAGCAGCCAAGAAAGGGATTGCTGTCATACGCTCGGCGATTCGACATTGGATGACTGCCATGCAGAGCCTTGCGGCTGCACTGATTGCTGGTGGCTGGGTATCCGTGTTTATCATCCTGCTGATGTGTTTGATAGCCTTAGTAGCTGGGTCCGCTTATGGCATCTTTTTCGCAGCAGAGTCCCCTGATGAGAATGCTATCAGTGTGCAAGAGGCCGTAGAACTGCTTACCGAAGAATATCGGGACCGGTTGGAAAAAATCGAAAACAGCGTAGAATGTGACCGCCAGGAAATCGAGTCCAACGATGGTAGCTATGCCATTGTGTGGCAGGATGTCCTGGCGGTCTTTGCTTCTCAAACGGCGGGTGATGCCAACGGTACTACTGTTGCCTATTTGAACGAGGACAATGTAGATCGGCTGCGCACCGTTCTTTGGGATATGAACGAGATGGATTGGCGCACCGAAAGCCAACTCCAAGAGGAGGAACAAACAAATGAGGAAGGTGAGACAGAAACCACAACCATCACCGAAACCGTTCTGATCATTGAACTGACCCACCATACACCGGAAGAAATGCGGGAAACCTATCACTTTACAGACAGGCAGAATGAATACCTGACATTGCTCTCAGGAGAAGATACCGCAATCCTTTGGGGTAAACTGCTGGGTGGTTTGATTCAGGGAAGCGGTGAACTCATGGCGCCCGGTATGGATACAGTGTTTGCAGATGGGGCCCTGCAATGGCCGCTGCCGGTGGCGGGCACGATCACCTCGCCGCAGGGCTACCGCACCGACCCGATCACTGGCGAAACCAGCTACCACAGCGGCACCGACATCGCTGTGCCCGAAGGCACCCCGATCCTGGCGGCTGCCGACGGCACCGTCACTATCGCCAACGCCCTCGACAGTTGGGGCGGCAGTTATGGCTACCACGTCAAGCTCGACCACGGCGGTGGATTGACGACACTGTACGCGCACTGCTCGAGCATCTGCGTCACCGCAGGCCAGCAGGTCAAAGCCGGGCAGGTCATTGCCTACGTCGGCCACACCGGCCGCGCGACGGGGCCGCATCTGCATTTTGAGGTTCATTCGTCTTGATGTCCGGCGCTTGCCGTCGTGTCTTTGCGGTCAGATGCCTTGTGTACTTTCTCCAGCACTTCCCTTAAAACCGGTGGGACGGGCGCGCCCATCTCGGCGGCGTTTTCCAGAATGCTGCCCAGCTCCGTGGCAATGTACCAGGTCAAAACGACGGGCGTCAACAACATATCGTAATCAAACGGCAGTTGCAGGCCAAGCACATGGTTGATCACCAAACCCAAAAAGATATCGGTCAGAACACTTACACAAATCATAATGGTGCTGCCACCCTTGTGCCATAGCCCTTTCCGCGCCTTGCTGGAATTCCATGTTTTCTCCTTAACGGCCAGCGCGGTGCCTGTCACACAATCCAGCAGCATACAAATTGCATACAAAACCGCCAGCCACCCCAGCCAACCGTGCAGGGCAGCCCACAGCCCGAACGCACCGACACTCGCCAGTTTTTCCACAGTGTTTACTTGCATGATTTTAAATTCCTTTTCTCACAAAACTTCTGTTATTTGATCTATTATTTAAAGAGAATCAAGTTCAATAAATGTAAACGTCCACTATTTATATACAGTATAGCTGGATTCATAACACAGTGCACCAGACACACAACTATTTTTGCTCTTTGATTGGTGTTTCTAATTTTTTGAATTGAGATTTACAATTCGCTGTAAACGTTCTCTGTATATAGTGAACGTTCAAATTCAGCCAATTGGCAAAAAACGAAAGAAGGTAAATTTATGCTTTTTGAAGGTATTAATCGCATTTATCGTGATTATGGGGTGTTTGACTATCCCCGGTCTGGTGGGTCTCGCCATAATGGTATGGACATTGATGGCGTGAATAGTTTTGTCATTCGCATGCCGAGCTTTAATGGTAAAACGATTTCCGGCACGGTGACTCGCTCCCGAATCGTTACTGACCATAGTGATTCCACTTGGGAATGGGGCTATTATGTTACCGTTAAACTGAGTACCCCGCAGACTGTCGATGGAACCGCCATTCACTATTTGACCTTTGCACATAATGCAAGAAACCTTGTTTCTGACGGGGATACTGTCACCACGGGTACGCCGCTTGCTATTGCAGGCAAAACTGGCAATGCTGAAGGTGAGCATATCCACTGTCACCTTCAGGCTCGCAACGTAAACAATTCCGGCGCGTATAATCCTGTGGGCTTTTCTGGCATTCGAAACGAAAAAGGCGAGTACAACATCAAAACATCCGGGAGCATGCAGAAAATTGAACTCGGCCCGGTTTTGAATTCTCAAGCATCGGCAATTTGGAACAAAGCAAAGGCTCTCGGCGTAACCTATGCGGCCTTTTATGCCGATCCTGATAATTCGCGCCAGATTATTCAGTTGGGGCCTGTTTCAAATTCTATGGCATCTACCCTTTATTCCTATGCGGTCAATGAAATGAAAGTCTCTTATCGAAGTTGGTATATCTAACGATGCTATGGCTATAAGACAAACCCGCACGATAGAGTACTGTACTGCCATTAAGATGCAATGAACAAAGATGCGCCCTGTCGAAGACACAAAGCTTCGACAGGGCGCATCTTTGTCTGCATTGTGATATCCGTCTCCACTTTGTCGGAACATTTAGGCGGCCTATGGCAAAGCAAAGTTAACAGCGAAGCCAAAAAGACGTGTGGGTAGAATCTTGTAAAATGTTGCGGTGAGCCGGTGGTGTTCCGCCTACCTTTTAAGGCAAACCAACCCCTGCGCCTTGGCCAACCACTACGTCTCTTGCTCAATTCCCAAAAAGCAAAACGGCAGATACTCCCAGGACACATTACTCTGGACGCTGATTCTGTACGGGCGCTCGCCCGGCATGAATAGAATTTCCCCGACCTGCGCGGAGGACGGCAGATAGTAGGTGAGGGATACCGTCGCTTCACTGCTTGGCGCTGCGGCGGATTCCGGCGTACCCGCATACAGGGAACTGGAATCCTGCTGCGAAAGCAACGTGACGCGATAGGCTGCGCCGGCCAAAGGATATTTGATCGGGATGGCTTCTTCCTCATGTGTTTCTATCTGCACCGGCTGCAACAGCCCTGTGCAATCCAGATGCTGCCCAAACATTTCCAATAGAACTTTTTCAAACACCTCTTGCGAATAGTAGGGGATGCCTGATTGGTAGACCAGCGGCTGTATTTTGCCTTGCGCAGTCAAATACAGTATGGTTGCAGAAACTGCGTGGTAGATGGTGTCGTCTGCCGCAAGAGTGCTTTTACTTTCCATTGCAACAAAGGTGGACGGCGCTAACCAGAGCAAAAGCTGGCTGTCTTCCAGAAAGCGGGCCAGATGTTCGGCCGCCTGGATGTTCTCTATGCGCCCGGCTGACGTTTTATAGGTTCCCCAACCATTTCCGCTGGGCGCAATGGCCATGCCGTAATAGCTGAAATCTCCCATAGACGTTCTGACATCCAGCGTATAGGGTGCCATCGGCAAGCCGGTGGTCATATCCGTTCCGCCGGGAATATATATATTTCCGGTTTGTGATTGTCCTGCTTCCAACTCCAAAGGAAATTCCAGCTGATTTTCCCCGAATGGCCAGGTTTCGTTTACAGGGCAGGAGTCTAACGATATCTGATCCGCATGAAGTTCCCAAAGCCCTGTTTCCCGCAGTGCTACGATCGCATCCTCTGGCAACAGGACCGGCGTCGATGCATCCTCGCCATAAAACTGATGGTTTGGATACAAAAAGATTGTTTCGATCGTGAGAGGCTGATCTGTATAGTTGGTGATTGTTATTTCGGCATAGAGAGCCCAATTGGGATTGTCCGGCTGGTCGTATAGTTGCTGATAACAGCTCCGCTCTGGTGAAACTGAGACTGCGAGCGGTTCGGCCGTCGGTCGCGGCTGAGCAGTGGCAGAAGGCGATGAATGTGTTTGACTGACAGACAAATGCGAAGAATTGCTACACCCAGCGAGAATAATTGTGGATAATATGATTGCCATCATTCTACTATGTTTTCTTCTCATCTACATTCTCCTTTGCATTCTTTTTGAAATTGTTCAGAAGCTCTTTTGTTTTGCTGTAAAGAAAGTTGCTCGAATAATCTAATAAAATCATATCGGTTCCGGCTGATCACGTCAACCATGTGGCGGATTCTGTGCTGATCTTAACTGTTATATTGCAGTGTTTTTGTCTTTGCCCCAAGCCTCTTTGATTTTTTGAAGCGCTTTGATTTTGGTTTGGTTGATGGCTTGCCGGGTTTTGTGCTTTTGCCGTGCAACTTCGGCAACGGATCGCTGTTCAAAGTAGATGGCATAAACGATTGCAAACTCGTACTCATTCAAAACCTTATGCAAGTCTTGAAGAGTCAATTGGTCATATTGGTCACATGTACTTGTCTTCTGCGCATACTCAAGGGCTTGTGGAAGCGTAGCATCTTCCAGGTAAGAAGTACCCCGTTCTTTTGCCTTTTGTTTTGATAGCGCTATATATTCGTTTTTCACCGAATTGGCTATGTAACGAGTGACGGTGGCATCATCCGTTGAAGACAAGCGGCTCGTATCCCATGTTTTCAACATTGAGAGCAAAAAGCGTTGCAAGTCTTCAAAGCTGTCCTCCCTGTGCAGGAAGAATGCATACCGCTTTATGAGCGGTTTGAACTTTTCGACAAGTTCTAAGGCAGCGTTAGCGTCGCCACCTTGATAGTCAAGAACTTGTTTGTGAATCTCTGCAGGCATTTTTCTCTACTACCCCTTGGGGTAAAGAGAAAAACACTGCAGATTTGTAAAGCACTCTAAACAGAAAGGCGGTTAAAATAGGTGCCTGAATGGTATTGGCTATACCATAAAGCCCTGTACAAACAGGAATCATATTGGTATTCAAGCGCGCTTACAGCACATTTGATACTATAGTTTTAAACGCCTTCTTTTGAATACCTTTTCCTTGCATGTTCCTCATCGTTTCTTATTGCAGAACCGTCAAATTGGTGTCGGACACATAACAGATGCTACCGCTTGCGGAATCTGTATTGATAGCTTTGATCATCAACACTTTGCCTCCATTAACGCTTACGCTGATAGGGCGCACATTTTCATCTCGAACGATGTTATCGACACGGCCAACCAATACATCGTCCACATAGATTTCTACACTTATGTTTGCGTCACGACTTGTGTCGTCAGACGTCAAAATGTTGGCCTCGAATGTATCATACCGACCATCAAGCTTAAATTTTGCCCATGCTTCCTGCCAAGGGTCAAACTTATAGGATACACTGTGCGTTGTTCCGTACAAATCACGGACGGAAGCCACCTGCTCACATCGCTCGCTGTCTAACAGTTCCAGGTTGTCTAAGCGTTTGGTTTCCACCTCGTCTAAGTACCCCTGCGCTACAACTGTATCGATCTCGTCCATCGAGTAAGTGTTCAGCAAAACAGATTTTAAATTTTCAACCTGTTCTTGTAGCGCGGCATTTTCACTTCGTAATGTCTGCGTCTCAGAAGTGAGCGCGGCGTTTTGATCTTTCGTTGAGTTATATACGTTGATCAACTGCTCGGTGATTGCGACCGTATCACCAGACTGTGCCAAATCAGCAGCCTGAGCGTCATCTCCCAAGGTAGAGATAACATTTACAATGGTTTGCTGCGAGGCGTTTTGCAGACTGGTCACTTGGTTTTTAAGATTGGCCGACATCTGCGCTTGGAAAATTCCAAAAAAAGCGCCTACCGCTCCAAAAATCGCTGCAAGTGCTGTGGCAATGTTTTGGACTTTTTTCGCTTTTTCCTCTGTTTTCATCGTGGCGATTCCTCCTTTTTACCTATCGACCGTAGTCTATACCCAACTTGTAATACCGTTTCCAAATAATCGGCCAAGCCGAGTTTCTTCCGCAAAGTGTGAATATGCATATCTAGCGTGCGCGTTTTTACATTCGGGGGCAAATTCCAGATATTAGTTAATATTTCTTGGCGCGAAAGTACTTGACCCTCGTGCAGGATCAGGTAACAGAGAAGGCGATATTCCATTTTTGCCAAGCGGACAAATTTTCCTTGCGCCAGAACTTTATGGGTTAACAGTTCCACACGGATTGGTCCATAGATTAGCGCATCTTGTTCAACCGGCGGCATCCAAGATCGATCCTTTCCACTCGTAACAATCCCGCAAATATCCCCACAAGGTTGCAGTTCCAAGCAACACGACAACCAACAACAGAAGGATCACCCAGGCATTATTATAGGGGAGGCCCTCCTCGCCGGCATATCCTTGCGTTGTCAAGAAATTGGCCGAATGGAACAGCGGCCAGAACCCCAGCCACTCGATGCCGCCCTCCATGCCCGAGAGGCTCAACAGCGCGGGCAGGCAGTACCCCACGGCGCTGACGAACAGCGCAGGCAGCAGGTTGCCGAACACACGGCCCAGTGTGAGGGTAATTGCGCCCATGCAGAGGCAGGCGGCGATTCTACACACAAACCAAAACAGCAGCACGTCGGACAACGTAAACAGTGCGGGCAGGCTCTCAAACTCCGAAATGCTCATGGCCGGGGCAAACATCGCAGGCAAACCGTAGTCCCGCAGTACCTGAATGAGATGTGGCAAGCAGGAAGTTGCCGCGATGCCCACTGCTACGACAGTACTAACTAGAAGTTTCGCCCGTACCGTTCGTTTACGGCCCAGCGGCGTTGTGCAGAGGATGGTCTCCATGCCGCCGCGGCGCTCCATCGAGAACAGCCCGGAAAAGCAGAGCGCACAGGCCAATCCGGCCAGCAGCGCATCTTGCACATCAGCCTGACCAGTGAAGCCGAACAGTTCCTTGTATCCGCTTTCATATACCAGCCAGGCGCCAGGGTGTTCTTTCAGATAGTAGTTGATGTTCTGGTTGATGACTTGGCTGTAGACG
>OHSE01000258.1_pt1 | contig 20839 bp, 19 predicted proteins | sample 1578531 | NCBI WGS metagenome assembly OHSE01 (sample SAMEA3879541, study PRJEB24766) | human gut metagenome | biome: human-associated habitat; feature: feces | place: USA | collected 1985/1987
CGAAATATCCGGCGAAGACCGCCGAGCGGAAGAGCCCCACGGCCCGACGCAGGGCCGCCGGGTCGATGCCGGTCGGGGCGGTCGGAGGAATGTGGCGGTCCGGAGCGGCGAGGGCCGCGGCTACCTGCCGGAGCCGCTCGTTGGTGTGCGATGCAGTCATAGCGGAAGATCGGTCTTATAGGTGTCGAATGCGTAGAGCGGTGTCGAAAGGTAGCGCTCGCCGGTGTCCGCCAGCACGACGACGATCGTTTTGCCGCGGTTGCGGCGCTCCCGGGCCAGTTGCAGGGCGGCGCAGACCGCAGCGCCCGACGAAATGCCGACCAGCAGCCCTTCGCGTGCGGCCAGCAGACGCGCCGTGCCGATGGCCTGCTCGTCGGTGATGGTCACCACCCGGTCGACCAGTGCGGCATCGAAGTTTTCGGGGATGAAGCCGGCGCCGATGCCCTGAATCTTGTGCGCGCCGGCAACGCCGGTGGAGAGCACGGCGGAGGTTGCGGGTTCAACCGCAACGACCTTGACGGCGGGGTTCTTGCTCTTGAGGTACTTGCCAACGCCGGTCACGGTGCCGCCGGTGCCAACGCCTGCCACAAAGATATCGACCTTACCATCGGTATCCTCCCAGATCTCGGGGCCGGTGGTCTCAATGTGTGCCTGCGGGTTGGCGGGGTTCACGAACTGGCCGGGGATGAAGGAATTGGGGATCTCCTTGGCCAGTTCATCGGCCTTGGCAATGGCACCCTTCATGCCCTTGGCGCCCTCGCTCAGCACCAGCTCTGCACCGTAGGCCTTCATCAGCTGACGGCGCTCTACGCTCATGGTTTCGGGCATTACGATGATGATGCGGTAGCCCTTGGCAGCTGCCACAGCAGCCAGACCGATGCCGGTGTTGCCGGAGGTAGGCTCGATGATGACGGAGCCTTCCTTCAGCAACCCCTTGGCCTCGGCATCGTCGATCATCTTTTTGGCAATGCGGTCCTTCACAGAACCGGCGGGGTTGAAGTACTCCAGCTTGGCGATAACGTGGGCGGGCAGTTGCTCTTCCTTTTCAATATGGCTGAGCTCCAGCAGCGGGGTGTGACCGATCAACTGATCTGCGGCGGTATAGATCTTGCTCATAATACTTGTCCCTCTTTCTGATATCGTTACGGGGTGCATGACCCTGTCTTGTGCCGGTGTGCCCGGCTGTGATTCCCTCTAAACCTTTAAACCAACATTGTTTGTGGGTTTGATGGCATTATAGCCCTGTTTTCCCTGCTTGTCAAGGGCTTTTTTGAAAAAAGTGGGATTGAAAAGTGATTTACCCTGTTGTATAATGGGTTATAATGAAATTTAACCGGAAGGAAGTACGGATCATGATCGTTTCGACCAAAGGACGCTATGCGCTGCGGGTGATGATCGACCTCGCGGAGCATCAGTCTGAAAAATATGTTCCTTTAAAGGAAGTTGCCGCCCGGCAGGAGATTTCGGAAAAGTATCTGGAGAACATCCTCAAGGTACTGGTGCAAAACGGCTTTCTGGAGGGGCTGCGCGGCAAGGGCGGCGGCTACCGGCTGACCCGCAGCCCGGATCAGTACACGGTAAGCGAGATTTTGATGCTCACCGAGGGCAGTCTTGCCCCGGTAAGCTGCCTGACCCCCGGGGCTTCTGCCTGCGCCCGGATGGCCAACTGCCGCACCTACGAGATGTGGAAGGGGCTCAACGATCTGATCTCGGACTATTTCGGCAAGATCACGCTGGCAGACCTTGCCCTGCCGGATCAGGCCGGGAATGACTATGTGATCTGATATGACAATAATCGAGTGGACTATAATTGCCATGATTTCATTGATTGCTCTATGCATCCTTGGTGCCTTTGTGGCTGCTATCCTTGCAGCTGTTTGGGGAAAAGACAAGGGACAAGCAGGCGAAATGCAAATTTACAATATACTGGAACAACTTGAAGGGCAAAAAGCAATTATATCCAACTGTTATCTGCCGCTAAAAGATAGCGGAACCACAGAAGTTGATTTAATCTTAATTCATGAATCAGGTATCTATGTGATTGAATCAAAAAACTATAGCGGTTGGATTTTTGGCAGTGAGAATCATAAGTATTGGACGCAAAGTTTGCCAAACCATAGCGGACAAGCCGAAAAGCATCAGTTTTATAACCCGCTTTGGCAAAACGAAACGCACGTACGATGCTTGAAAAGCTTATTGCAGAACAATGAAGTTCCATACTATTCTTATGTGGTCTTCGGCAACAACTGTGAGATAAAGAACTTACATTTAGTGAACAACCGGCATCGCGTAACTTATTATAGATACCTTTTAGGGGAATTATCTGAGAACGCAAGAAGCGTTGGCAGGTGTTTGACTGACGAACAGATAAATGCTTTTTATGCACTACTTCTTAAGTTTACAGACGCATCAGATGAACAGAAAGCAAGACATATAGAAGAGGTTCGCGCAAAACACTACCCCATTATCCAACCAGATGGAACATGGACATGTCCGCAATGTGGAGGACGGTTGGTTCCTCGGGTGGCCAGACAGGGTTCTGGAGCCGGAAAAACATTTTGGGGCTGTTCGAATTATCCAAAGTGCCATTTCATCTATAATGAATAGTCTTTTGACGCACCGGAAAACCGGTGCGTTTTTTTGTACAGTTCTGCGCAAAAGGTGCAGAACTTCTTGGCAAGATTTACGGTTGATGGAGCGGGCAGTCCGCGGTATACTTTTACTTTGTGTGAGACAGAAAATTCCGGGCAAAAAGCCCGTTGTCTGTTCGTTATAAGACCATAAGACCAGAAAGGGGAGTTCTGACACGAAGTATATTTTTCAGTTCGGGCGCATTCTCGCGTTCTGTTTTCTGGGCGAGGTGCTGCACGCGGTGCTGCCGCTGCCGGTGCCTGCCAGTGTGTACGGTCTGGTGCTGCTGCTGGCAGCTTTGACCGCCGGTGTTGTAAAGCTGGAGCAGGTCAAGGAGACCGGCACCTACCTGACCGGTATTTTTCCGCTGCTGTTCGTGCCCGCCGCTGCGGGCATCATGGAGCTGTGGGCAGAGATGGGACAGCTGCTGCTGCCCATCCTGATCGCCATTCTGCCGGTGACGGTGCTGGTGATGGCAGCCGCAGGCCGCACCACGCAGGCGCTGACCGCCCGCAATAAAAAGGAGGAGGCCGACCATGACTGAGCTGCTGAACGACTTTCTGACCGGCTCTGTGGCATGGGGCGTGCTGCTTACGCTGGCAGCCTTTGGGCTGGGTGTGCTCATCAATAAGGTGACCGGCAAGGCCATCTTTAACCCGCTGCTGCTGGGCAGTATTTTTGTCATCATTTTTCTGTCGGTGTGCAATATCCCCTATGGGGACTACAAGACCAGCGCCGCGCCGGTAAGCTACCTGCTGCTGCCCGCTACGGTGGCACTGGCCATCCCGCTGTATGAAAAGCTGGATCTGCTCAAAAAGAACGCGCCCGCCATCATCGCGGGCATCTCGGTGGGCACGCTGGTCAGTCTGGGCAGCGCCTTTGCACTGGCACTGGCAATGGACCTGACCCAGGAGCAGTACGCTACTCTGCTGCCGAAGTCGGTGACCACCGCCATCAGCATGGACGTGGCCGCAGAGCTGGGCGGCATTGCCGCCCTGACCGGTGCCATCGTCATCGTCACCGGCATCGTGGGTGCACTGCTGGCCGAGACCGTGTGCAAGCTGTTCCACATCACCGACCCCATCGCCAAGGGCGTGGGCATCGGCACGGCAGCCCATGCCGTGGGCACCAGCAAGGCGCTGCAGATGGGTGATGTGGAAGGTGCCATGAGCGGCCTTTCCATTGCCGTAGCCGGTGTGCTGACCGCTGTGCTCTGCCCGGTGTTCGTGGGCTTTGTCCACTAAAGCCGAGTGCAAATCTAAAGATACAGAAACACCCCCGGCGGCCATTGCGGCTGCCGGGGGTGTTTCTCTGCGGGTGGAAAACAAAAAAGAGGTGAAAAGAAGAATGGTTGGTTGATATCAGTTTTACGCAGCCTTTGCCGGGGCAAAGACCACGGCCTTCTTCTGCCGCGCCTGCATGGAGCGGACGATGCAGCTCAGGGATGATGTTGCGGTGGGCCTGCGGCAGAATGATGTACAGCAGTACCTCTGCAGTCAGCTAGCAGCGGCGGGGGACAGTGCTTACTTTTTGAAAAAGGAGAACAGCCCCTTCTTTTCATACGGTGCGCTGTGGATGGTGCCCACATGGTATCCGGTGGCTTCGATGGCGGCGCGGAGCGCGTTTTCGTCCAGCGGCTCCTTGGAAAGGATCACGGTCTTGCCCTTGGCATGGGAGGACGAGACCTTCTCCACAGGAAACGCACTGCGCACGGCGTCATTGATATGGGCTTCGCACATGGAACACGCCATGCCGCCTACTTCTACGGTCGTCTGGATCATGATTATACCTTCTTTCAGGAATATCTTATAAAATAATAGTTAGATTTGGCTAACTTTTCACTCCGGGAAAAGCCGCCCGAAAGCGGCTCTTCTGCCCACATCATACGCCATACAGCCGCAACTGTCAAGCGCTCTGCTTATTTTTTCCGGTAGTCCCGGGGGGTCATGCCGAAATGTGCCTTGAACGCCCGGTTGAAATAGGAAAGGTTTTCAAACCCGCACCGGGAGGCAATGGTCAGCACGGTCTCATCGGTGGTTTGCAGCGCCTCGGCGGCGGTGTTCAGCCGATACTCGTTCAGAAAGGCAATAAAGCTCTGCCCGGTCATCTGCCGGAACCAGCGCATAAAATGGCTGGCGCTGAAGGAGCAGACCCCGGCGGCATCGGCTACCCGGAGCGGCTCGGCATAATGCGCCGAAAGCCACTGCAGCACCGTTTTCAGCCGCTGGGTGTCGGCGGTTTCGGCGGGAAGCTGCTGCCTGCCCTGCGCAATGAGCAGGGCAAGAAACCGCAGCAGCGCCCCTTTTACCAGCAGCTCGTAGCCGGGGCGCTTGGCGCGGTTGGCATCTTCCAGCTCCCGCAGGCAGGCGGCGGCTTGCAGATAGCACAAATCGTTCGGGGTCAGACGCACCGGCAGCGAAAGCCGCCCGCTTTGCAGCGGCAGCAGATATTTCTCGGCGCAAAGATCCTCTGCGCCGCCCAGCAGCTCCGGTTCAAAGATGATATTTTCGTATTCCATGCGCTGTCCCTCTGCCTGCCGCAGCGCGTGGAGCATGCCCGGGGCAAAAATAAAGATGTCCCCCCGGTAGGCCGGGTAGGTCACCACGCCCACCTGTACCAGCCCCATGCCCTGCTTGACAAAGACCAGCTCCATGCTCTCGTGCCAGTGGAGTGCCACCTGTTGAAAATCCCCCGGAATGGTGCAGGGGTACAAATTGAACGGAAAGCGCACGGCCCCGTGCTGTTTTGTCTCCTGCAAAGAAGCCTGATTTTGCATCGTCTCACCTCCGATGATAGGATTGTACCATAGTTTGCACTTTTTAGGCAAGATTTTGATCGTTCTATGTGGTATATCTTGAAGTACAGATGTCAAACTTGTTTTCCGTAAGGTGTATTTGAAAACAAAGAAATAGATTGTCAGATACACCCTAGCAAAGGAGGATGCTTTTATGAGCTTTACCGAGACGTTACAGAGTATCACCGGCAAGCTGCTGGCAGACTGCACCGATCAGGAACTGTATCTGGCACTGCTGGAACTTGTGCGGCAGAAGAGCGCCGACCGCGTGCAGCCGGTCACCGGGCGCAAGCTGTACTATATCAGCGCCGAATTTCTCATTGGCAAGCTGCTGTCCAACAACCTCATCAATCTGGGGCTGTACGATGAAGCCCGGTCTGCACTGGCTGCTGCCGGAAAGCGCCTTTCCGACATTGAAGAGGTAGAGCCGGAGCCCTCTCTGGGCAACGGCGGCTTGGGGCGCCTGGCTGCCTGCTTCCTTGACTCTCTGGCAACGCTGAACCTGCCCGGCGACGGCGTAGGTCTGCGGTACCACTTCGGTCTGTTCCATCAGTCCTTTGAGGACGGCGTGCAGAACGAAAAGCCCGACCCGTGGCTGACTGCCCACAGCTGGGCGGAAAAGACCGACACCACCTACCCGGTGGAACTGGCGGGCAAGGAGTACACCGCCCGGCTGTACAAGCTGGCTGTCACCGGCTACGAGGGACGCACCAACACCCTGAACCTGTTCGACCTTGATACCATCGATGAGAGCATCGTCCATGACGGTATTGCCTTCGACAAGACCGCCATCGACAAGAACCTGACCCTCTTCCTCTACCCGGACGATTCCGACGAGGCCGGCCGCCGTCTGCGGGTGTACCAGCAGTACCTGATGGTTTCTGCCGGTGCACAGCTCATTCTGGCCGAGTGCGCCGCCCGGGGCTGCAACTTCCATGATCTGGCGGACTACGCCGCTATCCAGATCAACGACACCCACCCCAGCATGGTCATCCCGGAGCTGATCCGTCTGCTGGGGGAGCGCGGCATCGAGTTTGAAGAGGCTGTGGAGATCGTCACCAAGACCTGCGCCTACACCAACCACACCATTCTGGCCGAGGCACTGGAAAAGTGGCCCCGCGCCTATCTGGATGCCGTGGTGCCCCAGCTGATGCCCATTATCGAAAAGCTGGATAAACTGGCCCGCACCCGTACCAAAGACGAGAGCCTTGCCATCATCGACAAGGACGACCGGGTGCACATGGCGCACATGGACATCCACTTTACCCACTCCACCAACGGCGTGGCGGCGCTGCACACCGAGATCCTGAAAAATTCCGAGCTGCACGGCTTCTACGAGCTGTACCCGGAAAAGTTCAACAACAAGACCAACGGCATCACCTTCCGCCGCTGGCTGCTGGAATGCGACCCGCGCCTGACCGCCACGCTGGAAAAGCACATCGGCTCCGGTTTCCGCAAGGACGCCGCCGAGCTGGAAAAGCTGCTGACCTTTGTCGATGACGAGACGGTGCTCAGCGAGCTGACCGCCGTGAAAAAGGCCAACAAGGAGGCTCTGGCAGACTGGCTGCTGCACATCCAGAAGGTGCGCGTGAACACCGATGCAGTGTTCGATATCCAGTCCAAGCGCCTGCACGAGTACAAGCGCCAGCAGCTCAACCTGTTGTACCTCATCCACCAGTACTACGAGATCAAGGCAGGGCACCTGCCCGCTGCTCCGATGGTGAGCATCTTCGGCGCCAAAGCCGCTCCCGCCTACACCATTGCAAAAGACATCATCCATGCGCTGCTGACCCTCTCCAAGGTCATTGCCGCAGACCCGGAGGTGTCCAAGTGGCTGCAGGTGGTGTTCGTGGAGAATTACAACGTCACCGCCGCCGAAAAGCTGATCCCGGCCTGCGACCTGTCCGAGCAGATCAGCCTTGCTTCCAAGGAAGCCTCCGGCACCGGCAACATGAAGTTTATGCTGAACGGTGCGCTGACGCTGGGCACCATGGACGGTGCCAACGTGGAGATCAGCCAGCAGGTGGGCGAGGAGAACATCTATATCTTCGGCCAGACCTCCGATCAGGTCATCCACCGCTACGCCGTGGGAGATTACGACCCCGCCCAGTGGGTGGAGGGCGATGCCAACATCCGCCGCGCCATCAGCTTCCTCACCGGTCCGGAGATGCTGGCCGCCGGTCATGCCGAAAACCTGACCCGCCTGCATGATGAGCTGATCCATAAGGACTGGTTCCAGACCCTGCCGGACTTCAACGCCTACGTTGTGCGCAAGGGACAGGCCCTCAGCGATTACGCCTGCGACCCCACGGGCTGGCGGCGCAAGTGCCTTGTGAACATTGCCAAAGCAGGCATGTTCTCCTCTGACCGCACCATTGCCGAGTACGACCGCGATATCTGGCATCTGGGCAAATAATCTTTTTTGAACCTACGTTTCTCCTTTATTTTCTCATAGGCTGCTGCACAAAGCTGTGCGGCAGCTTTTGTTTTGTGCGGCTCTATGCCATCTTCCTGCGAACGCAGTGAGCAGACGGATGAGGGTTAATTTCCCGCAAGCTGCTCGTCTGCGCCCTCATCAGTCACCTACGGTGACAGCTTCCCCCGACCGGGGGAAGCCTTTTGAGGAGAATTGATTCCGTGCCAACAAGAAACGCCGCTGCACGGCTGTGCAGCGGCGTTTGATTCAGTTGATGAAAACCGGAGCGGAAGCGGGATCAGTCCTCGCTCTCCTCTTCTTCCTCGTCCTCGTCGTCCGTATCACGCGGCTTATAGAAGATGCCGCTCAGGAAGATGCTGACAAAGTACAGCAGCACCATGGGGATAGCCACCATGCACTGAGACACGATGTCCGGCGGGGTGACCACAGCGGCGATGAAGAAGATGATCACGATGGCCACGCCGCGCACCTGCTTGAGGATCTGCGGGTTGATGATGCCCATCTTGGAAAGGATGATGGTGATCAGCGGCATCTCGAACACGCAGCCAAAGATGATGAACATGGTCAGGCAAAGGTTGACGTAGCTCTCGATACTGGTGGTGGTCTGGATGTACTCTGCACCCTCGATGCCGGTGCTGAGGAACCGCAGCATGAACGGCATCATGAGCTTATAGGCAAACAGCACGCCCACGCAGAACAGGATCAGACCCAGCAGCATGACCAGCTTGAAAAAGGTGCTCTCGCTCTTTTTCAGACCCGGCTTTGCAAAGGCGTAGATGTTGTAAAAGGCCACAGGCACCGTTACCACCACACCGGCCAGAATGGACACCCGGAAATACTGCATCAGTTTTTCCTGCGGGGCAATGGACACGAACTGGTAATAGTCGCGGCCCATGGCGGTAAGCAGATCGATCAGACGGTCTGCATACGCCAGCGAGACCACTACGCCCACCACAAACACCACCGCGCAGATGATGAGCCGGTTCCGCAGTTCTTTCAGATGGCCGGTCAGCGTCATGCTGCCGTCCTCTGCCATGACTTCGGCTTTCTTTTTGCGCTTTTTGTTTGTAGCCACAATTACTCCTCGTCTTCGTCCTTCTTATCAGCCTTCTTTACAGTCTCCTCGGACTGCTCGGCGTCCTCGTCCTCCATGCCCTTCTTGAAGCCATTGATGGTCTTACCGAACATCTTGCCCAGCTTCGGCAGGTTCTTGGGTCCAAAGATCAGCAGAACGACAACCAGAATGATCAGCAGCTCATTAGTACCAATACGCATAATAAATATCTCCTTTTTCTTGCCGCGCCGCGTGGCGGGCGTATTACAGAATGTATCTGGCAACCGCGGGCGCGGGTGCATCCATAAATAAGTAGGGGCGCTTACACCTTTGCTTCCTCAGCGGGTGCAGCTTCGGCAGCCGCTGAGGCTGCGGCAGGGGCTTCCTGCACAGGCTCAGCCACCGGCTCAGCGGCAGGCTGTGCGGCCTCGGCAGCGGGCTGCTCCGGCTTTTCAGCGGGAGCCTCCACAGGTTCAGCAGTTTCAGCCGGGGCTTCGGCGGGCTGCTCGGGCAGTTCCTCCACGGCATCCTCGGTCAGGTCGGTGACCTCCTCGGTCTCAGCCAGCTTCTTGGCGGCTTCCTCCTTGCTGGTCTTGCCAATGCCGGTAAAGCTCTTGGTCACGTCCCGCATACTGCTGTCGAGATCCTTTTTGATATCGGTCAGGGGGGCAACAGCTTCTTTCAGCGGAGCCTGAATTTCATTCAGCGGCTCCACCACGTTCTTCTGGATCTCTTCAGAAGCGGCGCCGGTGTATTTCTTCAGCTCGCGGAGCATCTTGCCGATCTTCTTTGCGTAGACAGGCAGCTGGTCCGGGCCGATGAACACAAACGCCACGATGACGATGACGATAAGTTCCCAAAAACCAATTTTCATAAGTAACGTTTCCTTTCCTGTACCAAGGGCATTTCTAAGACCGCCGCACACCACAGCGGTCTGCGCTTTTTTGCCCTTTTTGGCGGGGGTTCGGCGCACTGCGCGCCTCTGTTGCCCTATGTATACCGAAAAGTGGTGTACTGAATGTTAATATATTATTAATATTCTATGAACGAGTGCTCGTTTGACCTGTTTTGCTCAACAAAACGAATTTTTAACAGCTGTTATTACGAACTGGATAGGATACAACAGCATCCTCAGGTCTGCACGCCCTCGAACTGGCTGTTGTAGAGTTTGGCGTAGAAGCCGCCCTGTGCCAGAAGCTGGTCGTGGTTGCCCTGCTCCACGATGTGGCCGTCCTTCATCACAAGGATGACGTCTGCCTCCCGGATGGTGGAAAGACGATGCGCCACGATAAAGCTGGTGCGCCCCTGCATCATGCGGGCAAAGGCCTTCTGGATGCGCACCTCGGTGCGGGTATCAATGGAGGATGTGGCTTCGTCCAGGATCAGCATGGGCGGCAGGCAGAGCATCACGCGGGCGATGCAGAGCAGCTGCTTTTGTCCCTGACTGATATTGCCGCCGTCCTCTGCAATGACGGTATCGTAGCCATCGGGCAGGCGGCGGATAAAGCTGTGGGCGTGGGCAGCCTTGGCGGCGGCAATCACCTCATCCATGGTTGCGTCCGGCTTGCCGTAGGCAATGTTCTCCCGCACCGTACCGGCACGCAGCCATGTGTCCTGCAATACCATGCCGTAGCTGCCGCGCAGGGAGGCGCGGGTCACATCCCGGATATCGGTGCCGGACACCTTGATGCTGCCGCCGTTCACATCATAGAACCGCATGAGCAGATTGATGAGGGTGGTCTTGCCGCAGCCGGTAGGGCCTACGATGGCGATGCGCTGACCGGGCTGCACGTCCAGCGAGAGCCCCTCGATGAGCGGGCGGTCCGGCAGGTAGCGGAAGGATACATCCTGCAGCTGCACATGGCCGTCCGGCTGCAAGGCGGCGGCGTTTTCGGCCTCCGGCACCTGATCCTCGGCGTCCAACAGTTCGAACACCCGGGCAGCGCAGGCCAGTGCGTTCTGCAGCTCGGTGACCACGCCCGAGATCTCGTTGAAGGGCTTGGTGTACTGGTTGGCGTAGCTCAGAAAAACGCTCAGCTGACCGATGGTGATGCCGCCGCGCACGGCGTACAGCGCACCCACAAGACCCACGCCCGCATACACGATGTTATTCACAAAGCGGGTGGCGGGGTTGGTCAGGCTGGAGAAGAAGATGGCCTTCAGGCTCACGTCCTGCAGCTGTCCGTTCACCTCGTCAAAGGCGGCAAGGCTCTCTGCTTCATGGCCAAAGGCCTGCACAACCTTCTGGCCTTCAATCATCTCGTTGACCAGCGCGGTCTGCTTGCCGCGGACGGTGCTCTGGCTCTGGAAGTAGCCGTAGCTGCGCTTTGCCAGAAATCCCGCCACCACAAGGCTCAGCGGGGTGATGCACACCACCACCAGCGTGATGGGCACGTTCTCCCGCAGCATGAACAGCAGGGTGCCAAAAATGGTCAGGATGCCGGAGAACAGCTGGGTAAAGCCCATCAGCAGGCCGTCCGCAAAGGTGTCCACATCCGCCACCATGCGGCTGACGATATCGCCGGAGGGATGGCTGTCCAGATAGGACAGCGGCAGGGTCTGGATCTTGCGCAGCGCCTCGTTGCGCAGATCACGGCTGACCGAGAAGGTGATGCGGTTGTTGCACACGCTCAGAAGCCACTGCGCAAGGGCGGCTACGGCTGCCACCACCAGAATGCTCACTGCAATGCGCAGCACCCCGGCAAGGTCTACATTGCCCTTGCCCAGCATTTTATCAATGGCGTCGCCGCACAGAATGGGGATATACAGCTGGGCGGCTACGCTGACCGCCGCCACCAGTAAACTGCACACCACAAAGGCGCTGTAGGGGCGGATCTTGTGCAGCACCCGGTTCAGGGTGGCCTTGCGCTGCTGCGGGGTCAGCTTGTTTTTTGCCTTTGCACTCATGCTTCTGCCTCCCCTTTCTTGAACTGGCTCTCGTAGATCTCCTCGTACACCGGGCAGCTGCTGCGCAGCGCGCTGTGGGTGCCGATGCCCACCAGATGGCCGTCATCCAGCACCAGAATCTGGTCGGCGTGCTGCAAACTGGCGGCACGCTGGCTGACGATGAACACGGTCAGTGCCCCGGGCAGCGCCGCCAGTGCCTTGCGCAGGGCGGCGTCGGTTGCATAGTCCAGCGCACTGGCGCTGTCGTCCAAAATCAGAATGTCCGGCTTACCCACCAGCGCACGGGCGATGGTGAGCCGCTGCTTCTGTCCGCCGGAAAGATTGCGTCCGCCCTGCTCCACCGGCTCGTCCAGTCCAAGGGGCTTTGCACGCACAAAGTCCGCGGCCTGCGCCGTTTCCAGCGCCGCCCACAGGTCGGCATCCGTGGCATCCTTGTTGCCCCACAGCAGATTGGAGCGGATGGTGCCGCCGAAGAGTTGTGCCTTCTGCATGACCACCGCCACCCTGCCGCGCAAAGCGTCCCGGGGGTAGCTTTGCACCGGGCGGCCAAAGATCTCCACGCTGCCCTCGGTGGCATCGTAAAAGCGCGGGATGAGGTTCACAAAACTGGATTTGCCGCTGCCGGTACCGCCGATGACGCCGATGGTCTGGCCTTTTTTGGCGGTAAAGCTGATATCGGTCAGGCTGGGTGCGCCCGCCCCGGCGTAGGTCAGGCCTACATGGTCAAAGCGCACGGCATCGCCGGTCTTGTCGGCAGCCACTTCGCCCAGAAGTTCGGCGGGGAAGGTCATGCCGGGCTTTGTATCCAGCACCGCCTGCACACGGCCTGCACAGGCCAGCGCCTTGCTGATCTGTACGATGAGGTTGGCAAGCTTTACCAGCTCCACAAGGATCTGGTTCATGTAGTTTACCAGCGCAATGACATCGCCGGAGGCCATGCCGCCCACGTTGATCTCGATGCTGCCTACGTACAGCAGCGCCACGATGGCAAGGTTGATGAGCACATAGGTCAGCGGGTTCATCAGCGCCGAAAGGTGGCCGACATGCAGCTGCATCCCGGTCAGCAGGGCGTTGGCGTCCTCAAAGCGGTCGATCTCGCTCTGCTCCTTATCAAAGGCGCGCACCACGCGCACGCCGGTCAGGTTCTCGCGGGTCAGGCCCAGCACCCGATCCAGCCGGGTCTGCACGGTCTTGTACAGCGGCCGGGTGATCACCATCACGCCGAACACCACCACGCTGAGCAGCGGAATGGTGACCACAAAGATCATTGCCGCCCGGGCGTTGACCGTAAAGGCCATGACCATAGCGCCCAGCACTACAAAGGGGCTGCGCAGGAACAGGCGCAGAAACAGATTCAGCCCGCTTTGCACTTGATTGACATCGCTGGTCATGCGGGTGATGAGGGTGCTGGTGCCCAGCGTATCCATCTCTGAAAAGCTCAGGCTCTGGATATGGGCAAACAGGGCGTGCCGCAGCGCGGTGGAGTAGCCCACCGCCGCCTTGGCGGAAAAGTACTGCGCGGTCAGGCTGCAGGTAAGGCCGATGAAAGCCAGCAGCAGCAAAAGGCCGCACCGCACCAGAATATAATGCAGGTCATGTGCTGCAATGCCCACATTGACGATATCCGCCATGACCAGCGGCACGAACAGGTCAAAGGTGGCTTCCAGCATCTTAAAGAGCGGTGCAAGCACACTTTCGCGCTCGTAGCCCTTCAGGTAGCCAAGCATCCGGTTCAAAAAAATTCCTCCTTCGGGGTCAAAATACACCTTATTATAACGCGCTGTATGCTGAAAATCCAGTGCCGCAGCTGCGTTTTGCATTGTACAAGCTGCCAAATCCTGTTATACTAGAGCTGAGATTGATAGGGAAGTATGGTGAACACAATGGCAAGACGAACAGACGGCGGGGTACGCTTCCGCCCGGTGGGCATCCGCCGCAGCCGCACCGCACCGGTGTACAGCCCGCGCGGCACCGGCTGCCCGGCCATCGAGCAGGCAGTGCAGGGGCTGTACAAGGGGCAGAACGAGGAAAGCTTCTGGTCTTTGATGAGCGCGCTGAACTATGCGCTGGAGCTGGAGACCCATGTGCTTGTGCCGCTGCAAACGGCACTTTCGGCGCAGGGTGCGCCCGCCCCGTGGATGGAGCACCCCATCCCGGCAGAAAAGGCCGATGGCCTTGCCTTGTGGACGCTGCGCAACGATAAAGGGCGCTGCTGGCTGCCGCTGTTCACCTCGGTGGCGGCGGCCGGTGCAGACCGCAGTACCGCAAGCCGCCCCATGGCTGACCGCACCTTGGAACAGGCCATGCAGCTGGCGCTGGACACCCCGGGCATCGATGGCGTGGTGCTGGACCCGTGGAGCAATTCCGCCTCGCTGGACGGTGCGCTGCTCAACGGTCTGCTGCACGCGGGCCACACCCCGGAGGGCCCCGGTGCAGAGGAAGCCGAAGCCGGTAAGGAGGCCGCCCGCGCCGGACACTGGGCGGCAGCGGCAGAGTGCTACCAGAAAGCCGCTGAGCAGGGAAATTCTGCCGGGCTATCGCTGCTGGGCGAGTGCCTGTATCAGGGGCGCGGCGTGCCCAAAAGCGCTGCACAGGCGCGCAAGGTGTGGAAGGCCGCAGCCGAAAGCGGCGAACCCATCGCCCTTTTGAACCTTGGCGACGACTGCGCCGCCCGGGGCGACAACGGCAAGGCGCTGTTGTGGTACCGCCGGGCGCGGCAGAACGCGGCAGCGGTGCCGGATATCGAGTATACGCCCCGGGTCTGCCTGCGGCTGGCGCAGTTTGAAACGCGCTACACCTCCCGCAAAAAGGCGCTGGCGCTGGCGGCAGAGGCAAAGCAGGCTTTTACCATTTTGCAGCGGGAGCACGAACCGGATGCCGACCGCTGGTTACGGGAAGCGGAACAGCTGCTCTACGAGCTGACCCACGAGCCGCCCACGGCTCCGGCAGCATATAACATAGAATCTTTACAATTGGACTAAAAAATGGTCACAGCCGTCCGGTAAGATAGACTGGAGAAAAATCAGCCCGCAGACACGGCGGACAAGAAACAGAGGAAACAGTATGAGCAAAGTGATCGGCATTGATCTTGGTACGACCAATTCCTGTGTGGCGGTGGTGGAGGGCGGCAAGCCCGTGGTCATCACCAACGCAGAGGGCGAGCGCACTACCCCCAGCGTGGTGGCCTTTACCAAGGACGGCGAGCGTCTGGTGGGCGGCGCGGCAAAGCGCCAGATCGCCACCAACTCCGGGCGCACGATCTCCAGCATCAAGCGGTACATGGGCTCGGACTACCGGGCGCATATTGACGGCAAGGACCTTGCCCCGCAGGAGATCAGCGCCATGATCCTTGCCAAGATCCGCCGGGACGCCGAGAGCTATCTGGGCGAGCCTGTCACCGAGGCCGTCATCACCGTGCCCGCTTATTTTGACGACAGCCAGCGCAAGGCCACGCAGGATGCAGGCCGCATTGCGGGGCTGAACGTGCTGCGCATCATCAACGAGCCCACCGCCGCCGCGGTAGCCTACGGTCTGGACAACGAAGCTGCGCAGAAGATCCTGGTCTACGACCTTGGCGGCGGCACCTTTGACGTGTCCATCATTGAAATTGAGGATGGCACCTTTACGGTGCTTGCCACCGGCGGCGACACCCATCTGGGCGGCGATGACTTCGACCAGCGCATCGTGGAGTACGCGGTGGCAGAGTTCAAAAAGTCTGACCGCATCGACCTGACCCGCGACCCCGCCGCCATGGGACGGCTGAAGGAGGAAGCGGAAAAGGCCAAGAAGGAGCTTTCCAGTGCACCCTCCGCCCAGCTGAACCTGCCCTTTATCACGGTGGGTAAGGACGGGCCCCATCACTTGGATATCGCGTTGTCCCGCCCGCAGTTCGAGATGATGACCGGCGATCTGCTGTCCCGCACCGTGACCCCGGTGCAGAACGCCTTGCGGGATGCGGGCATCTCTGCCAGCCAGCTGGGCAAGGTGCTGCTGGTGGGCGGCAGCACCCGGATGCCCGCCGTGGAGCGGCAGGTGCGGGAGCTGCTGGGCAGGGAGCCCAGCCACAGCCTGAACCCGGACGAGTGCGTTGCCATGGGCGCAGCGGTGCAGGGTGCACTGCTGCAGGGCGGCGGCAAGCTGGCGGGTGCCACCGGCGCGGCAGCGCAGGGGCTGGTGCTGATGGACGTGACCCCGCTGACCTTGTCCATCGAGACGCTGGGCGGAGTCGCCACCCCGCTGATCACCCGCAACAGCATGATCCCCACCCGCAAGAGCCAGATCTTTACCACCGCCCGTCCCATGCAGACCAGCGTGGAGATCAACGTTCTGCAGGGCGAGCGCCATTTTGCGCGGGACAATAAGTCCCTTGGCAAGTTCAAGCTGAACGGCATCCGGGCAAGCTTCTCGTCCAAGCCCCAGATCGAGGTCACCTTTGATATCGACGTGAACGGCGTGGTGAAGGTATCTGCGAAAGACCTTGCCACCGGGCGGGAGCAGAACATCACCATCACCGGCAGCACCAACCTTTCCGAAAACGAGATCCAGCGCGCCATGGCAGACGCCGCCGCTTACGAGGCCGAGGACAGCCGCCGCAAGGAGCGGCTGGAGCTGCACAACCAGGCCGAGGTGCTGGCTTATAAGGTAGACGAGGCGCTTTCCAAGTGCAAAAAGGAGTTGGACAAGGACGAAAAGGCCCGCGTGAAGGCCGACCTTGCCAACCTGCGCCGCTGCCTGCGCAAGGATAAACCCGAAAAGATGAACGAGACCGAGGAAGCTGCCCTGCGGCAGGCCAAGAGCCAGCTGGAAGCCTCGGCCAACCACCTGATGCTGTTGTACTCTGCCGAGCAGACCCCCGGCGATGGGACGGACAGCACACTGTAATATTTATAATATAAGGTTTGTGGGCTGCTGCACCCGCCCGGCGCAGCAGCCCTTTTTGCAGAAATAGAAAGGATCTATTATGAAGGAATTGCAATATCCGGTGCGCCCCGGGCGCTACCGCCACTTTAAAGGCAACGAATATCAGGTACTGGGCGTGGCACGCCACAGCGAGACCGAGGAGGAAATGGTAGTGTACCGCGCCCTGTACGGCGAGGGCGGGCTGTGGGTGCGCCCCGCCGCCATGTGGCTGGAGACCGTGACCCGGGACGGCGTTACCCAGCCCCGCTTTACCTATATCGGGGAGTGATGCGCCCGGCTTGAATCCCGTTATTGACCCTAGGATTATTTTGCGGTAAAATGTGGGTATGATACCAAACAACAAAGGAGGTTTTCGTATGAAGGCCAAACGATGGATCTCGCTCCTGCTCGCGGTCAGCATGATGCTTGGTGTGCTGGCAATGCCCGCCTCGGCGGCAGCTCAGCAGCCGGAAAGCACCGCTGTTGTCAGCGAGGAACTGCCCGATGCCGCAGCGCTGAGCGCGGCAGAGAATGAAAATGATATCGTCAACATCCGCATCCGGGCGACCGGCAACCTTGTCTATGGTTCCGACTATAAGCTGGAGGTGGAGACCCGGCCCGAAAACACCCAGTATATTGCCGTGGTGCTGGGCACCAGCGGCGAAGCCTACGGCTATGTGACCCTGATGATCTCGGATAAGCTGCGCACCCTGCTCAAGCTGATCCCCCTGCCCAAAAAGATGTCCCAGACCCCGGACCAGGCCGAGGAATTCAATGTATACAGCTACCTCAAGCAGCTGATCGATGGCAACGATGTCGGCGTGCTGCTGCGGGTGGCGGACGAGGTGGTGTCGGTGATGGACACCGTCAGCTTCTTTGTCCCGGCCAGCTACCTGACCACGGTGAAGAATGTTTCCAACGGCATGAAGCTGGCGCTGAGCCTGATCCGCAAGTATCTGCCCGAGGGTGCGCTGAGCCGCATCTATCTGGACGAGCAGCCTAAGGACAGCGGCAAGTACTTTGCCGGTGCCATCGCGCTGGAAAGCAGCGATATCAACGCCGCCGGGTTTGCCATGTTCAAGATCAAGCCCAAGACCGAAAACGTCAGCCTGAGCTGGACAGCGGATGCCCCGGCCAGCATAACTGTCTCTCAGCTGCAAAGCGCTGATCTGACCGCCAAGGTGATCTCGGACGGACAGGTGGCTGAAAACGGCAAGGTGAGCTACACCTACAAGAAAAAGACCTTCCTGTGGTTCAGCAGCAAAATGAGCGGCGTGCCCACCGAGCCCGGAACCTACACCCAGACCGCCAAGGCGGGGGGCAACTACTCCTGCAGTACCATCAGCCGCACCATTACGGTGACTGCTGACCCGCAGCCTGCTGCCGCAGAGCAGCCCGCAGCATAAACATCTTTATAGCACATAAACCGGCGGAAAATTATTTTTGAATTGGACGATCCCGGAAAGTCTGCGGACTTTCCGGGATCGTTTTTTCGCGTGAGAGGATACTTTTTATTTTCTATAAAAGGGGCTGCTTTACTCTTGCAAATCGCTGCATAATACGCTATTATAAAAATAAATAACCCCTTGCGGTAAAAAAGGGAGAAGAAGGAGCAGCTTATCTATGGAAGAGAAAAAAAGCGGCATCAAAAAGTTCTTTGAAGAGTTCAAAGCGTTTGCCATGCGCGGCAACGTGCTGGACATGGCAGTGGGCGTTGTCATCGGCGGTGCCTTCACCGCCATCGTCACCGCGCTGGTGGAGGACATCATCAACCCGCTGATCGGCCTGTTCTTCAAGGCGGATTTTTCCGACGTGGTCATCGGACTGGGCGGCTCCAGCATCAAGATCGGCGAGTTCGTCAACTCCGTCATCAACTTTCTCATCGTGGCCTTTGTGCTGTTCGTTGTGATCAAGTTTGTCAACTCCCTGCACAGAAAGCCCGCCGAGCCGGAGGAGCCCACCACCAAGGTGTGCCCCTACTGCCAGAGTGAGATCTCCATCAAGGCTGTACGCTGCCCCCACTGCACCTCCAAGCTGGAGGGCTTTCCCGAAATGAAAGCCTGAAGCATTCAGCATTGACAATACAACAAAACCCTCCCTGCCGGGCGCAGTCTTTGCGCTTGCGGCAGGGAGGGTTTTGCACATTTTGCGGCTTGGTTGTGGAAAAGCGAAGCAGGAAGTGAGGTGGGAAAATCAGGCGCTCTTACTGAACCTTGGTCAGCTCAGCCAGCTTGTGGTAGATCTCGGTGTTGTCGTACACACCGCCGAACTTCTCGGCACCGACACCCATGGCGTACACGTTGACCATGGCACCGGTGTGGGCGTAGGTGGTGTGATCCATACCGGACTTGTGGTTGATGGTGTGGCAGACAGCCATGCTGAAGGGGATGTAGGTGCCGTACAGCTCGTAATCCTGCTGGCTCATCTTGCTCTGGCTGGAGGAACCCACCTGCAGGGTGCGCTCGTAGGCCTTGCGCAGGTTCTCCACCTCGTAGTCGGTCAGCAGCAGCTTGCCTGCGCTGGCGGCAGCGGGGTCGGTGGGCAGGGTCAGACCAAAGACGTTCTTCACATCCTGCATGGCAGTCTCAAAGGGGGTCTTGTTGGCAATGTAGCCCTGCACATAGGTGGAATCAAACTTTGCGTAGGACATCTTCTGGTGTGCCAGATTGGTCAGGAAGGTGTCGTAGTTGGTGGTTTTGTAGCCGATGGCCATGCCGCCGGTCTCATGGTCGGCGGTGACAAGGATCAAAGTCTCGTTGGGGTGGGCATTGTAGAAGTCCACCGCAGCCTGCACGGCGTTGCTCATCTCTAGCACATCGTGGATGGAAGCAGCGGCATCGTTGGCGTGGCAGGCCCAGTCGATCTTGCCGGACTCGGTCATCAGGAAGAAGCCCTTCTTGTTGTTCAGCAGCTCAATGCCCTTCTTGACGTAGTCGGTCAGCTGCCACTCACCGTTGGCAGCGTCCATGGCGTAGTTCATGGCCTTGCCATCGCCCAGATTCTCGGCAATGATCAGGGTCTTGCCAGCACCGGCGGTCAGGGCAGCGGCACCGGCCTGCGTGGTGACCACGTTGTAACCGGCGTTGGCAGCCACGGTATGGTTGTCGGGGCCGGTGCCATCGCCGTTCACCTTCTGGAATTCGCCGCCGGCAAAGTACTCAAAGCCGGAGTTTGCCAGCTCCACCCCGATCTCGTAGTAGTTCTTGCGGGTCTTCTGGTGGGCATAGAAGGCAGCGGGGGTGGCGTGGTCGATGTTCACGGTGGAGATCACACCCACCTTATAGCCCTTCTGGGTGTGCAACTTTTCGGCGATGGTCTCGTAGGGCACATCGCGGGTCCAGGGGCACATATTGATGACGCCGCTCTCGGTCTTGTGGCCGGTGGCGATGGAGGTGGCAGTGGAAGCGGAGTCCGGGCAGAAAGAGGTGCTGTCGTAGGTGGTCACGCTGCCCACCTGCGGAAAGCTGGTAAAGCTCAGGTCAGCCTCGGTCACAGCGCCGTTGTTGTCCACAGTGCCCTTGTAAAAGCGTGCGGACTGGATCTGGGCAGTGCCCATGCCATCGCCAATGAACAGGAAAACGTACTTGGGCTTTTTGAACACGTCCAGCAGACCGTTCTCTTCGTCTGCTGCGGCAGAAGCATCCGTCTCGGCGGCGTGAGCGGCTACGGGGGCAGCCGACAGCATGCCCACTGCAGATGCCACGGCACCGGCTTTCAGGAAGCTGCGGCGGGAAATTTTCGCATTCTTCATAACAGATATCCTCTCTTTTTCAGCCCGGCTTGGGGCGGTTCTACTATTTCTTGTGGGAACACCTGTATTGTAGCGCACCGCCCGCAGCGGCGAAACCAGCCCCGTGTAACACTTAGGTAAACCTTTGGCGCACAGAAGAGCGGCGGTGTAAAATGCGGGCAAAACAGGTAAAATCTGCCTGTAACGCCCGCCGAAGGGGCACTTTTTGCACCGAACCGCTCCGCAAGGGTTGCAAGCAGGGGGCTTTTCATTGTACAATAGAAAGAGCAAGCTGAGATATACTTCTATATTGAGAGGATCTTTTAAATATGTCTGATATCAAAGTGCTGGCGCTGGATCTGGATGGCACCCTGACCAACGACCAGA
>OHSE01000260.1_pt1 | contig 20772 bp, 19 predicted proteins | sample 1578531 | NCBI WGS metagenome assembly OHSE01 (sample SAMEA3879541, study PRJEB24766) | human gut metagenome | biome: human-associated habitat; feature: feces | place: USA | collected 1985/1987
GCCATCCGCTGCGTCAAAGTCAATATCTTCCGGGGTCAGACCTACGATTTCGCCCTCTCGCAGTGCGCCCACCAGTGTGAGATGGACTGCCAGATGCAGGATGGGGTCCTCCATGCTGTCCAGAGCCGCCCGCATTTCCTCTACCGTCCAGATGGTGCGCTCCTGCGTGGACTTCTTGGGGCTGTCCACAGGAACAGGGCTTTTGGCAAGAATGCCCCATTCCACGGCGTACTGGAACGCTGTGCCCAGCAGCCGATGCACCTCATGGATCGTCGTGCCGGAAAGGAATCGCTGCTTCTGCTTTTCGGTCAATTCCTGCTTCTTTCCCTCGATATACGAACCGCAGGGCGTTTTGCTCAGGGTCGTATAGAGGTTTTCCATGTGATAGGGCTTAAGTTTCTGCATCTCCATGCTGCCGATATAGGGGATAATCAGATTCTGGATGGTGGAAAGATTGGATTCGTAGGTTTTGGGGGCCCACTTGTGCTTGCTGCACTGCTTGGGCAGCCAATCCATGAGGAACTCTGCCACCGTCACCGAGGACGGGATCAGGAATGTGCCAGCTGCCAGTTCATGTTCGATTTGCTTCTTTCGGTTCGTTGCCTCCTCTTTGGTGGGAAAACTCTCCCATTTGTCGCAGCTCTTGCCGTGCTCATCTTCGTAGGTGTAGCGGACGCTGTAAGAGTTGCCTCGCTTCGTAATATATGCCATAGAGTTGCCTCCTTATCAAGCTGCCCGGTTGAGCCACGCATCGAAGCTGTCCTTCGGCACACGGATGCTTCCGCCTACCCGCAGGACACGGAATTCGGTGGTGCTGTTGCACAGGTTGTAAGCAGAGCGCAGGCTGATGGCCAGCATTCGTGCGATCTCTTCCACCGTGTACGCCAGCTTCGTGGTTGCCGGGCTGTCAGTCGGAGACTTGACGGCATTGGTTTGAGTGACCACTTCCATTGTAGTGGGATTCGAGTCCTTTTGCAAGAACTTTTTCGTATAATCGGAAGATTGCACAGGGACGGTCATAGAATTACGGTCAAAATCCATAAGCATTTCTCCTTGTATTGTCATATCATCTAAAAATTCAGCTTAAAGTTCTACATCCTGCCCACGCCTGCGGTTTCGCTGCTGCACATTCATGGTGAGCTCCTGCTTGGGGGCAAGAATCTTTTCCAGAAAGCCGCGCACCAGTTCGGGCGCACGGTGGAGAGCATCCAGATAGGGTTTCACGTCGTACCACAGGTCGTGGTACTTGTTGCTCCAACGAACGGCCTCCTTCTTGGCGGTGGAAAGTTCTTCTTTCAGGCGGCGGTTCTCCACGTCCATCATATAGCCGTGGTCGGCTTGCTTTTTCAGCTTGGAAAATTCTTCTTCGGTCAGCGAGTAGTTACCGAGAAAGGTGCGCTTGCCGATATAATCCAGATCGCGCGCATGAATGAGGGCGTCTTTCGTGAGCGTGGCCTTTTTCTGCACAGCGGCAAGTTCCTTCTCCTTTTTGGAGAGGGTCTGACTGGTTTTGGCAAGCGACTGCGCCTTTTGGTCGGCTTGGGCGGTCAGGCTGTCCAGACGTTCCTGCTCCCGCTGGACTTTGAACTGGGTGACGGTCAGGTGTTCTTCGGTGCTGCCGCGCTCACCGCGCTCTACATCCGTGTACCCGGCATTGCGCATATAGTTGAAGAAATCGTCTTGCAGGACACTGTACGACTTCTTCAGGACTGGCTTGCCGCTCTTTTGCAGGACAGGCTTTCCAGCATCGTCCATCAGGGGCTTGGATGCCCACTTCTTGCTTCGGCTGACCTGCATGACGGTCTCCTTGACGGTGCCGACCAGTGCCTTGTCCTTGCAGCGTTTCGACCAGAGGATCTGCTTTTCCACCACAGGCACATAGACCACATGAAGATGGTAGTGGTAGACCTCCCGGCCTAATGCTTCGGTCATGGCGCGGTTGATCTCATCAGCGTGCATGACTGCCGAGAGGATATACTGCTCACCACCCACGATCTGAACGGCTGCTTTGTAGGCATCCTCATAGAACTGCTTGGCGAACTCGTAGCCGCCGTGGTTGTCAAAGTAGGCAGAGTTGACATCAAAGACAAGCTCGCAATAATGGGTGGCATCCGGCTTCAAGCCGCGCGTGGAAATCGTACCAGCGGTTTCCAGTTGGGCGAACAGGTCGGTGTAGCTAGCGGTAGGCTTTTTGAAGTGGACGTTCCATGCAGCGCGCTGGGGGATAATATCGGGGTTCCGATAGCTGTCCTTTTCGCGCTCATTGTGTTGCTGGGTGTTGCCAACAGCCTTGTCCGAAACGGCGAGATTTCGGACACTGGTACGGTCAATGCCATCGTTTCTTGCCAAAGGGCATCCCTCCTTTCAAGGTTCATCGAGAGGTGACGGGGAACGAAGATGCACTTCTTTGGAAGTGTAATAACCCACTATAACACTTTCATCCCTATGGGCTGCAAAGTGTAGTGGGCTCTTCGAGGACTCTCCGAGGGGGAACGTCTCCTGCGGGAGAGCTACGATCAAGTTCGCACAATGCGAACTTGATTGCTCCGTACGCATCTGAAAAAATTGCGTACGGACTTCAAATAACCCGTACGGTCTGTACGGTGTACGGAGACGCGAAATATAAACGATGACGCGTTTTAATTTACTTCTACTTGCCGTACGGGTGCGTACAAGTACAGACCGTACAGGTTGTACGAACTTCTTCCGTGAAAAAATGCACTTTTTACGGGCAGGGGTGGACAAGCGGCTCGATGCCTACAAAACCCCGCACTCTGCGGCCACCGGGCAGATAGATGTTGTTGGTGGCTTCAAGGTTATAGCGGCGGTCATTCTGGCGCAGCTCTGCGCTGAAACGGATGGCCGATACGCTGTGACAGGCGTTGTCCTCACACCACTGCTTATAAATGTCGTAGAACTCCTTGGAGCTGATGGAGTAGTCCGCCTTGAAGCGGAAGTAGCCCTCGGACTCCATAAAGTCGATGACATTGTTGCTGCTGCGCTTGATGGTGTCCACGTTGGCGGCGGCTCGTTCGCTGACCGTGAAGCGGAAATCGTTCTGCACCAACCGGTGCAGCCCTTCCAGACACCAGAGCAGGATGCCCTCCAACTCGGCGCACATCTTCTCCACAAGGAAAGGGTCATCCGTGCGGTCGGTGGGCTTATCCTTGGTGGTCAGGATGAGCTGGCGGCGAAAGAAGCCGTCCGAATGGTCGTACAGTGAGGTCAGCGCACCGTTGCCGAAACAGAGGAACCGGGCATAAATGTCCCGCTGGTAACTCTGGACACCTTTGCGCTCCAAGTCCAGCTTGGCTTCGGCGGTCACGATGGTCTTGATATAGTTGGTCTTGGGCAGGGCGTTCATGTCCATATCATCGTCGATCATCAGCAGGCGGCGTTCCAAATCGGCACGGGCAAAACGGTTGTTCTCAACCTTCTGGACGCTGCCGTTGCTGGCGGCATCCCCCATGAGCCGCTTCAGCACTAGCCCGATGCGGGACTTGCCCTCGCCGCCCTTGCCGACAATGAGCATCATCTTCTGTCCTTTGGTGCTGGGAATGAGGCAGTAGCCCAGATATTCCTGCAAGGTGGGGATGTCGGCATCGTCCAGCAGCTCGTGCAGGAAGGTCAGCCAGCGGTCAGGGCTGGCGGCTTTGGGGTCATACCTCACAGGCAGGCGGTTCTGGCAGAACAGGCGGCTCTCCTGAAAAGAGCCGTCCGGCAGATGGTACACGCCGTTCTGGAGATGGATGCAGTCCTGTTCGATGGGGAACGGGTCGGAAAAGGCCAGCAGCTTGATGGTCTCCAGAATGTTGGTGACCTTTTTGGACAGGCCGGAGGTGACATATTCCTCGATGTTCTCCAAGATGCGCTGCTTGATCTCGCTTTCGTCCTCCACTGGGCCGTCCAGCGTGTACAGCGTTCCGTTGACGCATTTCAGCGGCCACTGTTCCAGAAAGGCGCGGCCAAACTGGACTTCATCGATCTTCTTGCCGTTGTACCAGTCCGGCCATAAGGGGTTGCGGGAAATGTTTTTCTTCATAGGGTGGTTCTCCTTTAGAAAAGTGAAGTGGCGGGTCTCACGGTGAGACCCACCACTTTAGGTGAATCAATTGTCAGGCGCACTTTGCCAGAGCAAGGCGGTCGGTGCGCTCCTCCAGCATCAGCAGGTACGACCCGGACAGCAGCTGTGTAGCGGCATCGGCCTTCTGCTGGGGCGTCCCAAAAGCAACGCAGTCCGTCAGGTGCTCGATGGTCTCGGTCATGTGGAGGGCTTCCACGAACCGCTCGTCCAGCGGTTCTTCCGGGCTGGCGGGCTTGTAGCGCTCCTGCCAGTCGTGCAGCAGGTCGAGATAGTCGGTCAGCACCCGCAGGCAGTAGGCGATGTCTGCCCACTGCTCGTCCGTCAGGCCACGCTTGGGCGGCGGCAGAGCGATGGCATTGGCGGGCGGCTTGTCCGGGTCAAGCCCGAAGTCAGTTATCAGCTTCTCGGCGGCTTGCCGGGGGTTCAGGTCGAACAGCTTGGCGGTGAGGTCGATGGCATCTCCATTGGCTCCGCAGCCAAAGCAGTAATAATAGGTGTCGTTCAGCTTCATGCTGGGGTCGCTGTCGGAATGGAACGGACAGCACACCATGCCATGGCGGTCGGGCTCCATGCCGTACATCTCTCCCACCTGCCGAACGGTGATGGCGGACTTGACAGTTTGATACAGGCTCAAGGGCATTCCTCCTTTGTTTCGTGCGTTGCACCAGAGTACCCCAAAGTGGGAACTCTGGTGTTTTTTGCTTCCTGCCTGAATATACGGAAAATTTTGCAGAAAGGGCGAAAAAGCGGCAGAACTGCAACGGAAAAAGAAAAAAGCCCTTACTGGTTGCAGAGTTGCAACAGCAAGGGCAGAGAGGAAACCGTATATTGAACAAAACGGCAGAGCGTATTATAATGAGGAAAAAGCTCAAAAAGGAGGGCCGACCACATGGCACAGGAATATCTGCCCGCACCATCCAACATCCGTCTTGCGGACTTGATGAAAGAGCACAACATCAGCCAACCAGAACTTGCCAAGAGGAACTCGGCTGCTCCAAGAGCACCATCAACCGTTTTATCAGCGGCGCAAAAGGGACCCTGACCCATGAGCAGGTGCTGAAAATTGCAAGGCTGTTCAACGTGTCCACGGATTTTCTGCTGGGAGAAACCAACATCCCCGACCGCAAAAATTACGACATTGCCGAACTGGGCTTGTCCGTAGAAGCTGCAAAGAACCTCTACACAGGGCGTGTCAATACAGAGGTGGTCAACCTGCTGTTGGAAAACGCCCGCTTTGCAGAGCTTACTTACCGCATAGCGCAGTATTTTGATGATACCTTTGCATCCGGCATCGCAGCACAGAATGCCATGCTCACGACATTGAGCACCCTGCTGCGCACAAGGGTCAAGACCCCGGAGGCAGCCAAAGCCGCAAAGGACATCAGCCTTCGGAGAAAGCCGGTGTATCAAGGCGATCTTGATGACATTGAAATGTACTTCATGGCGGCGGTCAAGGAAATCAAAAAGGGTATCGGGAGCCATTACGCCGAACAGGAAGCCATGAGCAAGAAAGTGGCAGAGAAGATGTTCACCGAATTGACCAAAGGGCAGGATGTGCAGCACCCAACGATCACGGCAGAGCAGTTGACGGATGCAATGTTGGACAGCGTTTCGGGTATGGAAGGAGCCACGCCGGAAGCACTGGAGCAGTTGCGAAGCGGTCTGTTGGGAATCTTGCAGTCTGCCGCAGAGCAGGAAAACGCCCATGAAGCAGACGAATGAACGGCTTTGTGCGCTGGCACAGAAAGCCGATGCCGCCGCATTGGACAGTCTGATTGAGAACAACAAGTCCTTTATCGGAAAGATAGCAAACGACCTGTTCCGCAGCATGAATCTGGCACAGTCCGGCCTGAACCTTGACACGGACGATTTGAAACAGGCGGGCAATCTGGGCTTATGGAAAGCTGTGCCGAAGTTCGATGCAGCGCGCGGCATGAAGTTCCTGACCTATGCGGCTCCTGCCATCCGCAACGCCATGATGGACATGGTGCGGGATGCCTTTACTGCTTTTGAGCAGCGGATGGTGACGGAGGATAAGGACGGTATCTGCTACCAGCGCATTTCGCTGGACGATACAAAAGGCCGCGCCAAAAAGGCCGATGAACAGGCCATGGATAACCTGTGGTTGGAACTGCCGTGGTGGTTTATATGAAAAGTCGTAAAATGATCTTTGCTCTTTACAATGTTGTGTACCAAATGGATGCTGCGACCCCTTTGGAAACCCAAGAGAATACGGTGGAGGTATAGCGCACTAGGGACAAGTGTGCTATACTCAACTTGAAATATGTCAACGATTCGGGAGGCTAATCATGGATTTTTCTTCGATGAGCGGTTGGGACTTTGAGCGGTATTGTGCGGACTGCTTACTGAAAAAGGGCTTTACCAAGGCTGAGGTGACCTCTGGCTCTGGTGACCACGGCGTTGATATTATTGCGGAACAAAATGGTATTCGGTTTGGCATCCAGTGCAAGCTCTATCAGGGACAAATTCCCAATAAGGCTGTACAGGAGGCATATACAGGTGCGTCCTACTATGATTGCGATGTTGCTGTTATTATGAGCAATTCGGAATTAACGAAACAGGCACAGACAGAGGCGAAGAAACTTCGGGTAAAGTTTTGGAATGTTGCAGATTATACACCAGAAGGTACAGATCGTGACTATAATTCGATGAACACATCAACGGAGAGCTACGAAAATTATAAACGTCAGCAAAAAAGCAATGAAAGTCGGATTGAAAACGAGATGAATAGCAGACTGCAATTATTTGACAATGCTGACGAAAATTGTTTGCTTCTTCCTCAATTAAGAAATTCCACCAATCGTTATCAATATGAAAAAGCTTCCCAGTGGCTAGTGCTTTCAAAATTGAACGAGGATACATGGTATCCTATTATTCGTTCAATGCAGACTTTTTGCGATGAAGTGAATGAATCCCCTAAAAATGAACCTGCTGTCTCCAGCTTGCCTGGAAAGTTGCTATATTTGAAGCATCTTTCTAGCACATTTTCAATCACAGGGGAAAGTTTGCGGCTATCCCTAAGGAAAAAATGTGAGTTAATAGATAGCAAGTTACGAACCAGTCAGTCAATCTCATCTACTGATTCAAAGTCGCTTAATTTAACCTATTGGGAAGTTTTGTACCTGATAAATCAGTCAAATCAATCGTTCGAGTGCATTCAAAAAGTAATGGATGCTATTTTTGATGATGAATATGCGATAATTGAAGATAGAGACGCACTGATTGCGCTGTTAGATTCAAATCGCTTTATGGTTGATTTTCAAGGCGACTTAACGGCCCAGGTTTCCGAATATCAAAGTGCCTACCGTAGGATGCTGCATCATCAAAATATAATTTCAGCCAATTTACACTTTTGCAAAAATAGTTTTCCTTTCTTACAAGACAATTCAGATGTTAAAGATATGATTGAGAAACAGACGGCGATACTTGAACAGCCAAATGCAAAAACTAGATACGAAAAGAAAAAGCAAGAAGCCGCAAATAGAATATACGAACAGAAAAGAAACGAAGAGCGACAAAAACAAGAAAACGAACGCATTCTTAGAGAAAAACAGGAAATAGAGAAGAGAGAAAAGGAAAGGCAACTCAAAGAACAACAAGAGAAAAGACTTTTGAAATCCATAATTAGTGAATATAACGATGAATGCAAAAAGATAAATCTTGGAATTTTAAACCAGCGAAAAGAGCTTGAAAGTAAGACACGGATTGCGATAAGTCAAGCTCAACAGCAGATTTCTGATCTTTTGAAGAAAAAACAGCCATTTACCTTTTTTAGAAAAGAACGTGATGCGAAGATAGATGCAACGATTGCTACTGTTGAACAGCACATTGAACAGTTGAAGAAACAATTGGAACATGATATTGCAGAATGCGATGCAGAAGCACAAGAGAAACTCAAAGATTTGCAGGAGCAAATTTTGGATAAAGCTGAAAAAGGCGGAGTGAAAGAAGAACTTCTGAAAAATCTTAATCTTTTATGACAATGGAGCAAGAACGATGCCAATAGTTAGATGGTTACATGTTTCAGATCTGCACCTTAACAAAACAGGTGTGGAAAGCACAAGAATACGTAAAAATCTTCCGATCTACTTAAAGAGTCTCGGATGTAAATTTGATTATGTATTTTGCTCAGGAGATTTGAGATATGCTCCAGTGGGAAGATTTAGTGAGGATACCTTAGAATATCTACAGAGCTTGTGTGAATCAGTGTCGGTGCCCTTAGGCAATCTTTTTATAACACCAGGTAATCATGATGTCGAAAGAGAAAATGTGGCCCGAAAAGCTGCAATAGAAGAAGAATGGTGTTCAAACAAAGCAGGTAAATATGTTCCTAATGTTGGCGTATTTCAAGAAGAACATCTTGTTTCTATAATGCACGGAACGGATTCGTACCGCAAATGTATTGAAAAAATCCATAATGCACAAAAGGAAGTCCTTGAAAATGATGTTCAATCATTTGGACCTCATACATTAATAATATGTAAGGACTTCAACATTCTTGAATTGGATTCCACATTAGTATATATGGAAGATCAAGAATCGAATCTGGTTGTTGGAACAGATTATCTATATCATGCACTTGAAAAGTGCGACAAGAGTAAACCGACAGTCATTTTAACACATTATTCGTTTGATTATTTGGACCGTGACGAACAAAATCAAATCGCAGAAATATTGCGAGAGTTCAAAGTTCGCTTATGGCTTTCCGGTCATGAGCACAATCAATTACTTCGCGTGCAAAGAGATTATTTTTATGAATTTCAATGCGGAAATTTAATGCTTGAAGATGGTGCCAGAACCTGTGTCTTACTTGGAGAATTGGATACAGAAACCGGGAACGGTCGCATTTCAATGCATGCGTGGTTTTCACCCCGTGGATGGTCTGAGTATCCATTAGTGGGTTATTCCCCAATGCACGAATCAAATTATCTTTTTTCTCTACATGAAAAAGACGTGCGTGATGATAAAGATGAACGGAGAAAATCATTAAGAACTGAAATATCATGTCTCTTAAGGGAAAATGAATCCATTTTCACCACGTATGGTCCAACTGAAGTCAATCGGAAAGATATATACAGTGAATATCATACAATGTGGGAAAACGAGCTGAGAAAAACTATTATTCCAAACAGTCAAAAAGTCATAATGCTACTTACAGAAAATCAAGAAATATTATTGGATGCAGAAAAAGAAATATTAGAAAAATACAAACAACATGTACAAGGGTTGCAAATAAACCATTCGGAAACTGGGGCGTTTATGATGGATGCACCTAGATTTCCGCAAGAAATATGGAATATCTTAAAATGAGGTGAACGTACTATGTCACTGCAATCGAGACATTTGCTGGATGATGGTGTATCCTTTACGATTTCAAGAGTTCAAAAGAATCGTAATGTAAAAAAAGCCGAACTATTGTACAGGGATTTTTATTATGCTCTTATGGAAATTAAACGAATCGGTTTTCTTCCCGACTTGTTTGCATATATTGCAGACGTTTATATACTAACAGCAGATGATGTTCAAGAGATTCTTTCCATCTATCCGAATGTCAATTGTATTGTTGTTATAAGTAACTGGGACAACTATACTGATATGGCTAAAGAGCTTGCCAAAGAGAGCAATGTTGGGGTATTCTCGATAAACGAATTTATGGTGGCATTGGGGCTTTATGGAAAAAGATTTTTGGATACAGGAAATCCGACAAAAACTGAGTGAATATTCGGATTTATTAAGTTTATATGTCAAGTATAATATGGAAATTCACCTATTTGGATCTGCACGGTTGAAATGCCATCCCAATGATATTGATATAGTTATTATATACCCATATTCATCAATGAGTATAGCACAAATCATCCGTGACCAGACTATATCCATCCTTCAAGGGGCCTTTTCACTTCCGATTGATAGTGTACTTTTATCATATGAAGAAAACAGACAAGTGAATTTTTTGTTTAAAGAGAATGCTAGGCGAATTTTTCCAACATAATTTTTAATATCGGAAATGTCTAAAATAATGCATTGAAAATTGTACAACATGGAGATTTTGGACTTCATCACAGCATTTGTTGACTCGCAACGCAAAATGCGTTACAATAAATCCGAGGTGATAACCATGGAAAAAACGATGACGCTCAATCTTCGTGTCAACCCTACTGTCAAGCAGCAGGCCGAAGATGTGTTGAAGCAGCTCGGTATCCCGATGGCAACAGCCATTGATATGTACCTGCGCCAGATCACCCTGACTGGCGGCATCCCCTTTTCTCTGTCCCTGCCGAAGGCTCCTGCGGCTCTGAACGCTGACACCATGACCGATGACCAGCTTCATGCTGCCTTGCAGGTGGGCATTAAGGAGATTCAGAACGGTGATACCGTGGATGCTGCAAGCGCATTCGCACAGTTCAGGGAACAGCACAGATGAAGCAGTATGACGTAAAAATTTCCCATGCAGCCCTCAGCGACATGGAGCAGATCTACGGCTACATTGCGGACCGTCTGCTGGAGCCTGACACGGCTATGGGGCAATACAACCGCATTGCAGAAGCCATCCAGTCGCTGAACATCCTGCCGGAACGCTGTGCGCTCGTGGAAAGTGAGCCGGAGCGCACCCAAGGACTGCGGCAGATGCTGGTGGATAACTACTCGGTGTTCTACATTGTGGGCGAGGATGCCGTGTCGGTGGCGCGTGTGCTGTACAGTACATCCGACCTTGTCCGCCGCCTGCGGAGAATGAAGTGAAAGGGGTGTTTGCATGACCGCCGTAATTTACGCCCGCTATTCCAGCGACAACCAGCGCGAAGAATCCATCGAAGGCCAGATTCGTGAATGTACGGCTTATGCCGAGAAAAACGGTATCACCGTGGTCAAGCACTACATTGACCGTGCCCTTTCCGCCAAAACCGATAACCGCCCGGACTTCCAGCAGATGATCAAAGACAGCGAGAAACGATTGTTTGACATTGTGCTGGTCTGGAAACTTGACCGCTTTGCCCGGAACCGCTATGATTCGGCCCACTATGAGTACCAGTTAGAGCGGAATCATGTCAAGCTGGTGTCTGCCACGGAGCCCATCTCTGACAGCCCTGCGGGTATCATGGTCAAGAGTATGCTCACCGGCATGGCTGAATACTATTCCGCAGAACTTTCTGAAAAAGTCGTGCGTGGCATGACCGAGAATGTTCTGAAGGGAAAGTACAACGGCGGCACGATTCCCATTGGTTTTAAGGTGGATGAGGAGAAGTTCTTTCAAGTCGACCCGCTGAAAGCTCCCTTTGTGGTAGAAGCCTTTCAGCGGTACAACGATGGCGCAACTATGAAGGAACTGATGAACTGGCTGAACGACAGTGGCGTGACCACCAACCGCAATCAGAAGTTTACATACAACAGTGTTCAGAAGCTGTTGACGAACAAACGGTACATCGGAGAAAACCACTTCAAGGACATCGTAATGCCCGACAGTATCCCGGCCATCGTGGACAAGGATTTGTTTGAGGAAGTGCAGCTGAAAATCAAAAAGAACAGCCGTGCTCCTGCCCGCCACAAGGCCGAGGATGATTATCTGCTCACCACCAAGCTGTTCTGTGGAATGTGCGGCGCGATGATGTTCGGCGAGTGAGGTACGGGTAGAAACAAGGTCGTTCATCATTATTATAAGTGCGCCACCGCGAAGCGTTTCAAGACCTGTAAGAAAAAGACCGTCCGTAAGGAATGGCTGGAGGATTTGGTCGTGGCTGAAACCATGAAGCTGATTCAGGACGATGCCGTGATTAATGCCATCGTTGCAGAAGTCATGGAGTTGCAGGAACAGGAAAACACCACACTCCCTTTGCTGGAAAAGCAGATGCGCGAGGTGGAGAACGGCATTGAAAATATGCTGAACGCTATCCAGATGGGCATTCTGACCAGTTCCACCAAGGAGCGGCTGGAAAAGCTGGAAGCCCAGCAGAAAGAGCTTGAGATTCGGATTGCCGAAGAAAAAATCGCTCGGCCACGGTTAAGCGAAAATCAGGTTCGTTTCTGGCTGACTCGGTTCCGCAAGCTCGACCCGAACGTGAAAAGCCACCGGGAAACGCTTATCAATACATTCGTGAATGCTGTTTATCTCTATGATGAAAAAGTTTTGATTACATTCAACTACAAAGACGGCACAAAAACCATCACTTTCGATGAAATCGCCGCCAAAGATGCCCCAGAGGGCAATGGTTCGGATTTGGGTTGCTTCGCTCCACCAACATAAAAGCCACCTGAAAACTTACGTTTCAGGTGGCTTTTGCTATACCTGCTATTTCTGCTATTCTGTTACGCCAGATCCGGCAGGATATCCGACCACAGAGCCTGCTCCTGCCGCAGGGCATCGAAGCAGCAGTCCAGATATATTTTGTTGACCGCAGCAAAAATGGTGCTGCGCAGCAGCAGACGCTCATCGTTGAGCGCAGTCTCCGGCTGGGCGGCTTTGCTGCCGAACACCACGGAAAGACTGGTCTCCAGTTCCTCGCAGAAGATATCGTAGGCTGTCCCGGCGGAGCAGTGCTCCCGCTGCATTTTGAACAGGGTGTCGATGTTTTCAATTGAGAGCACCGTCTTGGAAACTGCAATGTACATCAGGGATGCGATCTGATCCCGGGTGTATTTTTTGCGGATGGGGTGATCCACCACCCCTTTTTTGACGTAGTTGCTTACCATAGAGGGGGTCAGCTCTACCCCGCAGAAGCTGCGGAAGTAGCCGTTGACGAACTGCACCGTCTGGTCCAGATACAGCCCTACCGAGGGAAGATCGTTGTACCGGGGCAGGGCAAAGCCCGCAGCACACGCCGCAACGCGGAGTTTGGTTTCAGCTTTCATAGTATCTTGTTCCGTTCATGCTCCTGCACTTTTTGCAAGCAGGAACGTTGTTTTTGTGCAAAGGCAGGGCAATTGCTTTCCGCAAAAGCGCTTCTGCCTGTGAAATAGTATACCGCATTTTGGAAAATTGGTCAACGGGCAATGAAAACTTTGTAAAAGAATTCCATAAAACAGTTGACAGGGTTTTGAAAAACTGCTATGATGGTCACGGACAAAGGAATGACTGCGGCGTGCGCCGCTTGAAAATGGAGAAAAATATGAAAAGCAAAATCGTTGTAGATTCCTCTGCAAATGTGTACGAGCTCCCCGATGTAGGGTTTGCCTGTGTGCCGCTGAAGATCCTAACCGACGAGCAGGAGTATGTGGACACCGCAGAGGTGGATGCTCCCGCGCTGGCCGAGATGCTGCGCACCTATAAGGGACGCACCAGCACCTCCTGCCCCAATATCTCGGACTGGCTCACCGCCTACGAGGGCGCAGACGAGGTGTATGTTGTAACCATTACCGGTACGCTGTCCGGTGCCTACAACGCCGCGCTGCTGGCAGGCGAGGAGTACGAGCAGAGCCATGAGGGTGCGCGGGTCTTTGTGCTGGACAGCCTGTCCACCGGTGCAGAGTCCCGGCTGCTGGTAGAACGTCTGGCAGCACTGATCAAGGCCGGCAAGCCCTTTGATACCGTATGTGAGGAGATCCGGGCGTACCATGAGCACACGCATCTGCTGTTTGCGCTGGAGTCTCTGGCAAACCTTGCCCGCAATGGCCGCGTGAAGCCCGCTGTGGCTGCGGTGGCGCGGATGCTGGGCATCCGGGTCATCGGGCAGGCCAGCGATGCCGGTGATCTGGAGGTTCTTTGCAAGACCCGAGGCGAGCACGGCGCACTGGAGCGCATGGTGCTGGAGATGAAGGCGCACGGCCTGACCAACGGCCGGGTACACATCGACCACTGCTGCAACGCTGCCGCTGCGGAGCGGCTGAAGCACATGGTCCATGCGGTGTTCCCGGAGGCCAAGGTGGAGGTAGGCAGCTGCGGCGCGCTGTGCAGCTACTATGCGGAGTACGGCGGCCTGATGGTGGGCTACGAGGATAACGAAGCACCCGCTGTCTGAGCGGAAAATATGATACTATGATTTCGATTCACCGGGGCATCTGCGGACGCTCCGGTGAACTTTTTTATAAGGAATAAAGGCGGCCGGCACGCCGGTGTACCCGACACCAAAAGCTTGCAAAGGGTGAAAAACCGCGTTATACTTAACCGTATTATAGAGGTAAGGAAACACGGAAAGGGGAGATGGTATGCTGTTCCGATTGCCGATCGTCAAATTTTTCAACCGCATCCTCAACCGCATCACGGTCACGGTGGTGCTGGTGGCGCTGCAGCTTGCATGGCTGGCGTGGGTGTTTTTCGCTCTCACCACCGGCACGGCGCGGGTGTGGGTCACCGGGGGGCTCAGCGGGTTAAGCCTGCTGATCATTTTGTATCTGGTACGCAAGGACGAAAACAGCGCCTATAAGGTGGGCTGGATCGCCCTCATTGGGCTGCTGCCGCTGCTGGGCGGGGCACTGTATCTGGCCTTTGGCAACAAGCGCCCCTCCCGCCGTCTGCGCAGCAAAATGCAGGCGGTGGAGCAGGCGCACCGGGCAGACCGCGCCCAGCAGCCCGGGCAGACCGTCGGGCTGTGCGATGAAAACCGGGGCGTGAGCCGCTACCTGACCCAATACGGCTGCTATCCCGCATGGCAGAACACCACCGCCCGGTATTTTCCCTGCGGCGAAGCCATGTATCCGGCACTGCTGGCCGACCTTGAAAAGGCAGAGAAGAGCATCTTTCTGGAGTTTTTTATCGTCAGTCAGGGCAAGATGTGGCAGGGCGTGGAAGACATTCTGCGCCGCAAGGCGGCGCAGGGGGTGGACGTGCGGCTGATCTACGATGACTTTGGCAGCCTGCTGGGTCTGCCCAAGGACTTTGTGGTGCGCATGGAGCGGGCGCATATCCGCTGCATCCCCTTTAACCCGGTGGTGCCGCTGCTCTCGCTGGTGATGAACCACCGCGACCACCGCAAGATCGTGGTGGTAGACGGCAAGGTGGCCTATACCGGCGGCATCAATCTGGCAGATGAATATATCAACGAGATCACCCGCTTCGGCTACTGGAAGGACGCCGGCTTGCGTATCGAGGGCGCTGCGGTGTGGAACTTTACCGTGATGTTTCTGGATTTTTGGAACGCCTTCCGCCCCTTTGAACAGGATTACAGTGCCTTCCGTCCGCAGCTTGCGGTGCTGCCCGCCAGCGATGGGGTTGTGCAGCCCTACGCGGACAGCCCGCTGGACGAGGAGCCGGTGGCAGAAACAGTCTATCTGGATATTCTGGCACAATCACAGCAGTACGTTTATTTTTATACGCCCTATCTCGCCATCGGCGAGGAAATACTGGACGCGCTGCGCAACGCCGCCAAGCGCGGGGTGGATGTGCGGCTGGTGCTGCCGGGCATCCCGGACAAAAAGCTGGTGTTCCGGCTGAGCCGCTCGTACTATCTGCCCCTGCTGCGGGCAGGGGTGCGCATCTACGAGTATACCCCGGGCTTCCTCCACGCCAAGTGCTGCGTCAGCGATGACCGCGCGGCGGTGGTGGGCAGCATCAATATGGACTACCGCAGTATGTTTCTGCACTTCGAGTGCGGGGTGCTGCTGCTGCAAAACAGTCAGGTGCTGGCTTTGCGGGACGATGTACGCCGCACCCTGCCCCAGTGCCGGGAGGTACAGTGCGCGGACTGCCGCACCGGGCTGGCCGGTACGGCGCTGGACAGCGTGCTGCGGCTGTTAAGCCCGCTGATGTAAACATCTGCTCATAAAACCCGCGCGGCGGGGCACACTAGCTCCAAAGCCTGCGTCTGCAATGCAGGCACGGAAAGGGAGCGTATGTGACGATATGAAACAGGCATCGCGTTGGTTTTTGTGCTGCACGCTGGCGGCAGCACTGGCATTGACCGGCTGCGGCGGGGGAAACTCCGGCAGCAGCTCCGGCACTATGAGCGGCAGCACCTCTGCGGGCAGCAGCGCGGCGCAAAACGCGGCGTGGCGCACCGGGCTGGGGGTCCTGACCGAGACGACCGGCACAGACCGTGCAGGCAACATCCGCACCGTGGCGGCTGCCGTGCTGCTGGATGCAGACGGTAAGCTGGCCGGGGTAACACTGGACGAGCTGGAACTTTCGGTCAGTGCGGACGGCACCGGCAAGGTGACCACCCCCACCGACACCCGCACCAAGCGTCAGAAGGGCAAGGACTACCCGCTGGCAGAGGTGTCCGGTCTGAAAAAAGGCTGGGCAGAGCAGGCCGATGCCTTTAGCAGCTGGCTTGAGGGCAAGACCCCGGACGAAGTGAAGAAGCTGAAAACGGATGCTGACGGCAAGCCCGCGGACGCAGACCTTCTCTCCGGCTGCACCATCGCGGTGGACCGTTACCGGGATGCTGTCGTCCGCGCCTGCGAGAACGCGCAGGTGCTGGGCGCTGCCCGGGGCGATACGGTCAAGCTGGGCGTAGAGGTGGCCGAAATGCCGCAGGGGCTTGCGGGCACAGACGACAAGGACGCACAGGTGCAGGCTAAGATCACGCTGGCAGTGGTGACCATGGACGAGAACGCCCGGGTGACCAGCGCCATCGGCGATATGACCGAGCCGGAGCTTTCCGTCAGCGCGGACGGCACCGTGTCTGCCCCGCGGGAGCCGGTGTACACCAAAAACGAGCTGGGCGACCGCTACGGAATGCGCAGCGCAAGCGCGTTAGGCAAGGAATGGTACGAGCACAGCGCAGGCTGGTGCGGCTACCTGAAGGGCAAAAACGCCGTGGAGATCGGTAAGCTTTCCGCAGACGGCACGGACGCCGACCTGAAGGCGCTGTGCACCATCTCAGTCACCGACCTGCAAAAGGCGGTGCTGAAAGCCATGGCGGAGCAGTAATCATAAAAACAGGATGTCCCTCTGCACAAAAAGTGCGGGGGGATTTTTTATGGGTGCGCCCTCTCAGACAAACCCTACGGGTTTGCCAGCTCTCCCAAAGGGAGAGCCAAGAGCACTGCCGGAAGCTTCCTCGTTGTATCCCTAATACTTTAGCAACAAGCCTTAAACCCTTGGCTCCCCCTTTGGGGGAGCTGGCGCGGGAGCGCCTGAGAGGGCGAAAATAGAGCCCTTAAACAGGAATTTCCCGCATTTTCCCACAAAAAGTGGGCTTATGGGCAGGGCAAAGCAGTGCATTGTGCGAAAAAATGGGTTTGCCTCTTGCCAAACGGCGGCAAACGCGCTATTCTATAGCTACAGTTTACCGCTTTAGCATGGTAAAACGGTAAATCAAGAGGGAAGCGGGACGCAGAACGTCCCCCATGGGAGGAAAAAGATATGAAACTCAAGCGTATTGCAAGTGCATTTCTGGCCGGTGCTCTGGCACTGAGCCTTGCAGCCTGCGGCGGCAGTGCATCCACCTCTGCGGCGGCATCTGCTTCCGGCAGTGCAGCCGGTTCGGCTTCTGCCGCAGCGGGCAGCGATCTGGACTACATCAAGGGCAAGGGCAAAATGGTCATCGGCTATACCGTATACGAGCCTATGAACTATACCGATGCCAACGGTAACTTTACCGGCTTTGATACCGAGCTTGCCACCGCGGTGTGTGCAAAGCTGGGCGTAGAGCCGGAGTTCGTGGAGATCAACTGGGACACCAAGGTGGTGGAGCTGGACGCCAAAAGCATCGACTGCATCTGGAACGGCATGACCCTGACCGAGGATATCATGGCCAACACCGCTACCACCAAGGCCTACGCCAAGAACGCGCAGGTCGTGGTGGTCAAGGAGGGCACCGCCTACACCTCCACCGCCGACCTTGCCGGTAAGACCGTGGTGGCCGAGGCTGGTTCTGCCGGTGAGGCCGCCATTCAGGGCGATGAGAACCTTGCCAAGGCAGACTACGTTTCCAAGAGCGTGCAGACCGACTGCCTGATGGAAGTGGCTGCCGGTACGGCAGATGCCGCTGTGCTGGACCTGACCCTTGCCAACGCCATGATCGGTGAGGGCACCGACTACGCAAGCCTGAAAATTGTGGACGAGCTGAACGCCGAGGAATACGGCGTGGCCTTCCGCAAGGACAGCGATGCCGCCGCCGCTGTGGACGCCGCCTTTGACGAACTGAAGGCTGACGGCACCATGCAGGCACTGGCCGAGAAGTACGAGCTGGCGCTGGCCGACTGAGCCGGGCGTAAAACAAAACGATAGATGGGTGTGTTTTTGTGTCTGTGATCCTTGGGCGCCTTTCCGGCGCGTTCCTGCTCAACTGTGAGTTGTTTGCCCTTACGCTACTGTTTGCGCTGCCGCTGGGGCTGGTGGTGGCCTTTGGCTCCATGAGCCGGTGCAGGCTGCTGTCCGGTGCGGTAAAGACCTTTGTCTGGGTCATCCGCGGTACGCCGTTGATGCTGCAGATCATCGTCATTTATCTGGGCCCCGGTCTGCTGGGCATGAATAATCCGTGGCCCTCCGGTTCCGGCGGACGCATGGTGGCGGCGGTGGTGGCCTTTGCCATCAACTACGCCTGCTATTTTTCCGAGATCTACCGCGGCGGCATCGAGGCTGTGCCTAAGGGGCAGACCGAGGCCGGGCAGGTGCTGGGCATGACCCGCATGCAGATCTTTTTCAAGGTCACCCTTTTGCAGGTGGTCAAGCGCATCCTGCCGCCCATGGGCAACGAGATCATCACCCTTGTCAAGGACACCTCACTGGCGAACACCATCGCCAACAAGGAGATCATCATGATGGCCAAGGAGTACAGCGCAAAGGGCTTGATCTGGCCGCTGTTCTCCACGGCGCTGTTCTTCCTTGTGTTCGTAGGCGCGCTCACCCTGTTGTTCAACTGGGCTGAAAAGAAACTGGATTATTTCCGCTGCTGAGGAGGTTTTTAAGAATATGGCATTACTGGAGGCCTCCGGCATTGGCAAAAATTTCGGAGATACAAAGGTCTTAAAGGATATTTCTCTTACTTTGGAGCAGGGCGAGGCACTGGCCATCATCGGCTCGTCCGGCTCCGGCAAGACCACCCTGCTGCGCTGCCTGAACTTTCTGGAGCGGCCGGACACCGGCTGCATCCGGGTGAACGGCGAGACCATGTGGGACGCCGCCGACCCCGCCACCCAGCGGGAAAGCGAGATCCGCAAAAAGCGGCTGCACTTCGGGCTGGTGTTCCAGAACTTCAATCTCTTCCCGCAGTATACCGCCTTGCAGAACGTGATGCTGGCAGGGGAGCTGCTGGCAAAGGAGCGCCCGGACTACCGCGCCAACAAAAAGGCGGTGCACGCTCAGCTGGAACAGCAGGCGCGGGAACTGCTGGCGCAGATGGGGCTTTCGGAGCGGGCAGACCACTACCCGCACCAGCTTTCCGGCGGGCAGCAGCAGCGCGTGGCCATTGCCCGCGCCATTGCCACCGACCCCAAGATCATCTATTTTGACGAGCCCACCAGCGCGCTGGACCCGGAGCTGACCGTGGAAGTGCTGGCCGTGATGCGGGACCTGGCCGCCGATGGCATGACAATGCTGGTCGTGACCCACGAGATGGGCTTTGCCCGCAACGTTTCTAACCAGGTCGTGTTCATGGAGCACGGCGTTGTGGTGGAACAGGGTTCCGCCAAAGAGATCTTTACCGCCCCACGCGAGGAGCGCACCCGCGCTTTTTTGCGTCTGGTGGAAGATAAATAAAAGTTTTTACATAACCAAGGAGAAGCACATATGAAACTGAAAGCATTGACCGCTGCCGTACTGGCAGCCGCCCTGCTGTCCGCCTGCGGTTCCTCCGCAGCGTCCTCTGCTGCACCGGCAGCGGATACTTCCAGCGAAACCCCTGCCAGCACCGATAACTCCGGCGATCTGCTGGCTCAGATTCAGCAACGCGGCGAGATCGTGTTTGGCACCGAGGGCACCTGGTCCCCCTGGACCTACCATGACGAAAACGACCAGCTGGTTGGCTTCGACATTGAAGTTGCCCAGAAGGTTGCCGAAAAGCTTGGCGTAAAGGCCACCTTTGTGGAGGGCGAATGGGACGGCCTGCTGGCCGGCGTGGACGGCGGCCGCTATGACAGCATGGCCAACGGCGTGGAAATTACCGAAGAGCGTGCCCAGAAATACGATTTTTCTGACCCGTACTGCTACATTCGCACTGCCATTATTGTAAAAAGCGATGATGACAGCATCAACAGCTTTGAGGATCTGAACGGCAAGACCACCGCCAACACCATTTCCAGCACCTATGCAGCACTGGCCGAAAGCTATGGCGCCAAAACCACCGGCGTGGACGACCTGAACCAGACCATTGAGCTGCTGCTGAACGGCCGTGTGGATGCCACCCTGAACGCCGAAGTGACCTATTTCGACTACCTGAAAGAGCATCCCGATGCGAACATCAAGATTGCTGCTTTGACCAATGATGCTTCCCAGGTTGCTTTCCCCGTGCGCAAGGGAGATGAAACCGCCACCCTGCGCGAAGCTCTGAACCAGGCTATCAATGAGTTGCGCGAGGACGGCACCATTGCCGAGGGCATCCCTGTGGTGCGGGAAAAGGGCGTGAAGGCATGGGTCAGCATCATGTACGGCTGCAATAATTTTTGCTCTTACTGCATTGTGCCGTATGTAAGAGGGCGCGAAAAAAGCCGTTCGGAACAGGAGGTTATCGACGACGTAAGAGCGCTTGTAGAAGAAGGGTATAAAGAAATTACTCTGCTGGGGCAGAATGTCAATTCTTACGGCAACGACCGCGGCGGAAGGGAAAATTTTGCCGCTTTATTGCAAAAGTGCGCCG
>OHSE01000264.1_pt1 | contig 20176 bp, 36 predicted proteins | sample 1578531 | NCBI WGS metagenome assembly OHSE01 (sample SAMEA3879541, study PRJEB24766) | human gut metagenome | biome: human-associated habitat; feature: feces | place: USA | collected 1985/1987
AAGCGGCGGCGGAGTTCGTATCATTCGATAATGGTGCGTCGATGTCGGTTGACAAGACCGGTGGAACTGTGACTATCACCGGTTTGTCCAACTCAACGAAGCTCACCTTCTCGAAGGGGTCGGGAAGCATCATTGCGGCCAACATTTCTACTATAAAGTATCAGGCCAATGGTGCCGAGGCTACGTCCGGTACGGCTATTCCCGGAGACCCGGGCGCCAGTGCTAAGTACGTGTTTACGCTTACTCTCAGTGCCTCTGAGAATACTACTATCGAGGCACGTACTCAGCAGATAACCGTCACTGCTGCGGGTTCGCAATCGGCTACCATTACGCTTAAGCAGACTTCGGGAGACCCGTATCTGGAACTCAGTGCGGAGGTTGTCGAAGTCGAGCAGGATGGTTCGAAAGAGACTCTGCAAGTCACTACGAACACCACGTTCACTGTTTCGTAATCGATCGAAGAATCGTTCACACAATCCATACGGGGGTGATTCCCCGTATGGGTACTATTTGGGGATATGGCTTCACAGACGTTTTCTAAAAACTGGGGTGACGGAACCACGGATAAGTTCTACGTGACGTGGGACGATTCGACGCTTCCGGGGAGGGCTTCGGTCAAGGTTACGTCCGATCCCAACTACACAGGGGAACAACGAAGTGCACAGGCTATATTATCCACTGTCGGTGGTAGCCCTAAGGTTACAAAAACATTGACAGTCATTCAAAAAACGGATAACCTCGTCATTGCGTACTACGGAGATACGGTTGTTTCTACGTTCTCCGATACGAAGGCAGGTTTCCCCAAAACGTGATATATGCCACAGTTCAGAGACATTAGTACATTTACTGAGAAGACTTCTCTCGATGGTTCCGAAGAGGTTCAGGTATTTGGTACACAGAAGGTAAAACTGGTAAAGCTTCTCGAACAACTCGGGGATAGCCTCGAAGCGTCTGTTGCTGCTAATTCGTCATGGACATTTCCAAACCTCGGTACTAAGGTTTTGGTTAAGTCGTGGCTCAGTGCTATTGCGTATGCGTGTGGCCTCAGAGATTTCCAGAACCCTACGGTAGTTGTCAGAAAGTCCGCCGATATAGATACCGTCACTGCTTCTTCGGGTAAGAAAGTATACACAATACATTGGTCGCCTTTGGCCGTACAGAACGGTATCGTTTCCCGTTGGGAAGCCTACGTGAACGTAGCCGTTTACGTGTGATCGGCCGACCAGTAAAAAAAAAAAAAAACAATGCCAAAGTTTGTAGACATTAATTCTCTCACTGAGAAGGTAAACCCTGACGGTAACGAACAGATTCAGGTATCTAACACACAGAAATTTGTGTGGAAGAATGCCCTTATGAATTCAGGAGGATTCATAGGGGCTATTCTGTCGTATGCTACCCAGTATGCGATGGGCAACACTACCGACAGACAAACCATCATTTCAATGCTGGGGCAGCTGTTCTACAATACCGGTTCCAGAGCCGATAGCTTTTTTCGGTTCGTCTGCGGGTCGGTAACTATCCCGGGTGGTACGCCTAAACAGGAATATTTCGGGGTCGTCTTTTATGATGCCTATTACACGCGGACGTACGCTGTGTTCTTTGGTTTTGAGAATGGTGCTGTTCCGGTCACTTTTTTCCAGAGATTGGGAAATTACGTGACCGATTCTCCCGTAGACGATAACTTCGTTACGAACATAATAAACGGTACGTCGTGGACTAAACTCGGCACCCTTGATTTTACGGCTCTCCTTAAACAGACTTATGGAACCAATACGCAGTTTTTAGCTCCGGTACAAGGGAGCGAGGTATTGCTGACTACGACCATAGAGCGGATTTTGTATGCACTGGGTTTCCGCGGGGCGAACACCAATTTCCGTTTCTTGACGGGAGTAAACAATACGTCTGAAACATACTGGGGAGTCGCTTTTTACAATTCTGGACAGAGTAAGACGTTTACGGTGTTGTTCGGTATCGGAGGGAGTTCTATTCCAGTCGGTATGTACCAAAAAGCCGGTAATGTGACTACACAAAAATCAGTGGACAGTGAGTTCATTCAGGATGTGCTGTCGACGTGGACTAAATCGTGGTCACTGAACCGTCAGGGAACAATTTATACGTCAGACGTAGTAGCGGGTGACTCCGAAAATCCTATAATTCCCGCTACTACATTCGCCCTGCCTAAGGTATCTAATTCTAAATTGGATGCGCTTCTGAATCAGATTCTTTTTTGTACCGGCATTAGGGGCAGCGGACTCCACAGTAGAAATTTTCGTTTCATTAATGCTACCTATCAGATTCCCAATACAACGAATAGACAATGCCACTGGGGTGTGGCGTGGTACAATAGCTACCATGAGAGAACCTATTGCATGCTGGTGAATACGGAAAAAGCAGAGTCCCAGAATATCCAGATTTTTCAGAAACAGGGCGCTGGATTGTACGATAATGCCAGCGATGATGAATTTGTTCAGAAAGTGCTCTCTCTTAATACATGGTCTCGGGTAGTCAGTTTCGGGGGTACTTTACCTGCACAAAACGTAGTCGTAACTACTCCGACATTGTACGACGAGAACTCTGCACCAACAGTATATCCACAAGATCAGAACAATCTGCAACAATTAATTCAGTGGATACTGTATACATTAGGAGTAAGGTCTGACGTCAATGGGTTAGGACGAACCATGTTTATTGTTCACGGCAATGGTAACATTGGCATAATAACGTTGGATACCCAGAATACTGATAAGTATTACGCGCTTATATTCGGAGACGGGGAGTACCTGCACTCGTATAGTATCGAATCGGTGGTAGTCGCAGAGTGGGTAGCTAATAACTCTTCTGATGTCGAGATTCTAAGTTCCATCTTGGAAAATGGAACCTCAATGGGTTCTATTCCGTTCGATATGAGTGTATTCGCTACGAAGTCATACGTGAAGCCGAATGACGGTATACTGACTACGTTTCCTTCTGGTGCGAGACTTATTATTCCGGGTGAGAATCTAACTACCAACGTAACATCTGGAACACTGACAGTTAAGGTTCCCGACCTGCTTACCGCTGCTGTGAAGAGCGGCCCGTTCAGGGATGCCATTATAGACGTACCCTACTCTGTAAACGTCGTGTTTCAGAAGCAGGACGGTATCGTATACAAAGCCGACGACGTAGATGGATTTACTGCTACATCTGGTAGAAAAGTGTATACGATACATTTTGTCCCTACGACAACCTCCATGACCAGCATAACGTTCAGAGCTTTTGTTAACGTGGCAAATTATAAGTAAAATGCTTACTACGGCTTTCTTCTCTCAGAATAAACGGGTGTCTACACCCGCGACTAAGAATATTACCTATCGGTTCGAGAATGCTTCTGGAATGAACATTACGATCATCCAGAGTAACCCCGAGAACCCGATAACTTCGCGACAGGTAGCGGTGTCGTCTGGCTGGACTTCGCACGAAATGTCCTCGCGGTTGTCTGCTGAGGGAAATATATCGCTGTTGTTGTCGGTTCAGTCAGAGTGCAATTGGATGCTCCGCATACGAGTGTACCTACAAAAATCTGGCAGTTCTACGAAGACATTCCTCGGTGGACTGAATGTCGATGAAAGTCACTATGGGGAGAGCACTCTTACAGGTACTACGATGGTAAACTTCGGGGATACGATCATCTACGAGATTACCCAGAATGTAGGCGTTATGACATCCTCTGCGGTGTCTGGAAAGTTCCCGGAAGGCGATGTGGATAATCCGTGGACTATTGGTATAGAGAACTTGCACAACACTAACTACGTGGGCGCCACTCTGTCGCATAGACAGCCCTATGTGTACTCGTTGAACTTGTCGGGAAAGAATACTACAAGTATTACGTTGGAGAACTGTAATGCGTTAATCGACATATACCAGAACTACAAGGGAAGAGTGGCTTCGGTTAACTGTACGCACTCCGTCGCAAAGAATATCGGTTCCTACATCTTAAATGTGGGTTCATCCAGCACTTCGTTCTCACTGTTTATGCAATACGTCACGGAGGCGAGTGTAACGCCTCCTACACCTTCGAAGGAGCCTATATCGTTCACGGTAGGTGTTACGGCTCACCCCGGAATGTCTGAGGTTACTATAAGTATCTGGAACAAGGCTAAGACGAAACGTCTCGCAGTAGCTTCATTCGAAAGTTCCGATCTTGAAACGGGGGCTTCGCAGTTGCTCAGCAATATTCCTAACGAAGATAACGGTTTTTACTTTTTGGATATTACCGGAAGCATCGTGCGTAGTGAGGAATTCGTATTCTACAACGGAGGCACCTTCTTGTTCTAACTCTGAGGAGGCGAAAGCCCTCAACATATCGTTCCGTTTTCGAAGGGTGTCTCTTTCTCGGAGGCACCCATTTTCATTTTGGCCGTTTGGAAATTAAATCGCTTTTGTCTATATTTGTTCAACACCAATACGAAACAGCCTATGGACGACAAGACCAGATTCGGTATCTTATCCAAGTACGGACGGATGCCTTCGACCGAAAACTCTGCAAAGCAGAAACCTTCGGGGTATCGATTAGTCGCGGTTGCCGGTACCCGTGAGGAAGTAGTACAGTCGGCTTTGCCGCATCAGTACGGATTACTGGTGTATAAGAAGAAAGAGCTTATGCGGCAGTCTTGCTACGCCAGTGGTCAGGTACGTCTGAAAATAACACCTTACTACAATTGAATACGTGCACGAACGCCCCCGATTATGCCAGCGGGGAGGACATAAAGCAGGTGCTCAAATCCGAGTACCGGTATTTCGGGACGATCGATGACGTTATGGAGTACATCGCCGAGAGAAAGGAGTTCGAACGAAAATTGATGAAGAAGTCCTACCGGTTTCCCCATTTGCACGGGATCATCATCCGATGATTACTTCAACGAGGACATATAATCCGAGGGTGGGGAAGAAAACGAACCGATTTAACATTCTCTGCAAGACCCCCAAACGGCTATTGAATGTTCCGCAATCGTCCGATACCCTCGGATTTTTCAACGAAATTTTCTATCTTTGACACATGGATATACGAATCAGGGAAGGGTTGTACCTCCGAAACATAGAGACCAAGACGGAAACTACCATTCGTCCCGCGACGATCGGGGTAGAGACGAAAGGTATCGTTTGGTTTCACGACGTGTCCAAGACGGTCAAAGTCGGATTCAGTAAAGACTACTGTAAGGAGGATAAAATGCTGTTTTCGGTTATTCCTACGATAGAGGACAGGGAAGTGTCCGTTAAGCAGGTATCCATGATCCTTAGAAAATCTCTGCAAGGAAAAGGCGTCGACGTCGATTCTATTGTAGAACAAATATACGCATTATGAATCTTAGAGGTAAGGTAAATGAGTGGGTTGAATCCTTGAAAGGGTTCGACTTGTTGAAAGGAAATCGCTGGGAGGGTATGCTCGCTACGTTCGCTATATCGTTCATTTGGGGCGTATGCTCAGGTATATCGTTTTGTGTGGGATACCAATTCAGGAATTACCTTCTGTGTAAACAGGTAAACTGTTACGACTTATACGCACAGGCGATAGGATGTGCCGCAGCGTTCCTTCTGGTAAACGGAATTCTTCTCGCAGTTAAGATATTGGTCTGACCGGAGATAACAGGTGCATTTGAGTTACAGCGTTTTTCATTCATGGGAATTTTTCGAGGGTGCCGTCTATTGTGAAATCCGCGGTATCCGAATCTCCGGTCTTTATTGAGCTATGGTGTAATGGTAACACACAAGACTTTGATTCTTGTATTCAAGGTTCGAGCCCTTGTAGCCCAACTAAAGTCCTTGGCAGCTCGCCCGGCCGGCGTATGGGAGTATCAATAGGAGCGGAGGACTTTGTTACAGTCAGGTAAATGGCTTAGTGCGTTTGGTCTCCATAACAGCGCATCTACTTACAAGGCTTAAACCCAAAGTGCTTGTAGTAGGAAGAGTGGAGTAGATGGATGGTTACCCAATCCTACCAGTATCTCGAATGGCTCTCGCCCGGGACTGGCGACTATTAGCTCAGGGTTAGAAGTTAGTAGTTGAACGGCGGAGCCAATACTCTCGGTAGCTCAGTTGAATAGAGCAGGGCTTTCCTAAAGCAAAGGTCGGAGGTTTGAATCCTTCCCGAGGGACAGAGTGTTTAGATATCAGTTGCAAATATACCGCGAGGGAGCTTGCTGTTCATGTGTAAAGACGTTTGCTGTAAGCATGACTAAACACTTATTTGGGCCTTTAGCTCAGTTGGTAAGAGCAGCGGACTCATAATCCGAAGGTCGTGGGATCATGCCCCTCTGGGCCCCCACCGTATTCACTAAACAAACATGTTATGGACAAATCGTATGCTACACCCGAACTCGCCAAGATGGCTATGTATTGGGGTTTTGACAGACCGTGTTCCGTAGGGGTAACTGTAAAAGCTCCTGTTTTGTATGCTGAGAGAGAAACTTTTGACAGTGTTCCAGACGGGATTATTCCGATTCCTACATTGGAACAAATTCAACGTTGGCTTCGGGAGGAAAAGAAGGTGAACGTGTACTGCGCACCTATATTCGCTGACCCTGAATGGCTGTGGATGGCCTGTATAGATGACGAGGCCGTCACCGATTCTGAACCCTTTATTCGGAACGATCGTGAAGTTCTCAAAGTTCCTGCTTGCGTGCATACGCAATTGTTTAAAGATTATTACGATGCACTGACCCACGGCATAGCTTCCCAATTCGGTATTTGGCGTTATCAGAAACGGTAGCCATGCGTATCGCAGTCATAACGGCAGCCGGTCAAGGTACACGTGTGGGACACCCTCTGCCGAAACAGTTCATCAAAGTAGGCGGCAGTACCATCGTGGAGTACTCCATAAAGAAGTTTCTCGAAATCGGGTATGACCGTGTAATAGTAGCGCTTCCGGCTAAGGGGTTTGCCACGTATCGTGACATGCTTACGGATGATCCGAGAGTAGACTATATACCGGGAGGTCTTACGGCGAATGAATCCCGTTACATCGGGGTATCTCACGCTGCGGGGTATATTCGCGGTGAAAACGCATTTGCGGTCGTCGCTGTGCACGATGGTGTACGCCCTTTGTTCTCCCCGGTTATTGCGATTAAATGCACGAGAATGTGCGAAAACGACACTAACCGTGCCGCGGTGGTTCCCTACATCGAAACGGTTGAAACGATACGAAGACCCAACGGTCTGTATATACGACCGATGTACGAACGGGAGGTTCTGTGGAGGTTGCAGACTCCGATGGTGTTCGATCTTTCGAGATTGAACGAGGCATACGAGAGAGTAGTTCGTAATGGAACCTTCGAGGACTACCTGACCGCTTCGGATGTATACGAGGCGATGTATCACGATACACGTTTCGTAGAGTCTACGGCACGGAATTTCAAAATAACCACGGCGGACGATCTGTCTATGGCCCTAACATTGCTTACGAATTAGTAATATGGAGAAGCTAACGTTCCCCGCGAATTACTTCGAGGGAGAGATACGACACGGTTTTTTCGTATCGGAGAACCGAAAAAAATTGTGGGCTACGGAACTTGAACTGCTGCACAATCTCGCACGGATATGCAAGAAGCATGCTATACGGTGGTTTCTGGATGGCGGCAGTTTGCTCGGTGCTGTAAGACACGCCGGTTTTATTCCGTGGGACGACGATATAGATGTAGTCATGTTCAGAGAGGACTACGACGAGTTTATAAAGGTGTGTCTGTCGGAACTTCCAGAACCGCTATTCCTGCAAACGAACGAGACGGATCGGTCGATCTATTGTCACGCGAAACTCAGGAAGACTGACACTACGTGTATTCTGCGTGGTGACGCGGAGGCTAATTTCCCGTTCAATCAAGGTATCTTCATCGATATTTTCCCACTCGACAACGTACCAGAGGACGCTAAGGAACAGGATCGGTTCCTGCATCAATTGTCCCTAATCCAGATAGAGATGAAGATACTCATGAACCGCTGGTGGAAGTTCTCTCGGGATGACTATCAAGAGCGCGGTCGTATAGACTACCTTAAACAGAAGTACGAGACGCTCCGAAAAATGTACAAATACGAGAGGACATCGGTTGCGGCTACCCTCGCATTTCCCGGGAACAAGAACAGTGTGAAACGAAAGGAGCATTATGAAATGGTGGAGTATCTTCCGTTCGAGAACATGCTGTGTCCGGTTCCGGGGTTGTATCAGAAAGCGCTCCGTCTTATCTACGGAGACGATTTCATGACACCTATAATGGGTGCAAGTCAACACGGGGAGCTGCTGGTGAATTTCTCGGAATCCTATAAGACTAACCCTAAAACATACGATAGACTGTAATGGGAAAAGTTTGCCTTGCGTGGGCTGAGAACGTACTGTTCGCCGATCTGGGACAGCTGCGGTGCGAAATTATGGATTCCTACCAAATAACGAGCGCGTATGATATGCGCCGTATCATAGAGGCGCTTCGAGAGAGTTCTTTACCATTCAATGCGGTATGGACACGAACGGATAAGTCACTGGTACGCGAGTGGAGGGCCAAGAACTTTCTGTACTCGTTCGGACTGTTCCGATCGAAAACGCGGTCTGCTACGTTTCATGAGAAGCGAAGCTGGTACTGGATCATTTGCGATTCTGTGTTATCGTCGCTATATTTGCATGTGTAGCTACGTGCACAAAAACTTTTGTCGGTTCTTGTCCGCACAACAGAATCGAGGTCTTCGTGTCATCGGGTGTTACGGGTTTATGTGGTGCGGCTAAGTTCCCGTATTTTAACTTGCCCCGATATGAAGAATGAAATTTTGGAAAAATTCCGAAGGCGTTTCCCCAATGAAAGAGCCTGCCGAAAATATCTTATCGATGAAGTGTGGAAGGGGAAGGTAACGTGCCCTTACTGCGGGAACGACAGAAAAGTTTATCGTTACACAAACGGGCAATTCCGATGTGCCGAATGCCGAAAGTTGTTCAGGATATTAACCGGAACGGTGTATTCCGGTATACGGTTGCCGTTGCGAAAGATATTCATGGCGATGTATGTGTTATCCGTAAAAACGGATATGTCCGCACGTGCGTTGGCATTTATGATAGAGGTAGATAGAAGGAGCGCCGGTAAACTGCGCCGAAAATTCAATGAACTATACAACCATGAAGGAAATAACGAAAGACGAGTTCTACAAGATCATTAATGATAACCGGCTCGACGTGGTGGTGTATCCTAAGACGAATGAACCGGGACATTGGTATCCTCACACTACGGAATTCAAATTCAGAAACGGTACTCTGTTTGGTAAAGTGGTTGAGGAATACCACGACGGGAAGCGCTATCCCGTGGTTACGAAATACTATGTACAATAGAAAACTAACTAAGTACACAATTTTATGAAAGCGCTTTTTGAAAGACGGGTGAACTACGTTAAAACCCCTCACAATTACGGGGTGGCAGTGGTAACGATCTATTTCCTCTGGATACCTATTTGGGTTACTTCCAAGAGGTTCGTTTGGCCTATTACGGACGAAGACCTCGCTGCCGCCCAGTTGTCCCGTGACGACTATCAGGATCATATCGTGAGGCGCATGGTGAAATCTCCCATCAGACTTGGGTAAACGTCTATGAGGACGTCCGTAAAATTATCGGCCCCTTGCTTTGTGCGTACCACGGATATTGAGGAACGCACGAAGCTTGTTTCATGGCTCGAAAGTATCGGGTACACCTACTGCGTCGGATGCTTTAATGCGCGAAGCGCTATTAGTAGCCCGCTTATACCGTACATAATGGTGTCTACACGTGCCGAAACCGATTTTGTGGAGTGTCTGTTATATCGTCCTGACAGCGGTATCGACTGCGGATGCAACGTTGGTTTATTCAAGACACTCGCTGCGATAGGACACTCCGATACTCTGGAACAGCAAGAACGCTCTATGAGAGTACGAGTGAAAATAGTAGCATTCGCTACCGACAAAAATGAATGGGGGAACGCTTATTGCAGTTATTGCCCAGCGACGAGATACTTTTTCGGTAGGGGCGATACAATAGAGGAAGTTGTGGCCGATGTGCAAGGACACCTACTTAATCTTTTGTGCCACAGATTTATACACAAAAACTTACTGAATTGTGGATGGACAATTACTGAAAATTCGGTGAAACCTCCCATTTTCACGGATGAGGAGGTCGTAAAACTCACTGAAAAATCCTACGGAATGACCATACCGGAACCTCTTATTGTAGAATTGAATGTAGAAGTTCCGAAGGTGTATAATCCTTGTATGTATGACGAAACAGGTAACAAGTATCGAACAATCGAAACGGCTTCTGGAACTGGGTGTTCCCGATAATAAAGCGTGTATGGTATGGGTTCCTAACTGGACGTTCAACGAACGGTCGAGACAGTTCGAACCCACCGGCGACTACAACGTATGCTTCCGATACGCAGCATACAAAGTGATGGAGGAGGAATTGACCCCTGCTTTCACGGTCGAGGATTTGCTGTGTGTGCTCCCTAAGATACTCTACGATAATCATGGACATGGGCTACCCATCAACATGACCACATCCACGGGTTCCAATTGGTGTTTGTATTGGGGGAACCCCCATACAGGCATAGGATGGAGAGACTCTAACTCTCTCGTAGACTTACTGACCGAGGCTATTGAATGGGTGGTAACGAAAGGTTACAAACTAAACGTATAGAATTTATGACACTGAATGAGTATCAGAAACTCGCTATGACGACCTGCATGGAGAGTTGCAAGAATGACACCTACATGCTGTTCGGTCTTATGGCAGAAGTAGGGGAGGTCGCCGACAAAATCGCGAAGTGGAAACGGAAAGAAATCATCCGTATCGATGGGAGCAAGTTGGTATTTGTACAGGATGACCCTGAGGTTGTAGAAACGTGCCGGAAAGAGTTACTCGCTGAACTTGGCGATTGCCTCTGGTTTATAGCTGGTATCGCCTCGGTAATGGGGGTACACTTGGAAGACATAGGTCAACAAAATTACGACAAGTTGTCCAGTCGACAGGAACGCGGTGTCATCGACGGTAACGGGGATAACCGGTAAAAACAAATGCAGGTATGAAAGACATTAAATTCAGAGGCAAGCGATTCGACAATGGGGAGTTGGTTATCGGAGACCTGATCGAAAATCAAGGTCGGAGCTTCATTTACCACGCAACGAGTGAGAGCACGATTGAGGATAACGCTGACGGGCGTATCGTTATCGCTGCGGTAGAAGTCGATCCCGCTACCGTAGAGCAATACATAGGGCCGAAAAACAAGATCGACATAGAGATAACTTCTGACGGTTGGAAGATCGACGTAACGGTAGACGGTAAAACGTATACGGAGCACCACGAGATGTCTGACGAGGGTTGCTTCGCTAAATGCGTGGAGGGAAACTTGGAGACTGCCGGTATCCCCGACCCCATCGTGTATGCTCTGGATGGCTTTTTCTGTTTCGACTGCGTGCGGGCACTCCGTGAGTGCGAGTAACAAACAATCGCACGAAACACTGTGGGTGTAGGAACTTCGAAAAAATTGCGTATATTTGGACAACCAATGATCGTACTATGGCACTTGATCCGAACAAAACCGACGCAATTTTAGGAGAAGCTATCAAGGAACTTCTTACTGACGCAGGTGTTGAAACCCCGATACTGGGTTCTGCGTTATCCGACCAGAACAAGATAGACAGCATTCGTGACGACTTCGCGCATATCATGCGGACGTTGGGTCTCGATATGACCGACGATTCCCTGAAAGATACTCCCGGACGTATCGCTAAGATGTTCGTCCGGGAAATCTTCTGGGGTCTCGATTATCGGAATTTCCCCAAATGCACGACAATTGAGAATAAGATGACCTACGATTCCATGATCGTCGAGCGGAATATCAAAGTTACGTCCAATTGCGAACACCATTTCGTCCCGATCATAGGGTCGGCTACGGTAGCATATATACCGAATGACCGGATTCTCGGTTTGTCGAAACTGAACAGAGTGGTCGAGTTCTTTGCACGCCGCCCGCAGGTTCAGGAGCGTCTCACGGAGCAAATCCACATGGCGCTGACGCATATTCTCAATACGGAGAGTGTCGCGGTGGTGATTAAGGCTGAGCATCTGTGCGTAAAATCCCGAGGTGTTGAGGACGTAAACTGCGATACGGTTACGTCTAAACTGGGAGGTGCCTTTATGCAGGGTACCACCCGCTCGGAGTTCATGAATATGCTCTGGTAACATGAAGACGGAAAACATATTCGGTGTAGAGGTATCCGAGGATGTGTTTACCACGGAATTTTCCTGCGACTACGATGTGTGCAAGGGCGCGTGCTGTTATTCGTCGCTTCCGTCCGGTTCGAAGGTTCACGCCGTAGGCGGTGGTCTGACGAAAGACGAGTATGCGGAGGTGCTCGACCGAAAGAAAGATATTGCGCAATACGTTGCACCGGAGATGGCCAAAAAGTTTCATCGCTGCCCTACGTGTCAGTGGAATACTGAGGAAGGTGTCACTGAATATGCGATGGAGACGTACAAAGGGGTGGTGTGCCTGCTGTCCCGTATGGACAGGGGATGCTGTGCAATAGAGGCCATGCACGAGGACGGTAAGGGATTGTCCTTCTCGATTCCGGTAAATTGTTCGCTTTACCCGCTCGTGTATGACCCCGGAAAGAAACGGCTGTACGTGTCCCATCTGTGGGATGAACAGTGCGGGGCAGCATACGAAAAGGGTCGCAGAGAACATGTAAGGGCGTATGAATTCGTGAAGGATTCCATCCTCAGACTGTTCGGTGAACCTTTCTACGAGGAACTGTGTAAACGCGCAAAAGAGTACGAGAGATGATTACGCAATGTATTTCCATAGCGGACGTGACTATCTGGCTGACGTGTGCGGTGGTGCTCGCAACGGAGGTGGTCGTCGTATGGCTGAATAGGAGGTATTCGAAACTTCGTAAAACGAAGGACAGCGAGTACTTCACCGACTACACGCACGGAAAGCTGACGATGCGGGTATTCAAAAATGAATTCGAATTTCAGGCGAAAAAGGACATTCCCTCCGGTAAGATAGTAGACGGGGGTGTCCTTTCCGCCTTTTACATGTGGGTTTTATTCGAGGAGTAACTATGGCTATTATCAATGAAGGGACGATCGCCAAACTGAGACGTTTGGCTGCGTCATGGCAGGTGTTCAACATCAAGATGCACCAGTATCACTACAATGTAGTGGGTGAGACGTTCGACGAACTGCACAAACTTTTCAAGGAGCTTTACGAGGAGGCGGACGCACACTACGATGCCGTATCCGAACGTATGCGGCAGATCGGTGAACGTGTCGTATTTTCGTGCGCCGAACTTGCCGAACAAAGTGCGGTAAACGACGAAAACAACGCGAATACGCCGCAGGAAATGCTGCGTGGTACGATCGACGCCTTCGCTGCGTTGTCGTCGCTGCAAACGGAGATTTGGTTTGAGAGCGACGATCAAAAGGACATCGTGACGAACGACCTTATGGTGCAGCTCAACAAGGCGGTCGAATTCAAGAACTGGATGGTGTCCGCCCAGTACGAGGTGCCTCTGCGGTATGTGGATCAGTGCTGTATCTGTAACCGAAAAACGGGTAAAGTAACTTCTTGGGTTCCCTCGTGCGAAGACATCTTCGCGGAGGATTGGTATCGTGTGAGATGAAAACATTGAAAGCGATAGCGTATGCTCTGTTATACGTCTGGCAGTTACCCCAAAACCTCGTGGGATTATTCCTGCTCCTATACTACCGTAAAGAGTGCAAGGTACACGAGGAAGACGGAACCGTGTTCTATATCGTACCGTCTGTGCGAGGAGGCTTTTCTATGGGAAGATACATATTCCTGTCGAAGCGCTCCTTGTTACGAGAACCGGTGTATGACCATGAATACGGACACACACGACAGTCAAGATATTTGGGGCCGCTCTACCTCTTGGTAATAGGTCTGTGCAGCGGAATACACTGCATGCTGTACGACGGAAAGGGCGGTTACTACGATTTCTGGACTGAACGGTGGGCGAACAAACTCGGTGGAATACCGGGATACGCCGGTGAAGGGAAATTCCACGAGGAAGGTTACATACATACGGTCTACGAAAAACTGGTCGCTATGGTCGACCGATTCAAGTAACCGACCGCATTAGTCTTATGAGAGGCGTCCGATCATGGAGCGCCTCTTTTATTTTTAGGTGGTTGCAGAAGTGACTTGCATTTCGTATATTTGTTGCAAACCCGTGAAAAATGACAATCGAGAACATTAACTGCCGCGAAGAACTCGAACACGTTATCGAGTACGCGGTAAACAAGGCGAAGTGCGAGCATCTGCAACATCGTGTCGTAGGGTACGCTGTAAACTCTGTGGAATTCTACAAGTATGTGGGTTATCCGTGTCACGTGAATATCGTTTTGGGGAGAGCCGTTTACATCGTGGAAGGTGCGTACTGTACGACGTATTTCGGGAAGAACGTATTCCCGTATGCTGAATTCGCGGAATTACTGCTATGAGCGATCCACTGAACGAGCTTCTTATCATAGGGCCGCTGGTTGCGAAGATACAAGTGGCCGATATATTGGATTGGGTGTCTCCGTTGTTCTCCAATGTAACATACAGAGACGGGGAACGCGACGATCTGTTCATATCCACGTATGCGTACAGAAGTTTGGATAGACTTCTCTCGGTGGACTTCCCGAAGGATACTTCGTATTTCGTTATCGCGGAACGCGGGACGCTTATCGGTGGTATTCTGTGGGAGGGAACCCGATTCGACGGTAGAAAGCTGATAAGTTATGACGATTGGTTAGACGTGCTTAAATGCAGGGGTGTACTCAGTATAGAGGAGTTCACCAGTCATAAAGTCACGATTAGAAACATTCTCGAATGAAACGAGCGCTGTGTTTCGTCGTACTGATCAATAAGGAGGCGAAGACGGTTTTAGACTGGTTGCTATCCGATAAGTTTATACGGGGTTTCCACATGTACGATTTGCGTAGCGTAGGAACTTATGCAGGCAGCATCGATAAAATGGAATCCTCCGTGTACACGATAGTCGTACATAACGGGAAGGCAGAAGTGTTCGGCGATATAAGTTCGGCTATGATTAAGTATAAGGACGACAATCTGGTGTTCCTGACGTATGCCGAGTGGGAGGAACTTTTCGACGGTACGAACCCGAAAGCGGTGCTTAAATAGACGGAGCATTACCATGATAACGAGCAGAAAGAACTACCTATGTATAGGCCCTCTGACGGCTACGGTACATGTGGCTGACATATTCAAGTGGGCTACCGATAGGTTTACTAAGGTAACATACCAGAGTATACACGACGAATGCCGTTACATAGATACTCGTGTGTTTACGTTAGAGGAACTCCTCAAAGAGGACATACCGAAAAGCACTGCGTGGTTCGCTCTGCGCATACGTGAAGGCGCCATGTATGCGGTACTTACAGAGATACGAGTTACAGAAGGTACGATTATCAGCTACTACGAATGGGAAGACCTTCTGAAAGAGATTCGATTGTCCGAGATTCCTGAGGTACGAAAACATCCCGTAGTGGAATGTATGACGTGGTGATGCGAAGGCTATTTGCAACGTGTAACCGGTCGAAATAAGCACTTAAATATATGTAAGTACCAAAATGTATTTTTCGCGCGTAAAATCGCGGCTGTATTACGGCTACGAACGTGCGCAACCGTCCGAAATAACACGAAGGGACTATGCGACAGACGGTTGAGACGCAGTACACGTGAAAGAGTGCCTGTGCAAGTGATGGGAGAAGGGGTAAAAACGCGGTTCCGTGTGATACGGGCGGAAAGTGCGCGTACGAACGGATGCGCGGAATGGTGGATACACTATAAGTATACACTATAATATACAAATACGCATAACTACACACACACAACTACACGTGCACGCAGATGCGCGGAATGATATTTGTGTATCGTATAACATAGTAGTATAATATAAGTACATAATAGTATTATGTAATGAGTGTACAGAGGTGGCTTACCTCGTCGAGGTATCTGCAAGTGCTTCTCTGGGTAACGTAGTACCCGTGCAGGTGTATGTAATCATTGATGCGTCGGTATACGACGTGAGTAAGATGTATGTAAGTAATCGTTCGGGTAAGGAGTAGCCAGATGGATAGGTAGCTGGGTAGCCAGTTATCTGTGCAGCGTAGCTGCGTGTGTGCGTGCGTAGTTATTGCGTAGCTGTAATTGTAGTTATAGTTATATTACCGGCCACAGGTAATTCTACGTGTGTAATTACGTGTAGATAATTAGTTATTGCGGCCAATATACGTAGTTACTACGTGTGTAGATAATTACCGGCGCAATTTGCGCGTAGTTCTGTGTGTAGATATACGTGTAGTTATTGCGCAATTACTGTATACAGTTACACGTAGAATTATATGCGGCCAATTACGCGCGTAGTAACTACGCACGGTTACTACCGGCGTTATATATATATATAGGTATGACGCTACTTGTACATTTAACTAATTATGGCGAGTTCCGCAAATTAATTATGGGAACCAATTTGCGTTCCGAACTCAATAAGGTTTATTACCGTGGGAAAGTATATACGTGCGAACAACTATCTACGCAGAAATTAGATTTCCCTCTGTACGCAAGAGTATACGATGATGAGCTTGTACTTTTGCGCACGCTGCAAACTTATACGACGGCAATACCCGTAGATGATTACCTTGACTTATTCGCGTAATTAAGATTCAATGGGAATACAGATACAACTGGATACGAATCACGATCTGGAAAATTTATGCGCGTACATAATTAACCGCGGTACGAGTTACAGAGGTGCGAGAGTTATTTACTGGCTGTGTAACTACTACACGTATGAGCAATTCACGTTACGTGTTAAGTCGGCATTTCCTCTGTATGCGATAGTCACGGATACTGAGATACTGCTAACAGTGCGCCCGTTCGCAGAAAGAGTAACAATCTCTGCAAGCGATTATCTCGATCTATTTACATAATTGTAGCTCGTACACGAAGGCTATTTTGGGCCTAAAATAGGGGTAAAATACCGTAATTTAGCCTTATTTAGCGTAGTTATGCGTAATTGCAAAATAGGAAATCGCTGATTATCAGCGATATACTCAGTAACGTGTATGCGTAGAATAACTGGCTGAGAATTTTCTGTATAGGGCAATCCCCCACGAGGCTTCCGTACACGCGATTCTCAGAGGGTTAAAATAGGCCAAAAATCGCTGTAACTCGCACAGCCATTGTACGATACGGCGAAAAATCGATGATAAAAATTTCGAGGATTCTGGAAATTCTGGAAGCGCTAATTAGTGTAATTACGGGTTATTTTACGCTAATTACAGCTACATGTAGCTAATTGCGCAACTCATTACGCATGGGTAACTGTACGTGTAACTACACGAGTAAGCATGTAAAAGGTTGTGGGAACAAATAGGAACTCTACACATGAAGAATTTACTTACACGATTAGGCGAACAATACGTGGGTGTGAATATCTGCGTAGACGTAACAAGTAACAGCGAACTGCGTAGAATGTTCGACGCGCTGCTCAATGGTAAAACTACAATGATAGATTACTACACTACGTTCGGAAGGGCGGTAAAGTACGGAACTAGCTTTCTGCTCAATGACGCAGATGTAGAATATCCGTGTCTGCTCAGTATGCAGGACGGGGAACTGTCTCTGCACGCGGGTTACATAGTTCCTGATTCGCGCGTTTTGTCGGTAGATGATTTTATTGAATTATACTTATGATAATACGTGCGACTACAAAAGAGGAACTGCGTGAAGTGCTTAACTACATGTGTGCACAACTAAGACAGACACGGGTAAGAGTGGATTTGCCACGTATGGGGCCTCCCCTCCATACGGGGTACGATACGGTAAGCGTTGCGGCGGAGATTTTCCCAGTCATCGTACTATGTAATGAAGCGCATGGGATACATATAATGCCCGATTCACCTGCGGTGCGCATATTGACGTTCACTGACTGGCTGGATGTGCGGCCGTAATATGTAAACGGGTGGGGTCAAAGTAAGCGCATACACACGAAGGCACATTACACGATGGCCGCACAGAGGGGTATTCTGCTCGTGCGTGTGAGCAGAAAATGGCCCCCACCCCTTAAACGGGGTGGATGCCTGAGAGGGTTGCGGGTGGTCTGGTTAGATTACAGATCAGATTTTCAAGAACGAGACATCAAAAATTACGGTTAAGTCATAGAGTTGGTTTCGTAGGTCAAGACATGCCCGTACTCGTTATGGTTAGGGTATGTCTTATTGCTGCTGTATTATGCAACAGACTTGTATGTGCGCGACATGTATAGAAATCGACGTTTCGTATACACGACGTGCGGTATATGTATAGAAAACCCCCTGTTCGTATACATATTCCGCCGGTTGTTCCTATTTCGTTATAGTTTTCACGTACTTTTTACCAATTTTTAACGGCCTGAAATTGAGATAGTTACGAAAAAGTCCGTATATTTGTATAACGAAAAATCAATTAAAGTACGTGACCATGAAAACGAAACGAGTGGAGGCTTATATGAAAGCTCACAGGAAGAATGAATTCTACGCGAAACGTGTAAGGGGAGGCTACTATGCGGTGATCGATGGGTACGATATGTCGATGGAGTCTTTGGAGGTTTCCGAGGAAGCCGCTATCGCTCTTATTCACAAGCTTAATCAACTGAGAAACGAAAGAATACGCTGAGTTATGAAAGACGCATTGATATTATTCATCGGTGTAGCGATGATGTACAGTGACAATCTGGGAATTATTTTCTTGGGCGCCGTCGTTACGGCGGCTGCAACGGTCAAGATTCTGGGGGAGGTGTTCGAATGACGGTTTATGTATATGGAGAACCTGTCCGTGTGCAGGGCACTCTGTCGGACGGTATGTATGCTCACTCCTATGTAGCGGAGTGGTTGGTGAAAGAGGGTGCCGGTGAGTATCCGGCGGTGCATTATTTCATGGAGGCATCCGCGGGGATGGTATGTGTCAGGAACGGTATAATTACAGAGGTATGAACGTGGAATTCATTCAACGAACCATTGAGGGCTACGGTCGCGTGGAGGATGTGATCGTAGACGGGGAGAAACTTACGCAGATCGCTGTATCGTATCTGCGCGACGGGAGAGGACGGTGGGGACACTGCCTGCACTTCTTCGGCGGCCCTGCGGACGGCTGCACGAGAACCATTAAAACATGCACGCTGGTGGATACGCCGCGGGAGGTGAAAGTGCGGTGTCTCCGCGAAGTTTTACGGAAGAAAAACATACGGCTATGAAAATCGAACGCATAACTAAGGAACAGGCGGAGGTTATCGCCCGCCGATTCGAAGAGGTGCTGCGCGCGACGGCGCGACGCATGGGAGAACTCACAGTGAAGGCGGAGAACGTGAAGTTCGCGCTGTCTGAGATGTCCGTGACGTTTTCGGTCAAAACGTCTGTGGTCAGCGAGGAGTTTCCGCACTATGTGTACGACGGTTTCGCAGAGAGGGAGGGTGTGGAGTACGGGGAGCATTTCGTCGGCAGCCGGTACAGGGTAAAGGTCGATAAGTCTTACCAGATAGTAACGGTTACGGGTGTGGACTTCAAGGCGCGAAAGTATAAGGTCTGCATCGAAATCGATAAGAGAAAATTCCGTATCGCACCGGCGGCACTGAGGGGCAACATGCTGAGAGACCGCCCTACGTGGGAAGACTTCGCGCTGTGGTGCCAGTACGACGGGGACGATGACCGGCTGATCGGTGACACGGTGGACAGGTGGGACTTTACCGAAGTCTATATGAACAAGACCTTCGGGGTGACTCGACTATCGGTGCTCCGCGAACTGCTTGAACGGTTCCGACGGACGGAGCCATCCCCGGAGAATGTTCAGGACGTCGCCGATGCACTGAAACGGCTGTCGATGGAACCGAGGAGTGAAGCGCTGCGCATTGCGGTTATTGAACAATTGAGGAGAGTATTAAGATAACATATATATATATATGGTACGTGTAATTTACGAAGGGTTCGACCGGAGGGTGCTGACGGTGCGAATCGAAGGGGCGCCCGAGGGGGCGGCCAAGATGGTGACGAAAGTATGCAGGGGGGAGCGGTTCCTCGATGCGGAGTTCGTGTCGGTGCGAAAAAGCGGCGAGGTGTTCTTTGCCTCGTGGCGG
>OHSE01000268.1_pt1 | contig 19985 bp, 14 predicted proteins | sample 1578531 | NCBI WGS metagenome assembly OHSE01 (sample SAMEA3879541, study PRJEB24766) | human gut metagenome | biome: human-associated habitat; feature: feces | place: USA | collected 1985/1987
GATAACGAAAATCGAGCCTTCTTCGGCTCGACCTACGGCAGCAAAAACACGAGTCGCTGCCTACTGCCGGGTGTCAACCGGGATGGACGACCAGCTGGTCAGCTTGGAGACGCAGAAGAATCATTACAAAGAGCTGATTGGCACCAATCCAGAATGGGTTTACGCGGGCCTGTATTACGACGAAGGCATCAGCGGGACCAGTAAGGAAAAACGACCTGCATTGCAGCGGATGATCGCGGATTGTGAGAAGGGTCTCATAGACCGGATCATGACCAAGTCATTAAGCCGCTTTGCCCGCAACACCACGGACTGCCTTGAGCTGGTCCGGAAGCTCCTGGACCTCGGGATTACGATTTATTTCGAGAAGGAAAACCTCGACACCGGCTCGATGGAGTCGGAGCTCCTGCTTTCGATTATGAGCAGCCTTGCGGAAAGCGAGTCGGTTTCCATCTCAGAGAACAACAAGTGGGGCGTCCGGCACCGGTTTGAAAACGGGACCTTCAAGATTGCTTACCCGCCATACGGATACGAATCGCAGGATGGCGTGATGGTGATCAACGAGGAGGAAGCCAAGTGGGTGCGCTGGATTTTTGAACAGGCCCTAAGCGGTGTGGCCAGCGCGAGGATCGCAAAGCAGCTGAATGAGAAGCAGGTGCCTTCCCGCAGGAATGGGAACTGGACGCCTACCACCATCCGAGGGATGCTCACGAACGAGAAGTACATCGGCGACTGCCTCTTCCAGAAGACCTACTCAGATTTCCGATTTAAGCGGCACACCAATAACGGAGAGCGCGACCAGTTCTACATGGAAGATCATCACGAGGCGATTATCAGCCGGGAGAATTTTGAAGCGGTCGGTGCTCTCATTCAGCAGCGGGCACAGGAAAAGAACATCAGGAAGAACGATCCGCGTTTCCAAAGACGATACCCATTCACCAGTAAGCTCGTTTGCGGCGAGTGCGGTAGCGTTTTTAAACGGCACGTCAATTCGACCGGAAGCCTGAAGTACCCGGTTTGGGTCTGCAAGCAGCACTTAGAAGACGTCAGCTCCTGCAGCATGAAATCTATCCGGGAATGTGATCTGGAATACGCCTTCACCACCATGATGAACAAACTGATCTATGGAAAAAAAGCAGTGCTGGATACGCTGCTTGATGGCATCCGGGGAGAAACGCATAAGGAGAACCTGCGCCGGATCGACGCGATCGACCAGAAGCTGGAGCAGAACGTGGAGCGGCGGCAGACCCTGACCACCATCATGACGCGAGGCTACCTGGACCCGGCGCTCTTCACGCAGGAAAGCAACGACCTCGCTGCCGAGGCAGATGCCTTGACAGCGGAAAAGGATCAGCTGGTGAAGGAAATCTCCGGCAACCTTCATAAGACGGATGCACTCGGTGATTTGATTCAGTACGCAGGACACGCGCAGCCCAGCACTTCTTTTGACGGAGCTCTGGTGGAGCGGTTTCTGGACCACGCGGTGCTGCAGACCAGAGACGAGATTGTTTTCCATCTCAAATGCGGCCTGCGTCTGACAGAAAGGATCGGTGAGATATGAGCAGAGGACACACACCCTATGGCTACCGCATAGAAAACGGCATCGCGGTCATCTGCGAGGAGCAGGCAGAGCAGATCCGGAAGATTTACGCAGGTTACCTTGGCGGCTTTTCCCTGAGAAACGCTGCGAAGGAAGCCGGAATGAACGCGACGCATTCTTCGGTGAAGCGGCTCCTTCAGAATCCCCATTATCTGGGTGACGACTTCTACCCGGCGATCATCGACAGAGAAACCTTCGATGCCTTTGAAGTCGAACGCCAGCGGCGGGAAGAAGCGCTGGGCCGGGATAAGCGGGAGAAGAAAACGGTGGAGGCCGGTCCTGCTCCGACATCCTTCTGGATGAGACCAGCGACGCAGACCTTCAGCGATCCATACCAGCAAGCAGAGTACTTATACAGTTTGATCGAAAAGAGAGGTTAATATGGCAACAGTGACAATGATACCTGCACGACCTACGGTCGGCGCGAGGAAGAAAACAGAAGAAGTTCCAAAGCTCCGGGTGGCGGCTTACTGCCGCGTCTCCACGGAGACCGACGAGCAGGCAACAAGCTACGATGCTCAGATTGAGCATTACACGGATTACATCGAAAAGCATCCCGGCTGGGAGCTGGCTGGCATTTATGCCGATGACGGTATCTCCGGGACCAACACTAAGAAGCGAGAAGAATTCAATCGCCTGATCGATGATTGCATGGCAGGCCGGGTGGATATGGTGGTGACCAAGTCCATCTCCCGGTTTGCCCGCAACACCCTCGACTGCCTGAAATACATCCGGCAGCTCAAGGACAAGAACATCGCCGTGTTCTTTGAAAAAGAAGGGATCAACACCTTGGACGCAAAGGGTGAAGTCCTGCTCACAATCATGGCATCCCTTGCCCAGCAGGAAAGCCAGAGCCTATCCCAGAACGTCCGGCTGGGATTGCAGTACCGCTACCAGCAAGGAAAGGTGCAGGTCTGCGCTAACCGCTTCCTCGGATACGACAAGGACGAGGATGGAAACCTGGTCATTAATCCGGAGGAGGCTGAGGTGGTGAGACGCATCTACCGGGAGTACCTTAGCGGCCAGAGCTACTACGCCATCGGGCAGGGGCTTACGGCGGACGGCATCCGGACGGCGGCTGGAAACGACTTCTGGCTGGCCAGCACTCTGAAGAAAATTCTGACAAACGAGAAGTACATCGGGGACGCGCTCCTGCAGAAGACCGTCACCACGGACTTCCTGAATAAGAAGCGAGTCGCCAATAAGGGAATCGTCCCACAGTACTATGTGGAGAACAGCCACGAGGCCATCATTCCTCGGGAGCTTTTCCTGCAGGTGCGGGAGGAAATGGTGCGCAGGGCGCGGGTGAAGACCGGAACAGGAAAGCGGCGAGTCTACAGCGGGAAGTACGCGCTTTCCCATCTGATTTACTGCTCCGACTGCGGCGATCTTTACCGGAGAACACAGTGGTACCTGAAAGGCGAGCATGTCCCGGTCTGGCGCTGCGTCAGCAGGCTGGAGAAAAGGAAGTCCGGCATCGACTGCCCATCACGCACCCTGTACGAAACGGACCTGCACACGGCAGTTATCACGGCCTTTAATCAGATGATCGAGCAGAAGGATGAATTCCTACCGGGCATGCGGCTGGCAATGGACCGGGCTCTTGCTCAGAACAATAGCCCTCGGGTGGCAGAGATCGACGCACGGTCAGAGGAGCTGCAGAAGGAGCTCCTGAAGAAGGCCAACGCCAAGCAGGGGTATGAGGAACTGGCCGACGAGATTGATGCGCTCCGGGAAGAAAAGCAGGCCCTTCTTCTGGAGGACGCCAACCGCACGGCCATGAAGCAGCGGCTGGACGAGCTCGAAGCCTTTCTGGACGAGCGTCAGGAGCCGGTGACGGACTACGATGAAGGAATGGTCCGGAGGCTGATCGAGCGGATCACCGTTTTCGAGGATCACCTCGAATTTGAATTCAAATGCGGCCTTGAGACCGAGGTACAGATGTAAACAGAGCCATCACGCAGGCGCTCCTCCGGGAGCGCCTTTTTACGTTTGCAGGGTAGAAATCCGCAGTGGGATGTGCTATACTTATCCAGTCATAGGTTGATTTTTGAGAGAGGAAGTCAGATGCTTCAGAATAACGTGGAGATGGATTTAAAGATGCGCCTGATCGAGAGCGGCCAGACCCAGACGGAGGTTGCGGAGAAGCTCGGTGTGTCCCTTTCCTATGTAAACCGCATCACCAAGGGCCGGGAGCAGATTGTCAATAAGACTTTTGTAAAGATGATGGATGAGCTCGGCTATGATGTGGAGTTGACATATAAGAAAAAGGCAGCCGACTGAGGCTGCGGCAAATCGGAATTTGCTGAGGAGGAGAATGGAGAGTATTGGGAAGCATATGAAAACAACAATAGAAACGCTATGGATGATTTTGGATTTATTTGAAGAGCTTGGGGTCACATACTGGTTGGATGGGGGCTGGGGCGTAGATGCTCTTTACGGAAAGCAGACCCGGGAGCATCGGGATATAGATATTAACTTCGATGCAGCGAAAACAGAAGTGGTTTTGAAAGCGTTAAAAGCTCTTGGATATGTGCTGGAGACGGACTGGCTGCCGATCCGGGCGGAGTTTGCTCACTCGCAATATGGGTACCTTGATATACATCCTTTTGTTATCGGAGAAAGATTTGTCAAACAGGCAAATCCGGAAGGTGGCTATTGGGAGTTTCCCCAAGAGTATTTCGGAAAAGCAGTATTCGAAAGAAGGACCATCCCCTGTATTTCTTTGGAGGGTCAGAAGGTATTCCATAGTGGGTATGATCCAAAAGAGAAGGATCTTCATGACATGAAGATCCTGAAACAGATAACAAAAGAAACTATGTAGAGACCACTGTAAATTCGCAGCTTGTCGACATGTTCCCACGAACGTCCAATGGGCAAAAACCGGTGGATATGTTCCTTGCGAACCTAAAAACCGTGGATATGTTCCTGGAGCCAAAAGTGCGAACAGGCAGAATCGTTGATATGTTACTGACCGCGATTTTGCGAACAGGCACGAAGAATGACTATCTATTTCGTTTTCTCGTGCCACGTGGAGACGGTCTGTCTCCTGTCAAGCCAAAAGTAAATATGGGGCTCAATAGGCCTGAAATAAAGAGATTTCGGAGATTCGCTTGAATACGGGTGGATTTCCGGAATCCCTTTTTTCGTGCTCTGGCAACAGTCCTGACTACTGGTACGGAGCGCAGGTGTGGCTAAGGGCGCTCCGAGGGGAATCGTCTGCACGGCCTTTTCCGCACCGAAGATCCCGTTGAAATACGAAGAGCCGGCAGAGCAGGCGGAGTACGCCTACGGAATGATCAGAAACGAGGTGAGCGGATAATGGCAATCGCAGGAAATGTTACGGTCATCCCGCCGAAGCGCACCATCGGAACGCAGAAGAAAACAGAGAAGGTGCAGAAAACCAGGGTGGCAGCGTACTGCCGCGTCTCCACAGAATTTGAGGAGCAGGAATCCCGTTATGAGATGCAGGTCGAGCATTACACTTCCTACATCAAAAGCAATTCGGAATGGGAACTGGTCGAAGTGTACGCGGACGACGGGATCGGCGCGACCAACACGGCAAAACGTGAATCCTTCAACCGCATGATCCAGGACTGCCGGGACGGTAAAATCGACATGATCCTAACCAAGTCAATCAGCAGGTTCTCCCGGAATACGGTGGACTGCCTGAAATTTACGAAAGAACTGAAGAATCTGAATATCGCCGTGTTTTTTGAAAAGGAGAACATAAACACGCTTGATGCCAAGGGCGAGGTCCTTATGACCATCATGGCTGCGCTTGCCCAGCAGGAATCTGAATCCCTGTCGGCGAACGTCCGGCTCGGCATCCAGTTCTGGAAACAGGCCGGGAAGGTGCAGGTCAACCACAACCGGTTCCTCGGATACACCAAGGTCAGCGCCGTGCGCCAGCGGTCGTACTCTCTGTACTGGTCCTCCGGGATTTCGTACCACTGCTTGATGGTCTTGTCGTAGATGCGTTTACTCTGATTGTCATTGGTTTTCATGCGCTATACCTCCGTTCCCTCCCCTTCTCCCGAACCGGAGGCCGCGCAAAAAAGGAGCGTGACAGGCCAGACGGAACGGGAATTAACTCGTTTCGTTCGGCCAGCCACGCTCGTAGACTGGTTTCTTATTCATTTGTGACCGCTACAATCGCTCGAGCCACCTCTGTGCACCGGGGTGAACGGCTATGGCGGTGAGCCTTTTAACGCCTTGCTCAGGGCAAATCCGAACCTCTTAACATATGGAGCTTTGCGGGCTGTTTTGTAGCCCTTTTTCGATATGTTTCATAGGAGATTCTCAGTTGTCGTTAATCATCAGCTCCAGATCGCCGAACACTTCCTCGTAATAGGAAGGGCTGAGATCGTCGAAGCAGGTCGCGTCGTAGCGCTGAAACACGCCATCGCCAGCTGCCTCTCCGTAGATGGAGCAGACCTGGTCAGCATCGTTCTCGATATTGATGCGCCACATTTCTCTATCGTTGTGAGTCACTGTCTCACCTCCATTGTTTGCCTGTATTTGTCGATTTATGTATGTTTAACACTTCTGAAATATGATACTGTTGATTTGTTAATAAAGAACTCGTATAATTAATTTCAGAGGTCTGTCTTTTGTTGTCTTCAGGGCCCTTCCGATCAACTGACCTTATTGTCGGGGATGCGTTAGGTCCTGAGAAATGGGAGACACGCAGCAAATCAGGTCTTGCAGGTCCTGGATCAGGTCCTGAGGAGGTGAGCAGTATTAAGAGCAACGAATTTCTCAATAAGCTGTATGGCTTTTTAGATAATCAGCGGAATCAAGGAACCTATATCATCGAGTTCTTCAATGCTGCTGGAAGCCATTATTTTGTGATGCCTCTTGCATATAAGAACAGGACAAATGAAGCTCTTGAAGGCGAGAGGCATTATGCCAAGGACAGACCGCTCATCCCGGAAATAAAGGAGTCGTTCCCGAATCCGATTAACCTGGATGAGCTTGCTGCATTCATTGACAGGAACCTGCCCGCCAACAAGCTTGCAGACTGCATGGCGAAGTTCGGAATTCCTTCTGGAGCGGAACAGGACAAGACCAACTTCGTTCACGCTCTCGCAGCACAGTTCAGTCGGTTCGTGACGACTCCCGTTGATGACGTTGATAACGTAGTCTGGGAGTTTTATCAGTCGCTTCTGGTAGGACAGCTGATATCTGCAGATGACATAAGCGGCCCTCGGTATGCTGGCGATGATGTTCTGGTTGAATTCGGCGGAAGGCGTCATGAAGCGGACTGCTATGAGATCATTCACCACGAATGGAAATTACAGAACCGTGGAACACGTGAATGGCATGACCGGAAGCTGGTTCTGGTGAATCAGGTAGAAATACATCCTCGGCCCCTAAAAACAGTTATTCCGGTACAGGATACAAGACCGGGCGAATTTACAAAAATAGCCACGGACATAGATGCCCGTGGCTTCGAGGGAAACTTCGAATGCAAGTGGGAAATGCAGGATGCTGATGGAGAGAACTGCTTTCCGAATAAGCGGTGGGATTTCAATATAAGGATTCAGGTGACGTTCCATACGTCGGACGAAGGAGACACGCGTGGATAAGAATATAGAAAAATGGTCAACGATGAAGGAAGTGCAGGAATACCTCGGGGTAGGCCGCGAAAGCATCGTGCAATGGATCAACAAGCGCAACATGCCTGCATACAAAGTCGGGCGACTTTGGAAATTCAAACTGAGCGAAGTCGATGACTGGATTCGCTCCGGCGGTGCTGCCGAAGAAAGCAGCAAAAAGGAAAACAGGGAGAATTAAAGGTATGGCAAGAGCAGCTAAAAAAGATAAGGAAGTGTCGCTGGAAACAGTTTTATGGAACTGCCGCGTTGCACTTCGTGGAATAGGAAGTACAGAAAAAAACAGAAACGCGGTGATATCGCTTGTTTTCCTGAAATTTGCGGGAGACAAATTCGAGAAGCGGTATCAGGAACTCAAAGAACAGTACGGAGCAGATGAAGGCCTGTTCAACATTATGAAGGACAAGGTCTCGTCCTATAACTCTGTGAACGTGTTCTACCTGAATGAAACTTCCCGCTGGTCCTACATCGTGGCCCATGCGGGAGATAACGATATCGCAGTTATTCTTGACACAGCAATGGCGGATATTGAGAGGACGAATCCTTCTCTGAAGGGCGCGTTATCGTCCAGAGATAAAGACGGGAATCCTGTCTACACTTTCTTCGCCACCCTCGGTGTAACGACTGCAAAGCTGAAGGATCTGATTGACAACGTCAACAAGATTGACGAGAAGCGTTTTCAGGAAGAAGACCTGATCGGACGCGTTTACGAATATTTCCTACAGGTCTATGCGGCCTCCGGCACAAAGGAGGACGGCGAATTCTACACGCCTGCATGCGTCGTAAAACTCATCGCAGAGATGATTGAGCCGTATTCCGGGACAGTTTACGATCCCTGCTGTGGAAGTGGTGGAATGTTTGTACAGTCCATGAAATTTGTCGACCGCCACAAAGGGAACAGGCAGAAGATCTCCATTATCGGACAGGAAAGCAATCCAGATACCTGGCGGCTGTGCAAGATGAATCTCGCCATTCGCGGCATTGCACATAACCTCGGGGAAAAGAACGCCTCCACATTTACGGATGACCTTCATAAAGATAAGAAGGTCGACTACGTCATGGCCAATCCGCCGTTCAACCTTAAAGGCTGGCGCACGGAGGATCAGCTGACAGACGATCCGCGATTCAAGGGCTATGGCGGAGTTATGCCGCCAGTAGCAAACGCCAACTATGCATGGGTGGAGCACATCATTTCAAAGCTCGATGTCACTCACGGCATCGCTGGATTCCTTCTTGCTAATGGCGCGCTGAATGCAGATGGCGATGAGAAAACCATCCGCAGCCAGATTCTTGAGAAGGACCGCGTGGAGGCAATCATTGTGCTGCCTCGGGATATGTTCTATTCGACGGACATTTCCGTGACACTCTGGATCGTCAACATGAATAAGCATGCCGGAACTGTGAACGGCAGACAGCTGCGCGATCGGACCAATCAAGTGCTCTTTATGGATTTGCGCACATGGAATCAGAACATCGAAGAGATCGTCATCGACAAGGGCAAGAAGAAAAGGAAAACCGTGCTCACCGACGAGCAAATTGCAAAGGTGAAGCAGGTCTACAACAACTGGCAGTCGACCGATACTTCCCTGTATAAAGACGTACCGGAATTCTGCCAATCAGCGACGCTGGATGAGATTCGAGCGAAGGACTATTCACTCGCGCCCAGTAAATACATCGAGTTCATCGACCATGATCTGGACATTGATTACGAAAAAGAAATGTCCCGCATTCAGAGTGAAATGAAGGACGTTTTGAAGACAGAGAAGAAGTCGCAGGCTATGCTCGAAGAAGCATTCAGGGGGATCGGCTATGGCATTGATTAAACACAAGCTGGGCGAATTTACCGAGCTCTACAATGAGCGCTGTGGAAATCCGAATCTGACGGTATACGATATTTCTGGCGTAAATGCAGACAAAGAGTTCTTTGAGCCTTCAAAACAAGCTGGCGCTGATACAAGCAATTATAAGAATGTCCCACCTGATTATTTTGCCTGCAATTTAATGCATGTTGGTAGAGATAAGGTGCTGCCTATAGCACTTAACCATTCTGGAAAGACAAAAGTTGTAAGCCCGGCTTATACCATCTTTAGGTTAAAAGAGGGGACACCACTACTCCGAGAATACTTCTTTATGATGCTGAAATCTGAAGAACGAGATCGCTATTTTTGGTTTCATACAGATTCTTCCGTAAGGGATGGCATGTCATGGGACGATTTCTGCGATCTTGAGATTGACATCCCTCCTATATCCATCCAGCAGAAGTACGTGGATGTCTACAATGCCATGCTCGCCAATCAGCAAAGCTATGAACGCGGGTTGGAGGATTTAAAGATTGCATTTGATTCTATCTTGGACCAGGAGAAACACAAAGCCCAGAGAATTGCTGTAGGTGAATTTCTTACAGAAATAGACAATAGAAATGATGATGGAGCTGTTAAAGATGTTGAAGGCATAAACATTACAAAACAGTTTATGCCGACTGTGGCAAACACTACGAGCATAAACCTTAATCGTTATAAGGTTGTTCAAAAGAGCCAGATTGCATATAGTGGCATGCAGACGGGTAGAGATAAATGTATCCGCATCGCTCTTCAAACTTCTGATAAACCTATAATTGTCTCGCCTGCTTATACGGTTTTTGAAGTAAAGAAGGATCTGGTCTTGCCGGAATTTATAATGATGTGGTTTTCACGTGAAGAGAGCGATCGTCGAGGCTGGTTTATGAGTGATTCAAGTGTGCGCTCCAATCTTGACTTAGCCCGTTTCTATGAAACAGAGATACCGATTCCAGCTATAGATGAACAGAAGGCAATTGTCGATATTTATCGAGCTTATATAGACAGAAGATCAATTAGTAATCGTCTCAAGGAGCGCATCAAGAGCATGTGCCCGATATTAATAAAAGGCTCCCTCGAAGAAGCAGGAGTCTGAGAAAGGAGGAGCCGACGTGGATTATATCTTCGAAAAAGGCAAATTTACAGAAGAGGAACTGGAACATGCCATCATAGAGCTTTTCCAGATGCAGGGATACGAATATACATACGGCGAAGATATTCACCGCCGTTTTGAAGACATCCTTCTTGAAGACGATCTGCGCACATTCCTGAATCGGAAGTACGCCGATAAGAACCTCAGCGATGTGGAGATGAAGAAGATCATCACCATGCTGACGCTGATTCCCTCTACGCCGCTTTACTATTCGGACCGTCAGGCCTTTTGGCTTGTTGTGGAGGGATTCGATCTCGTCCGGGATAACATCAATGATATTGCCCTGCACATTGACTACATTGATTTCGATCATCCAGAGAATAACATCTTCCGGGTTGTGAACCAGTACTCTGTTCAGGGCGATCGGCTGCGCCGACCGGATCTGCTAATCTTCATCAATGGCATTCCGATAGGCATCTGCGAGTTCAAGACCGCAATCGAGGAAGACAAGACGATTCATGACGCGTGGGAGCAGATCACAATCCGCTATAAGCGCGATATTCCGAATCTCCTGAAATATTGCTTTATGTCCGTCATCAGTGACGGAGTGAATACCAAACTCGGCAGCATCTTCACGCAATACAAGTTCTACTACTCGTGGAACAAGGCAAATGACAAAGACAAGGTCTCGAATGGTATCAGCTCCTTGCTTACTATGATAGAGGGCGCATTTGCAAAAGAACGGGTCTTGAAGATCCTTCGCGACTTTATTTTCTACCCAGATGACAGCTCAAAGGATGAAGTCATTGTCTGCCGGTATCCGCAGTTTTTCGCCGCAGAAAAGATGCTTGCAAACATCAAGCTGCACATGCGGCCTGACGGCGATGGAAAAGGCGGCACCTACTTCGGCGCGACAGGATGCGGTAAGACCTACACGATGCTGTTTTTGTCTCGCCTTATCATGCTGCGCGACAGCGATACATTTCAGAATCCCACGATTATCCTTCTGGAGGACCGCGAAGATCTGGACACGCAGACTTCCGAGTTGTTTGTGACAGCAAAACATTATCTGCATCAGGAGGATGTCCGGAGCATAGAGAGCCGTGATGATCTTGAGAGAACTCTCAGGGACAAACCAAGCGGCGGTGTGTATATCGCAACTATACAGAAGTTCTGTGAAAAGATTGGTTTGCTTTCAGACAGAAGCAACATCATCTGCATTTCGGATGAGGCACACCGGACACAGACGAATATCGGCTCGAAGCTGAAGAAAACAGAAACCGGTGTTTACACGACATTCGGATTTGCCAAGTATCTGCGCGACAGCTTTCCGAATGCCACCTATTGCGGATTCACCGGAACGCCGATCGATGAGACCGTTGCCGTATTCGGAGATGTGGTTGACAGCTATACGATGAAGGAATCCAGCGACGACGGCATCACCGTGCGCATTGCTTATGAGCCTCGTCTCGCCCGTGTCATCCTGTCTGATGAGCAGGCGAAGGAAATCCAGAAGTATTACGAGCAGTGCGTTGCGGACGGTTCAAATCCGGAGCAGGTAGAGGAAAGCAAGCGGGCCATGAGCAAGATGTCCGCTATCCTTGGACACCCGGAACGAATAAAAAAACTCGCCGCGGATATCGTCTCACACTATGAATCGCTGTGCGCCGAAAAGCCTGACGTCGTGCAAAAAGCTATGATCGTTTGCTCTGACAGGCAGAATGCTTTCAAGGTGCTGAAAGCTATACAGGCAATAAGACCGGATTGGAAGGTTCATCGGAAAGCCGAGAATGAATCCAAGCTGACACGGGAACAGCTTGATAAGCTCGTGGCGCTTCCGAAGATTAACCTTGTGGCTACGCAGGACCAAAATGATGAGAAGGAACTGTTCGACCTTTGCGGCACAAAGGATTACCGGAAGATGCTCGATAAGCAGTTCAAAAATAACGACTCGAATTTCAAAATCGCAATCGTTGTTGACATGTGGATTACAGGCTTCGATGTTCCGTCTCTTGCTGTCATGTATATCGACAAGCCACTGCAGAAGCACACTTTGATTCAGACGATCTCCAGAATCAACCGCGTTTTCGATGGCAAGGATAAAGGACTGGTCGTCGATTATATCGGTATCAAGAATGACATGATGGCAGCGGTCAAGAAGTATGGCGGGCCGCAGGAAAGCCCGATCGATGAGCTGAATATTTCTCTGTCGATTTTCCGCAATCACTTGTCGCTGATCAACGATTTGCTTTCAGGATTTGATGCCACGAAGTTTCATACCGGGACGCCGCTGGAGCGACTGAACTGCCTAAATGCCGCTGCGGAATACGTACAGACCAGCAAAGATATGCAGACGCGCTTCATGGGACTTTCCCGCAGGCTCAAGAGCGCATACCAGATATGTTTCCCATCCGGTGAACTGACGGACGAAGAAACGGCCACGGCTCAGTTCTACCTTGCGATCCGGTCCATCATCTACAAGCAGACAAAAGGAGATGCGCCGGATGCAGAAGTCATGAACAGCGTCGTTGAAGGCATGGTACGTGACGCCATCACCTGTACCGGTATCGAAAATATCGTTGACGAGCATAAATCAGTCGATCTGTTTAGCGATGAGTTCGTAGATGAACTGAGGAAGGTCAAGCTGCCTATCACCAAGTTCAATGCGCTTCTGAAGCTTCTGAAGAAAGCAATCACAGCTTATGGCCGGACGAACAAGGTAAAGGCAATCGAATTTGACGAGCGCTTGAGACAGGTGGTCGATGCTTATAACAGTCGTGACAAACTCGTATTCACGAGCGAGGTGGTCGCTGATTTCGTCAATGATCTTTCGGATCAGCTCATCAACATAATGAAGGATTTGAAGGAGGATCAGGACTCTTTCTCTAAGATGGGTATTACATTCGAGGAGAAGGCGTTCTATGACATCCTTGTAAAAGTTCGCGATGACCACGGTTTCCCGTACGCGGACGATAAATGCATCGTGCTGGCTAAGAAAATCAAGGAGCTTGTTGATGATAAAGCGCAGTTTGCCGACTGGTCAACACGAGATGACATCAAGAACCAGCTCAACATGGACTTGACTGTTCTTCTTTATAAGAATGGCTATCCGCCTGAATGGGATGAGGAAGTCTTTGAAAAGGTCATGGAGCAGGCTGAGAACTTCAAGAAATACGAAGACGAGTGAATAGGTGGAAAGGAGGCACAGACCATATGGGAAACCCTATCAGCAGATCATTACCCGATGTGAGCATGGATTTCGTCTTCACGGAAGTAATGCACAATGAAAAGCTTGGATTGCGGAACCCGGAACAACTGCGCCTTTTTCGACTGCAGATCAGCAATAATGCCTTTGTGTACACGAGCCTTGAAGATTATTTGACGGACATTATCAGTGAGTATGTTTTCTCTCGCGCCCAGATAGAGAAGCTGTCACAACCAGGTGTCGGCAATCCTCGCAGCATAGGGAACAAGGCACTCCGTGTCATGAAGCGCAACGGAGCAGCAAATCAGAAAGGGACAGGAAACGAACTCGGAGAGATTCTCTTGTATGCTTTTCTCGAGGAAAAGCTCAATGCTCCGAAGATATTCAGCAAAGTTGAGCTGAATGCTGGAACAACTCCATTTGGCACGGCCTGCGATAGTGTCCATCTTCTTGATCTTGGCGATGATACCGGCATGTCCTACTACCAGACAGTGTTTGGAACCTCAGACATCGAGGGCGATATTGCGGATGCAATAGACAGTGCCTTTGATGCCATAGTACGTATTGAAAATGAAAACGGGAACGGAATCCAGTTTGTCGACAATCGCTCTCTGAACGATTCTTTTGATGAGAATGTCGTGGATAAACTGAAAAGCATCATTATTCCTGAACCAGGAGCTCCTGTTGCGAACGACCGGGCTTACGGTGTCTTTCTTGGATATTCTCTTGGCCTTGATCCGCATACAAGGTCTACACCGGAATTCCTCAAGGATCTGGGGACTAAGATGGATACTGACATCAAGAACCATGCCGCGTATATTGCGGACAAAATAAAGACGCTTGGTCTTGATACACATTCGTTTTACTTTTACATCGTGCCTTTCAACGATGCAAAGCTGGACAAAAAGCAAGTTATGGAAAACCTGCTGATGTGAAGCGGAGGTGTGATTGTATGAGCAGAAAAAGAATCAGGCTCGGAGATGCAATCTTCGCAGACATAGAGGAAAATAGATACCTTAATCAGTTATATGAAGATATCCTGTTTAACTATGCCAATAAAACGCTTCGCACGGGTATGGAATATCGGAACGTTAATATCCATAATGCGCTGCGTTTTGCGGACCTTCTTTCTAAATCAAACAGCGCAGATAAAGCTGAACAGCATAAGATGTGGGCTCAGGAAATTGTCGTCCTCTTTAATGCACTATATCCAAAGAACGATGAAATCAGAGTTGTGGCTGGATCGGTTTTTGCGAATACAGATAATGCAAGAGGGACTTCGCTTCTTGATGCCAACTTCGAGGACCCATTTGTCTTGAATCGAATTTTCTCGGATTACAAGAAGGACTATCTTAGAATCCCGGCAGCACCGAACCTGCGGTTTTTTGGCGCACAGAAACAGGCTTATGATCACCTGCAGGATTCCTATTTCAGTTACTCGGCACCAACGTCAATGGGAAAATCCTTCCTGATGAGGATGTTCATCAAGGAGCAAGTGGCAAACGGCGCTAAGTTGAACTTTGCAGTTATTGTTCCGACCAAGGCGCTGATCAACGAGACTTCTCAGAAGATCATCAAGGAGGATCTAAAGGATCTTCTGGAAGAGAAAAACTACAAGGTCGTCAATGCTGCAAGCGACATTGCTCTCGAGGGAAACCACAACTTCATTCTTGTTTTGACGCCGGAACGACTTCTGTATCTGCTTATTGGAAAACCTGATATTCAGATTGACTATCTTTTCGTGGATGAGGCGCATAAGATGTCCGGCAAGAACAGTCGTGGCCCGTTCTATTACAAGACCGTCGACATGCTTAAGAACCGAGACAATCCGCCGCACTTCATTTTTGCTTCTCCGAATGTCCCGAATCCAGAAGTCTATTTGAGACTTCTGACGGATATCAGTGAGCATGGGGACAAAAGGTTTAGAACAGAATTTTCACCCGTAACGCAAGTAAAGTTCCTTCTGGATCTACAGAATCGTGAGATTTCTGTTTATAACGAACATACCGAGAAGAAAATGCACATAATAAGCATTCCACAGAACAAGGCGACGCTGACGCATTTCCTTCTCAAGATTGAACGCAGGAATGATAATCTGCCGGAAGATGCCATGCGGCAGACGATTGTCTATTTTAACGGGAAGGCACGAGCAGTAGAAGTCGCTCTCGATTTGTCTCAGTATCTCGATGAATTGGATGACGAAGACTTGACAGTCCTTTCAAGAGACATCGCAAACGAAGTGCATGGAGACTACTATCTTGCCAAGATTATCAAAAAAGGCATCGCCTATCATATTGGCTACTTGCCCGCGGCAATACGGATGAGGATCGAGGACATGTTCCGTAAGGGCAAGATCACGACTATGTTCTGTACCAGTACGCTACTTGAGGGTGTTAATCTGCCAGCGGATAATCTGTTCATAACAGATAACAAGATATTCCGGTCTCGTATGACTCCTGTTGATTTCAGGAATCTCATCGGTCGTGTCGGGCGAATTGAATATAACCTTTATGGGAATGTGATATTTGTGTCATCTCAGGATGAAAAGCTCCCTGAGACCGAATATGTAAAGATGCTTAAAGAACCGGTGCCGGAACAGACGCTTTCTATCGATGCCGGGCCTAAGACACTTACTAACCCGGAAAGAAAATATATTGTAGAGGCCCTCAAAGAGGGAAATATTGAGCTTGTAAAGAGGAACAAGACTCAGTCTGAAGAATCTTATATCATGATGAGAAAGTTCGGCCTGATTCTTCTTCGCGATATCATGACGGATAATAACAGTCTTGTTCGTCAGTCTTTCTCTGATTTGATCAGCAAAGATGATGCTGCTCTTATTAAGCAGAAATTCGAAGACCCGATCGCTCTTCCAGACGATGATATCAACGTATCAGCGGACCAGGCACGGAACCTTATCATTGCGATACGAAATGGCCTCGAATACCCGAAAGCAGTAAATGGAGAATTTGATTATGATGAAGTAGTCGGGTTCCTTGAGAAGCTATGCACGATATTCAAGTGGGAGAAATACGAGTATTCCACGCTCGGTAAAGTCACGGATGGCGTGCATAAGAAGCTGCGCTGGTATGCAGTCATACTAATCCAGTGGATGTCCGGATTAGGCCTGAGCAACATTATGAGACAAGGCATTCGTCACCATGTGCAGCATCCAGATAATTTCTGGATTAACAAAACGCAGACAACGGTTTACAAAGACAACGTGGAATTCCGAAATATTCTCTTTGCAGATACGCTGGAAGTTATTGACAACATAATTCTCTTCAGCTTGTCGAACTATTTTCTGCGCTTCTCCAATGAATATAAGAAGATTTATGGCATCACGGAATTTGACAACAACTGGTATGAATATGTGGAATACGGAACTACAAAGCCTGCGACCATTCTCCTGCAGCGCATTGGTTTCACCCGTGAAAACGCAACTTACATACGAGGACACAGAGATAAGTACATACTGCAGGAAAGCGAATCAAAACTACTTCTTAGTCGAGATCTTTTGGAATGCAATAATCAGAATGTTCGAGAACAGGCAAATATGATCTTATTGAATATGCCAGAAATGTTTGAGCCAGAAGAAGAATCAGGAGGGCAGGCATAAATGCAAAAAATTGACAAAACAGACACGCTCAAAACAATTCTGAGTGGTCGCAAGTACACCGTCGATTATTTTCAGCGGGAATACCGGTGGGGACAGAAGCAGATCGAGCAGATGCTCGCAGACTTCCAGAGCACATTTGAGGAATTTTATGATCCGGATAATCATGATACGCCGGAAGAAGTCATGAACTATGGCTTTTACTATATGGGATGCATTATCTGTACTGGCGGTTCCGTAAAGAAAATCATCGATGGCCAGCAGCGTCTGACTTCGCTAACACTTCTCATCATCTATCTGAACAACCTGCAAAAAGAAACTGTCAAGGATGAGGATCTCCTTGTCCCACTGGATGACATGATCTATTCAAAGGCTTTCAGTAAGAAGAGCTACAATATCGATGTGGCTGACCGCGGGACTTGCATGCAGGCTCTATTGCAAAAAGATGAGACCTATGTGCCAGTGAATGAGAGCTCACAGAATATGCTTGATCGGTATCAGGACATAGAGGACATATTCCCTGACGAGCTGAAGGGAGAAGCGCTTCCTTACTTTATTAACTGGCTGATAGAGAAGGTCCTCCTTCTGGAGATCGACACACCATCTGACGACGAAGCACACACGATTTTCCTGACAATGAATGACCGGGGCCTCAGTCTGAACAGCGCCGAGATGATGAAGGCTTACATCATCCAGCAGGTTGCAGAAGCTGACCGCATCGAGGTAAATCGGAAGTGGCAGGACAACATCAACCGTATCAAGAACGCCTCTTCTTACGATACGAGCGGCATGGTGAATACGCAGGACGTTGAATTCATCTCTGTCTGGCTTCGCGCAAAATACGCCAATTCCATGAGAGATACCAAGCGCGGCGCTAAAGATGAGGACTACGAACTTCTCGGCGACAAGTTCCATACCTGGGTACGCAACAACGCCCGGACGGCGATGAGCCTTGTAAAGCCGAAGGACTACAAGGAATTTGTTCTCACTGAAATGACACGTGTCACTGATATCTATCTTCGGATGAAAGGCTATGGCAGCAAGCTTACGCCCGGATATGAAGAGGTCTTCTACAATGCAAACCGCGACCTGACCTACCAGACCATGCTTGCCATCGCTGCCATTAAAAATGACGACACGGACGACATCGTACAGAAGAAAATACAGATGACCGCAAAGTTCGTGGACGACTTTGCCACAATCCGAATCCTGAATTTCAAGAAGGTTAACTGGAACACGAATAAGTATTTGCTGTTTCATGTGATGCAGGATATCCGCAATGAGGACTGTAAGACGATCGGCATGGTCTATGTCCGTACACTGCGCCGTATGGACGTGACCGTCGAGGGAATCACCAGGTTCAGTCTGAACCGGTTCTCCGGGCGTTACATGCTTCACATCCTCGCACGCTTCACTTCCTATATGAATGTGCTGATGGGCAATCCGTCGCATTTCGAGGAGTACGTTGACCGCAAGCGTCAGGGAAACACTTACGATATTGAGCATATCCTTCCGGACAAGTACGAGGACTACGAGGACAGCTTCACCGACTACGAGGATTTCGAATCCACCCGGAATCAAATCGGAAACCTGATCCTGCTCACCCGAGACAAGAACAGAAGCTATCAGGCAATGAAATACTCCGAGAAGGTCCAGAAGTACATGGGAGACAACATCCTTGCTCAGGCGTTGAACGACACAGCTTACACGAACAATCCGAAATTCCTCACGGTCGTTAACGAGTACGGCTTTCATGCGATTCCTGACTTCAGTAAGCAAAGCATCGCAGAACGTGCTGAGATCTATCTGAGAATGGCAAGTGACATCTGGAATCCGGACGCCATTAAGGCAATCGTTGGTGGATGGGCCGATGACGATGAGAAGGACTTCTTCAAGAACGAGAAGGGCCGTGAATTTACAGTCGGCTATGCAGAAAGAAGCTGGCCAGACGCGCTGAAATACGGATTCCTGTCCGCGAACCTTGGCGGCAGCGGGAAATCAATTTATAACGTTCAGGTCGGTGATATGGTTTATTGCCATATCGCTGGATATGGCTTTGTAGGTATTGGCGAATGCACGTCAACCGCTGTGCCTATGAAGAACTTCAAAGTGATGGTCGGCGGCACTTCAACTCCTGTTGCAGACGCGCCGTGGGAATCCGAGGAATCCAAGGAGAAACTCGATCCCAACAAGGAAGTATTTATCGGAGTTGCATGGAAGAAATATGTGACGGATATTAATGACGGCTACTGGGAGAAGGGCATGACGACAGTCCCGCTTGTAGCCTACATGCTTAATGATAAGACGACGCATCAGAAGGTCAGAGATCATTTCGGATACACCGACAGCGTCGATTAAACCTTTCAGCGGTGGCCATACTTTTTAACGATTGCAGATTAGGGGTGTCGCGAAGCTAGTAGCAGAATGCCAGTCGAGAATCTGCGACGGTAGAAAACCGGACATTGAAAAGCAAAACCGGACATTCAAACAGAAAACCGGACATTGGAGTGTCATGTCGGAACCGGTTCAAGAAGAAACGACTTGATCGCTGACCGACCAAGATAAGCGACCAAGATACCGACCAAGTGAACGGCATACTGGGTTGAGACCTTGATCATAAACCGATCGAGCAGAGGAGAGCAGGTCGAGACGATGGCTTCCCTCCTGCCCGCCGTATGATAGGTAGAAGAAACACGTGGACCAGTTCCCGCAAACGGAGAGCACCTGTAAAAGCGCCGATTTTCGGCTTTGAGCAGTTCCCGCGAACGGACGGAAATGTGTGCGGAATCCAGACATTCAGGTGCTTGTCTCATGCCATGTGGAAATGGTGGTGTTGCTATGCCGCACCAACTTGTAGGAATCAGCGTGAGAGTCGGAATCCGATATCATGCACAGGTTGAATCTTTTAGTGAATGGTGTTGCGCTGACGAGGGAATCAATGGTGGTGTTTTTCATCAAGTATCTGCGGACGCTTGGCTTCGATGTGACAAATAAAGAAATGGAAAAACCGGACATTGGAGGAAA
>OHSE01000277.1_pt1 | contig 19555 bp, 14 predicted proteins | sample 1578531 | NCBI WGS metagenome assembly OHSE01 (sample SAMEA3879541, study PRJEB24766) | human gut metagenome | biome: human-associated habitat; feature: feces | place: USA | collected 1985/1987
AACAAGGAAATGGATATGTTGCTGAATAAGAAACCGAGTATCGAAAGGCTCTATCGGAGCTTGGAAGAATTTGGCAAAGATAGAAAGGGCATCGTGTATGCTATCAATATTTCTCATGCTAATGCTATTGCCGAGTTCTACAGAGAACACGGCATCGCGGCTGTTGCTATTGATAGTAAAACGCCAAGTTCTTTACGAAAAGAACTTATAGAAAGATTCAAAGCTTCTTCTAATACTTCTCAAAATCTTCCTTTTTCGAATCACCCTGTCAATTCTTCTAAAATCACCCCGTCCCTCTTTACCATTAAAGAGGGGAATTTTTCGAAAACCCACCCGTCCTCCCTTACCCTTAAGGGAGGCTCCACCGCTTTCCCCAAGCCCCTTTCCCCTCAGGGGACAGGGGATGTAACCGCTCCTCCTCGTCGCTCGGAACCGCTACGCTCTAAGGTTGGCGGACCATCAAAGGTCTCGCCAGATTATGCGGGATGGGACCGCCTTACTGATACTTGCTTGCGGGCTGCTGATGGGGCTGCTCCTATACAAGTATTGGTGAATGTGGATATATTCTCGGAGGGATTTGATTGCCCGGATGTGGAGTTTGTGCAGTTGGCTCGACCTACGCTGTCGCTTGCCAAGTACCTGCAGATGGTGGGACGTGGATTGCGAGTAGCCAAGGGAAAGAAGAACTGCGTGATTATAGATAACGTGGGACTGTATCGGGTGTTCGGGTTGCCTTCGCAAGTATGGAACTGGAATGCTATGTTCGAGGGAAAGCTGAAAGTTGGCAAGAGAAAGGAGACTCCGAAGGATAGAGAGTTTTTCCTGATGAACGAAAAGCAAGACGATATTCAGATTCATCCAGACTCAGAAATGATGATGGTGATGAGCCATGAAGAATTGCTCCAAACGATACAGTATCGTGAGTTTGTAGATAGCAAAGGGGAGTTTGCCATCATCAAGCTGCCTGATGGAAAGATGACGGTAGTGAACCGACAAGGAGAACAGGTCTTGGAGCCAGGCGATTACTATGACATGAAGCTGCTGGATGGCAACATCCTGTTCTACCGACCTCGCAGAAAGGCGAAATGCTATTATGACCTGTTGGCAAAAGCTGTCATCGACGATGGCACTAACGTAGCAGAAACTCCCCATGTTGTCAACATAAAAGGATGGGAGTTTATAGAATATAACGACATCTTCATGTCTCGAACCCAAGAAGATTTTTCTCTGCCTTATCATCCTTCACAATATGATTTTCTGAATTATGGGTACTATATGATATTCAGATTCAGACCTTCTGCTCCCGGTTGTCAGGTATGGTACTATTGTGAGGGTGATGAAGGGAAGATGCGCATGAGCAATGAAGAGAGCAGGAATGTATGTTTCCTGCGTAATGATTACGAACATGTGTATTGGTTATGTGCAGTCCTGTATGGTGAACGTATCGTTGTCATGGACAGCAAAGAGGACTACTACCTGGTGGATTCAAATTTGAAGAAGACTTATATAGGATGCAATCATCCAAAGAATGAAAATGAAGATTTGAATTTTGTGATGCCTCGCCTTGGCAAGAAATACTATCATGAGGCGATGTTGCAAAAGAAGGAAATGGAAGAAAACGAGATGCTTCTTTTGCATGAGAAGTCAGAAGCAGGGCATGTGGAATTGTATCAAGCAGGAAAGAAATGGGGCGTGAAGGTAGATGGTAAAGTTATCGTGCCACCCCTCTACTGCAGTATAGCGCAACCAGTTGGTGCCTATTGCGCCTTTGAAGAGATTCCCAGACATTGGGGCGTTATGACATTGAAAGGAAAAGTGATAGTTGATGCCAAATATGAGAAGGTGGAGATTCGAGACAATGGAATCGCCGTGGTAACAGGCATCACGGGAAAAACACAGACAATCAATCTTTTAAAGGTAAAAGAGTAAAAAGGTAAAAGGGTAAAAAAGTAAAAGAGTAAACAGACCGATGTGAACAAGCGTTCATGTCGGTCTGTTTTTTGTTTATGTAAATCAAGAAATAAAAAAGCGGAGCGTGATTTCACAACCACACTCCGCGCAAACTTAAACAACCAATAAAAGAAATAGATTGATCGTTCAATTGTTATATCTGATGAAGAGTAGCTCTTGTTAGAGCTTTTTTTTTTATCTGTCAGAAATATGTCTTATCTATTTTGAAGACATTGCTGATTAGCGGATGAACAGGAGTTCACGATACTTAGGCAAGGTCCAGAGCTCATCGGCTACAGTCAACTCCAACTTATCAATCTGATAACGGATTTCCTCCATCTTTGGAGCTACCGTGTCATGATAAGCTATCGCCTTATCGTGCTCATTCTCAATCTTGTTGGCAACCTTGCGGGCATTTACTAACTCCTCAACACCTGTCTCGATAATCTGAGTGCGCTCGGCAATCTTCTTGATGATATTGATGTTGCGGGCTGTCAACTTCTTGCCTTCCTCGTCGCCGAAGATGTCAATCATGTTCTCCACATTCTTAGCCAACTGGCTCTGATAGTGAGTAGCCACAGGGATGATGTGGTTCATGCTCAAGTCGCCCATTACACGAGCCTCAATCTGAATCTTCTTGGTGTAGGTCTCCCATTTCACCTCGTTACGAGCTTCCAACTCGTTCTTCTTCATGACGCCCATATCCTCGAACATCTTGATAGTGGCAGGGTCGAGATAACGCTCAAAAATCTTAGGACAGCTCTTCTCGCAGTCCAGACCACGCTTAGCTGCTTCCTCTACCCACTCATCTGAGTAACCATTGCCGTCGAAACGGATTGGCTTGCAGGTCTTCAAATCCTGACGAACGATATCGATGATGGCAGATGTCTTGTCCTCACCCTTGGCAATCAACTCATCCACACGCTTCTTGAAGTCGGTCAAAGCCTCGGCTACGGCTGTGTTCAATACAATCATTGCTGATGCACAGTTAGCCTCAGAACCTACGGCACGGAACTCGAAACGGTTACCGGTGAAGGCGAATGGTGATGTACGGTTACGGTCGGTGTTATCAATCATCAACTCTGGAATCTCAGGGATATCCAACTTCATGCCCTGCTTGCCAGCTACGGTGAAGAGATCCTTCTTGTCGGCTTTCTCAATGTGCTCGAGAAGGTCGGTCAGCTGTTTGCCGAGGAATGAAGAGATGATTGCTGGAGGTGCCTCGTTGGCGCCCAGACGATGCGCATTGGTTGCGCTCATGATAGATGCCTTGAGCAAACCGTTGTGCTTGTATACACCCATCAAAGTCTCTGTGATGAAGACTACGAAACGGAGGTTATCCTCTGGTGTCTTGCCAGGACCATGAAGCAGAATGCCTGTATCTGTAGCGAGACTCCAGTTGTTGTGCTTACCGGAACCGTTGATGCCTGCGAATGGCTTCTCATGGAGAAGTACGCGGAAACCGTGATGGCGAGCTACCTTCTTCATCAAGCTCATCAGGAGCATGTTGTGGTCAACGGCAAGGTTGGTCTCCTCGAAGATAGGTGCCAACTCAAACTGGTTTGGTGCTACCTCGTTGTGACGGGTCTTGCAAGGAATACCGAGTTCAAGAGCCTGGATTTCCAAATCCTTCATGAATGCCTGAACACGCTCTGGGATGGCGCCGAAGTAGTGGTCGTCCATCTGCTGGTTCTTGGCAGAATCATGCCCCATCAGGGTGCGGCCTGTCAGCATCAGGTCAGGACGTGCTGCATACAAGCTTTCATCTACCAGGAAGTACTCCTGCTCCCAACCGAGATTGGAAATAACTTTCTTGACATCTGGGTTGAAGTAGTGGCAAACCTCTGTTGCTGCCACGTTTACAGCGTGCAATGAACGGAGCAATGGAGCTTTATAGTCGAGTGCCTCACCTGTGTAAGAGATGAAGACGGTAGGGATACAGAGTGTATCGTCGATGATAAATACAGGAGATGTTGGATCCCATGCAGAATAACCGCGAGCCTCGAAGGTTGAGCGGATACCGCCAGATGGGAAAGATGATGCATCAGGCTCCTGCTGAACGAGCAACTTGCCTGAAAATTCCTCGATCATACCACCCTTGCCATCATGCTCGATGAAGGCATCGTGCTTCTCGGCAGTACCTTCTGTCAATGGCTGGAACCAGTGAGTGTAGTGGGTTACGCCATTCTCGTCAGCCCACTGCTTGATGCCTTTGGCTACGGCGTTGGCGATGTTACGGTCGAGACGTGCTCCGTTGTCAATGACATCTACCAGTTTCTCATAGACATCTGCAGGGAGATACTTGTACATCTTCTGTCGGTTGAATACCTTCTTTCCGAAGAATTCACTTGGTCGCTCGCTAGGAGCGGTTACCTCAACAGGCTTTCTCTTGGAAGCCTCTGAAACAGCTTCAAATCTTAAGTTGCTCATACCTTATATATTTTAAAATTTCTGATTTTCAATGTTTTTATAATCTGTTGGAACGTTTATTTTCCCAGCCATTTGGCAATTCTCTCCATGGCTTCCTTGCAGTCCTCATGCTCGCCGAAGGCGGTGAGTCGGATGTAGCCTTCGCCCGATGGACCGAAGCCGACACCTGGAGTGCAGACTACGCTGGCACCATAAAGCATCTCTTCGAAGAATTTCCAGCTAGGTGTATTGTTTGGCGTCTTCACCCAGAGATAAGGTGCATTCTCGCCGCCATATACTCTCAAGCCGAGTTTCTGGAGTTCGGCTCTCATGAAGTGGGCATTCTCCATATAGTAATTGATGGTTGCCTTCACCTGTTCCTTACCCTCAGGGGTGTAGATGGCTTCGGCAGCACGCTGGCTGATATAGCTTGTACCATTAAACTTGGTGCACTGGCGGCGGTCCCAGATAGGATTCAATGCCACTTCCTCACCTGCCAATGTCTTTGCCTTCAACTCTTTAGGAACGATGGTGTAACCACAACGCACACCGGTGAATCCGGCAGTCTTCGAATAACTGTGGAATTCTATCGCTACCTTTCTGGCACCACGAATCTCGTAGATAGAATGAGGAATTGATGGGTCGGTGATATATGCCTCGTAGGCTGCATCATAGAGGATGATGCTCTCGTTCTTGATAGCATAGTTTACCCATTTTCTGAGTTCTTCTTTCGAGATGACCGTACCCGTAGGGTTGTTTGGATAACAGAGATAAATCATGTCCACACGGTGGTCTGGAATCTGAGGGATGAAGTCATCGCTCTCATCGCAAGGCATGTAGGTTACATTGCTCCACTTGCCGTTCTCGAAGATTCCCGCTCTACCTATCATCACGTTAGAGTCTATATAAACCGGATAAATCGGGTCGGTAACGCCGATGTTGTTATCCCATCTCAAAATCTCCTGGATATTTCCCGTATCGCTCTTGGCTCCGTCGTTTACGAATACCTCGTTGGCGTCAAGATGAATGCCACGTGGCAGGAAGTCGTTCTTGATGATAGCCTCGCGGAGGAAGTCGTAGCCTCGCTCCGGACCATAGCCTCTGAAAGAAGCCTGCTCAGCCATCTCGTCTACTGCCTTGTGCATCGCCTTGATGACGGCAGGGCAGAGAGGCTGGGTTACGTCACCGATGCCCAGACTGATTACACGCTGCTTTGGATGTGCAATCTTGTAGGCGTTCACCTTCTTTGCGATGTCGGCAAACAAGTAGTTGTTGGCCAACTTCAGGAAATGTTCATTAACTAATGCCATATTTTGTTTCTCCTTTTATTTGTGGTCATTATCGACCATTTGTTATTTAAGTTTGCTCTTATTTATAATTCAATTTCTCCTTCAAAGGCGAAGGCTGCAGGCCCTGTCATGTAAACATGATCATCAGCCTCGCTATATTCTATTTCCAGCGTTCCGCCATCCATCACGATACTGCTTTTTCTGCCGGTACGGTTGGTAAGGGCTGCGGCTACGGCTGTGGCACAGGCTCCTGTTCCGCAAGCCATTGTTATTCCGCTTCCCCTTTCCCAAACTCGTGTTCTTATGGCGTCTGTGTCAGTTACTTGTGCAAATTCTATGTTGCATCTCTGGGGAAATGCCTTGTCTCTTTCCAGGATTTTACCATAGTGGGCGATGTCGATGGTGTCGATGTCATCCACGAAGGTAACGAAATGCGGATTACCCATGCAAACATAGGTGCCTTCAAATTTTCTGCCGTCAGCTTCGAGCACCGAAGGGCCTATGAATTGCTCGGGATTTTCAAGTTTGGGTTTCAGCATGTCTACTGTTACCGATTCCACAATTTTCTTATTATCCTGAAGATGAAGTTTCAATATCTTGATACCCGAAAGCGTTTCCAATCGGATGGTGTCCTTTCGGGTCAATCCTTTTTCGTAAAGATACTTACCGATGCATCGGCTTGCATTGCCGCACATCATCGCTTCAGAACCATCGGCGTTGAAGATGCGCATCGAATAATCTGCTCTTCTGCTATCTTGCGGCTTCCCGATGAGAACCAGTCCGTCGCTTCCTATGCCCGTATGATAAGCACTCCAGGCAATGGCCGCCTTCTCTGGGTCAGGGATGTCGTATTGTTGGGTATCTATATAGATGTAGTCGTTACCCGCTCCCTGCATCTTTGTAAAATGAACTGTTTCTTTCATCTGCGTTGTTCTTTATGTTTGAATACTCTTCTTTTATCTCTCATGTCTTATCTCTTTTGAGATTTGACTTTTTGCTAGTCTTTCGAATATTTCGATGACTATTTGTTTGATTTCGGTTGCAAAGGTACGACGATTTGTTGAAGTATGCAAGAAAATAAATACAGAAATCTTGATTATTTTTCGCAATCTTACAATTTGTGTTATAAAAATGCTTTCTGCCTTACAAATTGTAAGGAGAATATGATAAGCCTCGATAAATTTAAAATGTTCGACAAAAAGTGAAAGCGAAATGTTTTTATTTTCTTTAAAATGCTGACAAAATGTATTAATTTTGCAGCCGAAAACGAACATAGTGTAAAAGAAAGGCTTGATTTGGATGGCAACCAATGAAGGTCCGTTTTCGAAAAGAGACAATCAATAGAAGTATTAACACATTATTAATTATTAAAGGATTATGAAGAAGATTGAGGCAATTATCCGCAAGTCTAGATTCGAGGATGTCAAGAAGGCACTTTTAGCAGCAGACATCGAGTGGTTCTCTTATTACAATGTAAGAGGTGAGGGTAAAATGCGCCAGGCTCGCATTTACCGTGGTGTGATGTATGATACCAGCAGCATCGAGCGTGTGCTCCTGAACATCGTGGTTCGTGACAAGAACGTGGAACCAACCATCGCCGCCATCCAGGGCGCTGCACAGACCGGTGAAGTAGGAGACGGCAGAATCTTCGTGATTCCTGTACTCGATACCGTTAGAATCAGAACCGGCGAGCGAGGCGACATCGCATTGTATAACGCTGAGAAAGAGGAATAAAGATACTTTGAATTTTGAGGTTTGAACATTGAACTTTATGATTGGTATTGAAGTTTATATTTGAGAGGCTATATTATAATATTGTATTCTAATTTAACTATAAGATATAAGTATGAGCAGTTTATTATTAACTACACTTGATACGGGTAACACAGCGTGGATGATCATGGCAACCATCTTGGTGCTTTTGATGTCAATCCCGGGTATAGCACTTTTTTATGGTGGTTTGGTGCGCCAGAAGAATATTCTCAGCATCCTGATGCAGACGGTTTTCATCGTGGCAGTAGTCAGTCTGATATGGGTAGCCTTCGGTTATTCCTGGGCATTCTCTACAGAATATGCCGATTCGGGCAATCCTCTGGCTTGCGTCATCGGTGGTTTCGATAAATGTTTTCTTCACGGCATTGGCTTGGATGCCATCATGCCAACAGGCATTCCGGAGCTCACCTTTGCAATGTTCCAGTGCATGTTCGCCCTCATTACTCCAGCCTTGATTCTCGGTGCTTTTGCCGAGCGTGTGAAGTTCAGCGGATATGTACTTTTCACCATCCTTTGGGTTATCATCGCTTATCTTCCTATGGCCCACTGGGTATGGGGTGGCGGTTTCCTGCAGGAGATGGGAGCCATCGACTTTGCAGGTGGTACCGTGGTTCATATCAATGCCGGTGTAGCCGCTCTGGTTATGGCACTCTGTGTAGGCAAGCGTGATGATTACCGTGCAGGTCATCCTATCACACCTCACAACATCACCTTCGTGTTCATGGGTATGTCATTCCTCTGGTTGGGATGGTTCGGTTTCAATGCCGGTAGCGGATTGGCTGCTGATGGTCTGGCAGCCAATGCCTTCCTTGTAACCCATATTGCCACAGCAGCGGCAGCCACTACCTGGATGCTCATCGACTGGATTGTAAACAAGAAGCCAACTACGGTAGGTGCTTGTACCGGTGCTGTTGCCGGACTGGTGGCCATCACTCCTGCAGCCGGCAGTACCGATATTTTCGGAGCTTTCTGCATCGGTATCATTTCCACCATCGTCTGCTTCTTCATGGTAGCGGTAGTAAAGGAGAAGTTCAAGTATGATGATGCCCTCGATGCCTTTGGTGTTCATGGTATGGGTGGTATCCTAGGTTCTATCCTCACCGGTGTCTTCGCCACTCAGTATGTAACAGGAGCCGAAGGTGTACAGGGTGCCCTCTATGGCGACTGGCATCAGCTTTGGGTTCAGGTTGTAGCCACCGTGGTAAGCATCATCTACAGCGTAGTAGTTACCTACATTATCTTCAAGGTAGTAGATAAGAGTGTAGGTGTACGTGTTGACAAGCGAGTAGAAGAGGAAGGTCTCGACATCTACGAGCATGGTGAGAGTGCTTATAGCAACTAAGATAGAGAATGAATATATGTATAACACCTTGGCTGTATGTTTTGTATGGTCAAGGTGTTTTCTATTATAATAATGTGTAAACCTGATTTTGCCTAAATTCTTCTTGTTATTTTATCATTTGCCTGCTTTTTTATGTTAAATCTTATAAATAATTAGTTACAAAGTCAGTTCTTTTTATTATATTTGTCAACAAATTAAAGCGTAGACAATTATGATTAATGAATCATTTTCTATAAGATTGCGGGAAGCGCGACAGATGATGGGGCTCAGCATGGATAAACTCGTAGAGCGAACCAACGGAGCCATCACCAAGCAGAGTATCTCCCGATATGAGAAAGGCATCATGCGCCCTAAGCGTGATGCCCTGCAAGCCATAGTCAAAGCCCTCAATATCAGCGAGGAATATTTCGAAGGAACCAATCTCAAGATAGATATGCCTATGCTCCGTACCACCTCCAATGGCAAGTTGTCCGAAGACGAGTTGCAATCCCTTGAAGCAAAACTCTCTTTTTGGGCAGAGCAGTATCTAGCCAAGGAGAAAGAAGCGGGTTTTCCTACCCGGTTCAAGAATCCGATAAAAGGCACCAAGGTATCAACCCTTGAAGATGCCATCCATGCTGCCGACCTTCTTCGTGAAAAGTGGCATTGCGGTGATGGACCCATTGCCAGTATCCTGAGACTCCTGGAAAGAAAAGGTATCATGATACTTGCTGCTACTCTCCCGGATTATGTTTTCGGAATGAGCACCTGGGCTGATAAGAAGCATCCGCTGATGATTCTCGATTTCAATCCGGAAAAGAGTAGCGTAGAGAAACTTCGTTTCACGGCAGTTCATGAACTGGCTCATCTGCTTCTCCTCTTCCCGGAAGATAGTCCGCTGAGGTTGGAGAAGCGTTGTGATCTCTTTGCCAGTTTCTTTCTTCTTCCTAAATTGGCGCTTATCGAAGAGTTGGGTTCCAAGAAACGTGAGAAGATAACGCTGGAGGAGATGATCGACATCAAGGAACTGTATGGCGCATCTCTAGCCGCTTCCATCATCGCCGCCAGAGATTACGGCATCATCACCACCGAGTATAAACGGGCATGGTATGCCGAGCATATAGAGCCTAATCCCCGTGAAATAGGTAATGGCCACTATGTATTTCCCGAGACATTGGGAAGGGAGAAGAGAGTCAATTCGATAGTAGATTCGTGAATGTTGAATGTCGGTGTAAATGTCAGCATTTGATGATATTTAAAATAGGAAATACTAATTCTTAATAGTGTTAGATATGAAGCAAAATAATAATGAACAAATCGTCTTCGAAATGTTCGAAGAGGTTGCAACCGAAAGCATCGCTGAGGCTCGGAATGCATACACCTATGAAGAAATTGATGGGTGCTATCAGGAGGCGAAAGAGATTGCTGATAAGGCAAGGATGAACTTGCTGGAGAAAATGGGAGGTACATAAAAAACAAAACTCCCACCGAGGCGGGAGTATAGGTTTTACACCTTCGGCAATTACTGCCTTATTGTGATAAGATGTAGGAAATCTTATTTTCTACTGCAAATATAATACAAAATATTTGTTTATCCAATAAAAAGGTTGTAATTTTACAGAAAATTAATAATTAAGTATATAAAATAATACCGATATGACTAAAATACTAGGAATTGATACTGGTACCAATAGTCTTGGATGGGCTATTGTAGAAAAGAAGGCGGATGAATATCATTTGCTGGATAAAGGTGTGAACATCTTTCAGGAAGGTGTTAAAATAGAAAAAGGCATAGAGTCTTCTAAAGCAGCTGACCGTACGGCTCATAAGGCATCAAGAGTCAGAAACTATCGTATTAAATTACGTAAGATACGTCTGCTTCGTATTTTAAGTGATGCGCATTTGTGTCCACCGCTTTCTAAGGTTGAACTTTCTGCTTGGAGACTCAAAAAAGAGTATCCTAAGAACGACTTGTTTATGCAATGGCAAGGTACTGATGATGAATCAGAAAAGACGCCATACGCTTATAGACATAAGTGTCTTCATGAGTGTCTAGACTTCAACAGTATGACTGATAGGTATATTTTGGGGCGTGCTTTTTATCACATGATTCAGCGTCGTGGCTTTTTGAGCAATCGTAAAGATCAGAGTGGTGATGATACTGGAAAAGTAAAAGAAAGTATCAGCAACTTGACTCAGGAGATGCATGATGATGGGTATGAATATTTAGGTGATTATTTCTATTCTCTCTATAATAAAGGAGAGAAAATTCGCAATCATTATACTGCACGAAATGAACATTATCTGGCAGAGTTTAAGGCTATTTGTGAAAAGCAGAAGTTAGATAAGAATCTTGGTCCAGAGATAGTACGTCAAATAGAAAAAGCCATTTTTGATCAGCGACCATTAAAGTCACAAAAGGGACAAGTGGGCAAATGTGTGTTTGAGAAGAACAAAACGAAATGTCCTTCTTCACATCCTATGTATGAGGAGTTTAGAATGCTCTCTTTTATCAATAATATTAAAATTCAGACACCAAATGATTCAGCTTTACGCCCTTTGTCTGCAGAAGAGCGAGAACTTATTATGCCTTTGTTCTTCCGCAAATCAAAGAAACAGTTTGATTTTGAAGATATAGCAAAGAAATTGGCTCCAAAGAAACATTATGGCTTTTACAAAAAAAGTTCTGATGCAGAAATGCCATATCTTTTCAATTACCCTATGGATACATCTGTTTCTGGTTGTCCTGTAACTGCCGCTTTAAAAGATATCTTTGGAGATAATTGGATTGATTCTCTTTGCGAAACCTATACGCTAGCCGAGGGTAAAAGTCGTTTGAATGTAGTCAATGATATTTGGCATGCATTGTTCTTCTATACAGATGAAACGAAACTTGCAGAGTTTGGCAAGAATCGTCTGCAATTGGATGATGAAGAAGCAAAGAAGTTTTGTGAGATATCTTTGCCAAGTGATTATGCGTCTTTAAGTTTGAAGGCTATCTGTAAGATTCTTCCTTATCTTAGAAAAGGCTTGATTTATTCTCACGCCGTATTCTTGGGTAACTTATGTGAAGTGATGCCGCAATACGAATGGAATATGGAGGAAATGCGTAATGCAGCCATTGATAATATTATCTATGAAATGAATCAGATTGATTCTAAAGATGCACGTACTTTCGAGGTGTGTATCAAGGAGTATCTGAAGGAGCAGTATCATGTATCTGATGAGAAACTCCAGAAACTATACCATCCTTCTATGATGGAAATGTATCCTAGAGTGCAACGCACCAATAATCATGGTGTTTATCAGCTTGGTTCACCTCGAATTGATAGTGTGCGTAATCCAATGGCTATGCGTTCTATGTTCAGATTGCGTAAATTGGTAAACCGCTTGTTGGAGGAAGGTAAGATAGATCAAGATACAGAAATTCATATTGAGTTTGCTCGTGAATTGAATGATGCTAATAAGCGTAATGCTATTGCTGCATACACAAAAGAAAATCAACACAAGAATGATGAGGCTCGCAAGAAAATAAGAAATCTCTTTAAGGCAGAAACGGGAAATGATATAGAACCAACTGATGCAGATGTCTTGAAATATGTTCTCTGGGAAGAACAGGGGCACATCTGTTTATATACGGGTAAGCAAATACGGATATCAGACTTTGTTGGAGCTAATCCAAAGTTTGATATAGAGCATACTATTCCTCGTAGTGTAGGTGGCGACAGTACAAGAATGAATTTGACACTTTGTGATAGTCGTTTCAATAGAGAAGTCAAGAAAACTAAGTTGCCAACAGAATTGCCTAACCATGATGAAATTATGGCACGTATTAATGACTGGAGAGAAAAGTATGAGTCTCTTGATGGTCAAATTCGTAGACAAAAGAAGATGTCAAAGGGAGCAACTACTAAAGATCAAAAGGATGCGATCATTCGTAAACGGCATCTTTTAGAATTGCAACGCGATTACTGGCGAGGTAAGTATTTACGTTTCACGATGGAAAGTGTACCTGATGGATTTAGTCGTCGTCAAGGTACTGATATCAGCGTGATTTCTAAATATGCACGTCTTTATTTGAAATCCCTTTTCAAGCATGTCTATACCGTTAAAGGTATTGCGACTTCTGATTTTAGAAAGATTTGGGGTATCCAAAAGGTATATAGTCAGAAGGAACGTGTAAATCATGTTCATCATTGTATTGATGCCATCGTTATTGCATGTATCGGCTTAGATGAATATAATAAGTTGGGAGCATACTATCATGATGAAGAAAATCATGAATGGTATGGTATGTCCAAGGCTTATTTTAAAAAGCCTTGGTCTACATTTGTTGAGGATGTTGAGAAGGTGCAAGATGAAATAATGGTTTATCATTACACACCAGACAATATGCCAAAGCAAGGACGCCGTAGAATTCTTATTGATGGGAAAAAGGTTTTAGCTAAAGGTGATGCTGCAAGAGGATCATTGCATAACGATACTTACTATGGAGCTATAGAGAGTGATGGTGTCGTAAAATACGTTAAGCGTATAAATTTTGCATCAATGAAGGAGAATGATGTCAAAAATATCGTGGATGATACAGTAAGAGGTATAATTGAAGCTGCTATTAATGAGAAGGGCTTCAAAGAAGCGATGTCTGGTACAATATGGATGAATGAAGAGAAACAAATACCAATTAAAAAGGTAAGATGCTATACTCCTTCTGTTACTAAGCCTTTGAATATTCGCCAACAGCGAGATGTTTCATCAAAAGAATACAAGCAACAATATCATGTCACCAATGATAGCAACTATTTGCTTGCATTGTACATTGGTAAGGATAAAAAGGGTAAGGAAAAGCGTGAATTTGAGATAATAAATATGTTGCAAACTGCACAATATTTTAAAACAAGTAATGACAAAGTCGCTGTTGGAAAAAATATTGTGCCGTTGAAGAGTGAACATGATTATCCATTTGCATATTCTTTAAAGATAGGAACAATGGTACTTCTTTACGAAAAATCTCCAAATGAGATATGGGATGCTTCTCTTATGGATAATAACAAACGTCTCTATAAAGTTGTGGGATTATCTGCAATGAGAATGAAAGGACGAAATGTTGACTATGCAACAATAAAGTTGAAACATCATGAGGAGGCTCGTCTAAGTACAGAACTTAAAGTGAAAAATGGCGCATTTAAGCAAGGAGAAGAATTGCGCCCTTCAATAATTATGCTTCATACTCAGCTCAATGCCTTAGTTCAAGGCTATGATTTCGAGATTAATGAATTAGGTGAAATTAAAAGATTAAGATAAAAATGATATGATTAAGCAGACATTGTTCTTTTCAACTCCAGTTTGTCTTTCACTCAAGAATTGCCAGATTGTAATCTCTTGGAAAGATAGCGACGACAAGGTAACACGCCCTATAGAAGATATTGGGTGTGTTGTCTTGGAAAATCAAATGATAAACATTACTTTGCCGCTTCTCAACGAGTTGGTAAAGAATAATGTTGCTGTTATCTTATGTGATAACAAGATGATGCCAACATCTATGTTGCAAAGCTTAGATGCTAATACAACGCAAGCTGAAAGTTTAAAATTTCAGCTTGCTGTTAGTGAGCCCATGAAAAAGCAGGCCTGGAAACAGATTATAGAGTCAAAAATAGCAAATCAATCCGCAGTCTTGGGACTTGCTGGTAAGAAAAAAGATATTCTCAAACCTTATTATAATAATGTTAAGAGTGGAGATTCAGACAATAGGGAGGGATTAGCGGCAAAGGTGTATTGGAATAGCCTTTTCGGTAACTCCTTTAAAAGAGAAAGGGATGGATGTCCGCCTAATGCTCTTCTAAATTATGGCTATGCTATATTACGTGCAGCTGTTGCACGTGCTTTGTTAGGTTCTGGTTTACTTCCGAATTTGGGTATCTTCCATAAAAGCAGATATAATGCTTTTCCTTTAGCTGATGATGTTATGGAACCATATCGGCCATTTGTAGATGAAATCGTTTATCGACTTTATGGCAAAGGAATTTCCGAATTGAATAAAGAATCAAAGCCTGAGATAATGCGTATGTTGAATTGTGATGTCAATATAGGGAAGGTTAAACGACCTTTGCAGATAGCTTTGACCATAACAACTGCCTCTCTTGTTAAATATTATTCTGGAGAAATAAAAAAACTTTCCTTACCTATTATGACATGACTGAAGATAGACTAAATGCTTATCATATAATGTGGTTATTTGTGTTTTTCGATTTACCTGTTACTACGAAAAAAGAGATGAAGGCTGCTTCTCTTTTTCGTAAAAACTTGGAGAAAGATGGTTTCTCTATGATGCAATTTTCTGTCTATATCCGTCATTGTGCATCAAGGGAAAGTTTGGAAGTGCATGTAAAACGGGTAAAATCTTTGCTTCCGGAGGCTGGAAAAGTAAGTTTGTTAAGTGTAACAGATAAGCAATATGGAGATATCTATAACTTCTGGGGTAAGCCCAAAAGTATTAATAAGAGTAAAATATCGAAAAAAGTTATCAGCGAACCTATTCAATTGGAGTTTTTTTAGTACTTTTGCATTAGAAATTATATCCTACTCACCATTTCTTATTAGATAGAGTGTTTGTTATGCGCTGAAAATCAGTATGTTCAAATCTGTAGGTTGTGGTTTGATGTAGGAATCAAAAGATATACAACTTATCAGTATTATGTTTACCGAACAAACCAGTTGTGGTTTGATGTAGGAATCAAAAGATATACAACATAGGTTTGTGACATATCAATATTAGAAGCGTTGTGGTTTGATGTAGGAATCAAAAGATATACAACAAAGTAGAAAAGTAATAAAATGGGCGCAAGTTGTGGTTTGATGTAGGAATCAAAAGATATACAACGGGCGTAGGTGGAGCGAAATCACTCAGAAGTTGTGGTTTGATGTAGGAATCAAAAGATATACAACTGCATACGTCTTTCATACGATGATTTTTGGTTGTGGTTTGATGTAGGAATCAAAAGATATACAACCTTTCAAGACTGATGAAGAAAAGAAAGTAGTTGTGGTTTGATGTAGGAATCAAAAGATATACAACTTAGACGTGGTCGATGTAATATTCAATAGCGTTGTGGTTTGATGTAGGAATCAAAAGATATACAACATCAGAGCCGTAAATGTAGTTACCATTAATGTTGTGGTTTGATGTAGGAATCAAAAGATATACAACATACCATTCCTTGTCACTTGGTTTGTCTGCGTTGTGGTTTGATGTAGGAATCAAAAGATATACAACATGTCGCAACGTCTATTATGTTGCGCTCAGGTTGTGGTTTGATGTAGGAATCAAAAGATATACAACAGTTAGAGAAGGTGAAGAAGTTCCTTGATGTTGTGGTTTGATGTAGGAATCAAAAGATATACAACAGGTGAAGTGAATTCTTCTCCACGTTATGGGTTGTGGTTTGATGTAGGAATCAAAAGATATACAACTAACTATAAAATTTAATTAGTATAAGGCAGTTGTGGTTTGATGTAGGAATCAAAAGATATACAACATTCTGTTCATAGGCTATTTGCTGCATAGGTTGTGGTTTGATGTAGGAATCAAAAGATATACAACATAATATACTTAAGGACAATGTTGTTGGAAGTTGTGGTTTGATGTAGGAATCAAAAGATATACAACTGGTCGTAGATATTCCAGAGTCATGCCTTGGTTGTGGTTTGATGTAGGAATCAAAAGATATACAACAAGTAGCAGCAAGACCGGCTTGTTTTTCAGTTGTGGTTTGATGTAGGAATCAAAAGATATACAACGCTCAGGAAAATTACCATAGCCAAGTAACGTTGTGGTTTGATGTAGGAATCAAAAGATATACAACCAATGTTCAGACAAATCAAACGTACTTTGCGTTGTGGTTTGATGTAGGAATCAAAAGATATACAACATGTTTCGATTATTAACCAGAGTCAGAATGTTGTGGTTTGATGTAGGAATCAAAAGATATACAACGTCATATTTGCAAAGTTAAGATAATACAGGTTGTGGTTTGATGTAGGAATCAAAAGATATACAACAGTACATGAAATAGGCAACAACATGCCAGGTTGTGGTTTGATGTAGGAATCAAAAGATATACAACATACCGTAGATGGTAAATATTCTATCCCTGTTGTGGTTTGATGTAGGAATCAAAAGATATACAACAGATAAAACGTGGTGCAAAGATGCACGTCGTTGTGGTTTGATGTAGGAATCAAAAGATATACAACGAGATTGACTTCACAAATACTCCTATTATGTTGTGGTTTGATGTAGGAATCAAAAGATATACAACACTTATTCAAAGACCACTCATTTTGTTGGGTTGTGGTTTGATGTAGGAATCAAAAGATATACAACGCAAAGTTCCAAAAGTAACACCATCTTCTGTTGTGGTTTGATGTAGGAATCAAAATATATATTATATACACGAGAATGGCATAGGGGCTGGCGCAGTTTCTGAATATCTTGGAATATAGGCAAGAAAGAGTCTTGTTCTCCACGGACTTCAATCTTTTCAAAAGAAGAACGGAAAAGATAAAAGTATCTCTGTCAGTATATGATAGTGCGGTAAAATGTATTGAGGAAGTGGAATGTGGCAAAAGAACTCAGCAAAACTATTCTTCTGAACTAAGAAACACCATTTGCCCAATAGATAAGAAAAACAATGCTGATGTGACGATAAGGGCCAACACGCCGTAGATTGATTGGGGATTGTTGACACAGTATCCTATGCAGGCAACCCAAACAGCGAAGGACAAAAGGCTGTTGTCACCCAACGCTCATATTTCTTAGAGTGCTTCGGGGGAGTATCTTCGCCTACTACTTCAATGCTAACGATTTCTACCTTTATTTCATGTTCGGGCTTGTTCGATTCTTCGTTGTTGTTTGCAGCGTCTGATATGCTGTTGTTGTTCTGATAATCCTTTTCCATAACGCTTAGTTTGAATGTTTACGCCACAAAGATACTAAAAATATTGATTACTTCGTTTTTTTGTACGAAGAATTTTAGCAAAAGAAATAAACTTAACGTTAAATAGACTTTGTAAGAAAAAAGTGGTTTGTCGGAAATTCCGACAAACCACTCACCATGGTGCTTTAGAGGGGAAAACACAGAGCTTCCAATCTGCATCGCAAAAAGTGCAGAAATTGAGTGTAATTCAGGAATGTTTAGTAAAGAAATTAGTAAAATCGGGCTGTTTTTCTTAATTTAACTCTGAAATAGAGTGGAATATCAGAGAAAATCTATAAATTTGCATCCAAATACAATATTTTGTAAAGAATGGAAGATAGAGAACTGTTGCTGAAAAGTGACCCAGAGTTCGAACGCCTCGCCTTTACGGTGTTGGCTATCGAGGCTTCGGCACAAAAAATGGGTATATCGCCGTCTGAAATGAGAAAGCGATTGGATAAGGTGGGACTAATCAAGAGTCTCATTCAAGATTGCTATGATACTCTACATACAGAGAGCCGGGAAGCTGTAGCAAATGATGTGGTCGAAGCTCTTAAAAATTGGGAAAGAAAAGAATAATGGAAAAGCAAATATTATATCATGGTTCAAATGTCATTGTTGAGCATCCTTTAGTAAGCATTGGAAGAAAGGACTTGGATTTCGGTCCAGGATTCTATCTTACGCCTTTGTTTGAACAAGCTTCCAAATGGGCTGGTCGTATCAAGACCATCAGACGAGCCAAGCAAGCTATAGTGAACACCTATGAGTTCGCTCTACCACAAGACAGCAAGGTAAAACGATTTGATGCTTACGATAAGGAATGGCTCGACTTCATTGTTGACAGCAGAAAAGGAAAGCAGCCTTGGAGTGGGTATGACATCATTGAAGGAGGAGTGGCTGACGACCGTGTAATTGATGCAGTAGAAGCCTATATCAATGGCTATGCAGATGTTGAGCATACTCTTCGCCAGTTGGCTTATCACAAGCCCAACTATCAGATTTGCATTTTAAGCCAGGAGATAGTTGATAAGTATTTACAATTCAAATCATATGGAAGGATATAATTATGTTGGATTTCTTATTATGGAATAAAATCGCTCGTATCATAAAGCAACTAGCTGATACGTTACATATATCAACCGACAGGGCTTTACAGATATTCTATGACTCTGACGTTTGCTGTATGCTACATGACAAAGAACTTGGCTTGCATCTAATGAGTGATACATATATTGTAAATGACTTGATAGAAGAGCTAAGGAATAAGCAATAGCAAAACGATGGATAATTAGAGGAGGAAGATTATTTGTACTGTAGCACCTTGACTGTATGTTTAGTACGGTCAAGGTGCTGTCTTTATGTAATAATGTGCAAATGTGTCTCCTTCAGCTATTGCATTCGACTCCTTCAGCTATCGCATTCGTCTCCTTCGGTCACTGCATTCGACTCCTTCAGCCATCGCATTCGTCTCCTTCAGCCACTGCATTCGACTCCTTCAGCCACCGCAGCCGTATGTGTCAACTCAATGAAGTAGATGAACTCGTGAAATGAAGTGGATGAGTTCGCATAATGAAGTTCATGATTTCTGCACAATTGCCAATACATGCGAATGGTAAAGTAAAAAGAAGTTTATTCCTACCTTTATGATTCTTATACGAAAATGTTTTTCTGTTTCTATTGCCACATCTGTCACCTTTGGTTTAACTCGCTGATTATAAGTGAATAATGCGTGGCAGTAAGCGGTATTTCTGTTGCCACCTAATGCCACGCATTGCCACGCTTTTTTGTAAGCGGCTCCGCGTTTATACCTTGCCCTTTATCGTAAAAGTTCTTACCTTTGC
>OHSE01000303.1_pt1 | contig 18380 bp, 9 predicted proteins | sample 1578531 | NCBI WGS metagenome assembly OHSE01 (sample SAMEA3879541, study PRJEB24766) | human gut metagenome | biome: human-associated habitat; feature: feces | place: USA | collected 1985/1987
CGTCGATACGCTGGATTTTAGTACGTTCGACAACCGAAGTCAACAACTTGTTTGCATCTGTACTACAGATACCGCGTGATACCGTACCGCTTTCGCTCAATGTGTTGCCTACGCGGAAACCTACCATCGAATATACGTTTTTGGAACCTTCGGGCAGGGAGGCAAGGAATTTACCCATTACCTGGAATGAGTCACGGCCATAGAAATCGTCACAATTGATTACTGCAAACGGTTCTTTGATAACATCGGCGCCCATCATGACTGCGTGGTTGGTACCCCATGGTTTGGTACGGTCGGCAGGACAAGTGAAACCTTCGGGCAGTGCGTCCAAAGCTTGGAAGACCATTTCGCAAGGAATGTGTCCTTCGTATTTAGAAATGATTTTATCGCGGAAATCCTGTTCGAAATCTTTGCGGATAACAAAAACAAGTTTACCAAATCCGGCGTTAATGGCATCATAGATAGAATAATCCATAATAGTTTCGCCGTTAGGACCCAGACCATCCAATTGCTTCAATCCTCCGTAACGGCTGCCCATACCAGCCGCCAATAAAAATAAAGTTGGTTTCATAGTTTATTTATTTAAAATTGAATATTTGATGGTACAAAGCTACAAAATAATACGGAGGAAAAAAGCTACATTCCATTCAAATTCGAGCATAAATCAATCATTTCCCTCCTTTTGACGCAAATCAAGCCCTATTTCTAGAAAGGATAGCCGATGGCAAAGTGCAATCCCAGTCCATCCTTAAACTTAGGAATATTATAATATCCTTTCTTGCCGGTATCATACGGATCATGAAGAGCAATACCCAGATCCAGGCGGATCACCAGGAAAGTAAGGTCATAACGCAATCCCACCCCAGTACCCAAAGCTATACTTTTAGCAAAATTACGAAGAGTAAGCAAACCGCCGGGACGTATATTCTCACCTTCCTCATTCTTTTGTTCACGCAGTAGCCACACATTTCCCGCATCCAGAAAAGCTGCCCCGTACAAATCACCCAGGATAGGGAAACGGTATTCCACATTCGCTTCCAGCTTCACATCTCCGGTTTCATCCAGATAACCATACTGTTTATCTTCGGGACGATAAGAACCGGGGCCGATAGAGCGCACTGTAAACGCACGGATACTGTTAGCTCCCCCAATATAGAACTGCTCGCTGTAAGGCGCTACAGTCTGGTTCCCATATGCATACAAAATTCCCCCCATCAAACGAGTGGCTATATGCTGTTTCTCTCCGACTTTAAACAAACAACGCACTTCGGATGTCATTTTCAGGAATTGCGCATAAGGACTGTTTAATAACTTCTTATCTGTTTCCTTGAATCCCTTCCCAAAAGCAGCATACACCAACGAAGTCAGATTACCTGCCGAAGTAAAGGAAGTTTCCCACCATAAATTATTGCGTTTCTTCAACGGGGCGTTATCATACGTAAACGTATAACTCATAGCTGGAATAAACTGATTTCCCAAACTGATTTTCAAGCTCCGGTTCTTGTCCACTATCGTATCAAAACGTGTAGTAGTATGCTGCAACGTATTAAATGCCAGTCTGAAAGGAGTCACAGTATGTTTCCATACCCGCGAAGGCTGGAAATCATATGACACCGTTCCACCGAAAGAAAGCATTTTAAAGAAGCGGGCACGGTTCAACTGACTGGCATACAACTTGAATGAGGTATGCTGCGGAAATCGCGAGCTCATCATTTTTTTACTCATCCACGGCAACACCAGGCGAGGATACTCCAATGAAAAAGAAGTCCCCAACTCGTATGAGTTCAATTTAGAACTGTTCCCGTCCGCCGTAGAATTGGTCTGCCATTCGTATGACCCTTTCAACTGGAAAGAAAGCGTGGCGGCTGTACGCATGAAATTCTTCCGCGAGAGGCTGAAAATCGCTCCGGGACCAGTCTGATCCGTACTTTTGGTAGTCACATTGAATTCCAGTTCTCCGTCATACGGCAAATCGAATGTAGCATTCATCCGCACATTCAGCGTATCACACCCCGGCAATGTATCTTGCGGGGCATAGCGGAACTCGGCAAATTTGAAAATGCCCAAACGCGCCAAGGCTTCCTGCGTGAAATTCTGACGGGCCTGAGAATAAAGCTGCCCTTTCTGGTAAAAGAAGCGCTTAGCCAATACTCCGGGGCGGATACCGGGTTTCTTACCGCTATAGTGTAAAGTCATTCCCGGAAAGACGATGGAATCAGTAGGTTCCTCTCCTTTATATCCGGTAAGATAAACAGAAGTATTCCCTATATAATAAGGTCTTTTCGCATCGGCAGGCACTCCAGCTTTCGGGACAACCTGCAAACTGACCATTCCCGGTTTGCGCAAGGTATCCGCACGGAAAGTAATGAATTCGGGACGGAAATAATAATAACCATTGTTACGGAAAAGGGTACTCAGCCGCTGGCGCTCCTCCTCCAGTTTCAACACACTGAAATTATCTCCTTTATGCAATACCCTCTGGTCATAAGCAGCCCTGATCAGACTATCGGCGCGAGGAGGATATTTCAGATACATGACAGAGTCCAGATAATAAGGGTTCGCCATATCAATCTTATAACTTAACTTGGCTTTCCGAGGATTCTTCAACGAGTCTACAGAATAAGTCACAGCACCATTGAAAAAGCCATAATCATGCAACAGATTGGTGGCCACCTTCACACGGGTTTCCGGATTCACCGTAGACAAATACACCGGAGTAGACCCCAGCTTGTTGAAGATCCAATGCCCCACCCCCTTTTTATCCTGGTATTTCACAAAATCATTGTATATCCACAAACCGAAAGGAATGGGAAAACGCAAGGAGTTGCTTCCCAAAATGGCATTATTGGGAGGATAAGACAAAGCAGCCTCCACCTCTTCCAAGGTCTGGACACCGGCAGGGGTCTTGTCTTCATTCAGAATCTCCATATTTTTCACACCGACATATAGCGTTTCGTCTTCCGGCAAATTCCTGGTAGTAGAGCAGGCAGCTGTCATCAGCAACAATACCGATAATAGAAGCAGGTTTATGTTATGTTTTCTCTCCATATCTCCAACAATCATTTTTTCTTCTTAGACTTGAAAATAAACAGTTCGCCCAGGTGACTCATCTTCTTGCGAAGCACAATACCCACACCGGTCTCTATGATCTCACCTTCCAGCACACTCTCATAGTTCTTGTCGTGGAAGAGCTTGACATACCGGGTACCGCTGTTGTCCAAGCGGTATTCTATGGATACATTATCAATAAAGGTTTCATCCTGCTGTACCGTACTTCCGGTAGACACTTTACCGCCTACCACTATACGGAAGCGGTTATTCCAGAAACGTTTGGCGAACTGGAAATTATAATCCGTGCGTTTCCCGCCGCTATCGGCATCATCCACCGTTTCCATGCCCACATTGATATCAAGTGCTTTTCCGGCAATATTCGAGATTTCGCTCTGCAGGAATGAGTTCAAGGCATTATTCACATTAAATCCTCCCGTAGAGTTTCCTTCAGCCATATACATTCCGGTCACCAGCATGGTGACAGCCAGTTTTCCCCGTTCCTCCACCGACATGGCATTCAGCTGGTCTTGCACAGACGCATCCTCGGGAGCCGAAAGGGTAAACGCCAGCCCCAGATTCTCCAGACTCTGGCTCAAAGCGATCCCTACATCAAACCCGACGATACGCGAAGTCTTTCCATCCTCGCCCACCGAAGCACGGACCCTTTCGGCCGCGGTAATGTTCAGTTGCGGATTCATGATATTTCCCGTCCACTCCACATAACTGCCATTTTGAATATTAAAAGTCTTCAGCGGAATAATCGGAATCTGGTATTTCATCTCCCCGCTCATCAAGGAATAACGCCCGGTCAGCAACATATCCCCCTGAGGAGTGTACTGGAATGACAAGTCTCCGCCTCCTTCCAGCAACATATAGTTGGAGCCGTCCGGCACCAGATCCACACGTGCCTGCACCGCCTGGTCTATATGCATGGTCATGGCCACATCCATCCCTCCCAAAGAGATTTGCTGGACAGAGGACTCCTCTACCGAAGTTGTGTCGTTGAAATTGACAAAAGTCACCATATCCCCCAAACGGTCGTTCACCGTCAAGGGAGAGTCTTTCAGGACATAGGTCACATTGGTCTTCCCCAAGATGTTCATGTTCCCCCGCATCACCAGTTCCTCCACAGGACCGCGCAGCGTTGCGTTAAAATCCACATACATCTTGCCGTAAACCATAGCCCGCTTGGTACGGGGAGCATTCAGCAACTCATAATTCTCGGCATGCATTTTAAGGTTCACTGCCGTCCGTTCCAAATCCGAGAAATCCACCTCGCCGTTAATGGTAAAAGGAGTCTTGCCTTTGGTGAATATATCGAACTCCTTGAACATCATCTTACTGTTCACCACCTGCACCGGTTCATTATCAAAACGGAACATGGCAGACATCTCCGGCATGAAGAAAGTCACGGAATCCAATGCCAGTTCCCCATTCAGCAAGGGTTTGGCCGGATCACCTTTCATGGACAATGTTCCATCAATATCCCCGTCCAGTTCCACCATGCGGTCGGGCACAAACGGATTGGCGACATTCAGCGGAAAATGTTCGAAGGCTATATCCGCGCTCAGGCTTCCCGTTCCTTCCTCCGCGGGCAGATAGATACCTCCCAAATGAGCTATCTCCTCACCATCATGGCGTATATAGGCATCCAGATGATGATCCTTTGCCTCACCGGGCAGATACACACCACCCAGTTCCCAATTTCCCAACGCACTGCCTTCATATTTGAATTCATCTATACGCAAATCACTGCTCACCATCATATACGGACCGGAATCTATATAATGCGCTTCTGCTCCGATCCATCCTTCCATATCAGGCATATAGGGAAGGATACGCCGGAATTCTTTCAGATTGATGCGTGAAAGCTCCACCGTCATATCCTGTTTGGCTATGGTATCTTCCCGATTGGTATAGAAACTGAGTCCGGTCCCCTGCTCGTCATGCAAATCCAGATTTGCATGAATCCGCCCGTTGTCAGCCAGATAAATATAGTTATTTTTATTCACGGTAAAAGGACGGTATACCAACGTGGGATGCTCTGGAAAAACCTTCATGCGTATGCCGTGGCGGCGCAGGTCGGCCATCACGCCCATATATACTCCCTGTTCTTTACGGGCATTCAGGTATTGAACCAACAACTGGGCACTGTTGTTTCCCACATTTCCCTCCAGCGTCACATCAAACGCCTCCTGTCCCGGTTTGGGTCCGTTCACCACTCCGCTCAACATATTTATGCCATTCAGGTCCTGCTGTACATCCAAATAGATGGTATCCAAAGTCAGGCTGTCTGTACGCAATCCATATAAATAAGCCTCCCCGTTCAATCCCTCTGCCGGAGATGAATCCACATCCATAAACAGACGACTGTATGACAACCCCATCATTGACAGATAATTGGCTATCGGATTATCGGGACCGGAAGATATTTTCAGACATAGTCCCGGAAGAAATTCCCGAAGCTCCTCCTGTTCAATATGTTTGCTTTCCCATTGTTCCGCCAGTTTCTTCATCAGCAAATCCGCCCTGCCGGAAATGTATTCCATGTGCCCTGCTCCTTCCAGACTCAAATCAAGATCCCCCGCACGCAGATAAGCAAAAGTGGAATCTCTGGAAGTGCTGAATCCAGCAAACAGGTCCTTGGAATGGGCAGTGACAATCGTGGCATTCGTCATCTCGGCCTCTACGACATACCTTTTTCTGAGGTCACTGCTGAAACGGACCCCCAGGTGCTGGGAGGTCTGAAAACGGGTATCCATCAGATGAAGCGCCTGCCAATCCAAATGAGCCACATCCATTTTCAAGTCGCCCGAAACATCATGAGGTTTCAAGATACCATCCAAATGCGCCTTGATATCCATGGTCCAGTTTTTCACTGCCAGTGAAGCATGCACCTTCGATTTCTCCAGTCCGGCAGCCAATGAAATTCCTGTCAGATGATAACTGCCATAATGGAAACGGTCTATGCCGCCCTCCGCATTGAAATAAGTACGGGGAGAAAAAAAGTCAAAACCTTCCCCCTCCACTTTCAGACGGGTGGACAAGGTGTACAAAGAATCGGCAGGCATAAACTGGTGCAGGTCAAAATGATTGACAGCCAAGTCTGCCTCATACCTGTCACGCGACAAGTCGTATTTGGCAAACAGACGGGCTGCCCGTTCCATCTTGAAATCATCCGCTACGGAGATGCTGTCATTATAAACCGTTATAGGAATAGTATCGGCCGCAACCACCGCCTGGGCTTCGGGCTGCATCAGCAGCAGGTCCGTGCCCATTTTAGTGCCCGCCATCGTAAATTTGCCTTCCAAGCGCGTTCCGTATGGAATTTCTATTCCTTCAGCCAACGTGGAAACAAACTTCAAATCCTTGGTTTCAGCTTCCAAAGTGATATCCCCCCCGCGCAGCAGACTGTCTGTCAGATGGGTTAGCTCCCCCCGGGCGAACAATCCCAATGCACCGGGCAGCTCGGCAGTCAGCGTAGTCAGTTTCAGCTTGTTCAAATCACCGTCGATCCCTGTACGGATGCGCAAGGGTTCGGAAGGATACTGCCGGATAAACTTTTCATCCATACTTCCCATGAATCTCACCACATCCGGCTTTCCTATATCAGCCATCAGCCGTGCGGACACCAAGCCTTCATCCTTAAAATCCAAGGCATTCCAATCCATCGCAGCGTTCAGTTCCAGATAAGAATCCCGGGTTTCCAGTTTCAATGAAGGCACACGCAGCACCTTGTCATTGGAAACCATCCGCCCTGTGGCAGAAACGATTTCCACTCCCGAACGCTCTTTCAGCACAAACTGGCTGATTATGGCTTTCATATTCCTACCTCCGTAGTATAGGGAATCCAGTTTCACACCGATATCCGTCAGTGCAATATGGGAGGGGTCCAGTCCGGAGGACAGGCTGTCGGCAGCCAGCGGCTTCCCGTTATCGTAACGCACACGTCCGTTCTCTATCCGAAACGTTTGCAGCGAATAGGCCGATTTATGCAAGTCTATCAGCCCATCGCGCAGTATGGCATTATCCAGCGAAGCCGCCAATGACAAGCTGTCCAAAGGCATATCCAGCGCAAAGGATACATTCTGTAAATCAATATCCTGCAATATTATTTTCCAATAGGCGGTGTCGCTTGCAGCCGTATCGGCCGCAGCGGTGTCATTCAGGCAAAGAGATAAATCCGTATCTTTCAACAAGACTTTGTTAACGATGGCAGTTTCGGGGTCCAGTGCCACTCCATGACTGGAAATGAACAATTCCCCCAAAGTACCGTTCAACTTCATGCCATGTATCAAGTCATTAGAATTCACTGTGGCTCCTTGCAGGGATATGCCATCCACTTCCACCTGCTTTTTCAGCAGTGGCAGCAACTGCACATTCACTTGCAGGCGGCGTACACTGAGCAACGTATCATTATGCGGGGAAGCAGCATCTACATTGGTCACCACCAGATTCAACGGAAAAGACAAAGAGATACGTCCCACGGAGATATTCATACCAGTAGCTTCCGAGGCATATACAGCAGCTTTGTCCACCAGAAAATTCTGAATAGGTGGCAAATAAATCAATATACATAAAATGATGAACAGAATGAACGGAGATGCTATCGTCCACAATGTCCAACGAACATATTTTTTCTTCATCGAGTGTCTGTACAAGTATTCCTGCAAATTTAAACAATTTTATCGGCATAATGGTTGAAAGAACGCAGCTTTTATCTTTTGTTTCCCATAATTTATTAAAAAAGAACTTACGGACTACCTGTTGCCACTAGGAAAGATCTATAATCTTACCCCCGCAAAATTTAAATCTTTCAGCTCTCCCGTCTGTTCCCATAATATGAACAATACGGACAAGCCGACAGATTTCCAAGAAGACGGAAGCTACTTCCAACGTAGACGCAGTTCCTTTTTCTCACACACGTGCGCGCATATTACAAATATGATATAAATCCGGCATCCTTCATCAAAGACTTCCCTCTGAAACGATGGATGCCATACTACTATTCAATGCGAATTTCAAGACTTATGCAAACCATGTTATTCAGAAACTTTTTTAATTTTCTTTTTTCAAGTTTTATCATCTTCCGGTTTTGCCGCCGGTCTTTTTATCTATTTTCTTTCGTCTTTTCTCTTTCCGGTGCTTCTCTTCCCCTCACTCTGCCTCATTTACTTTTCTTCTCTACAAATTATAAGAACACGCACGTTTGTGAGGAAAAAAGACCTGGTTCTGCCGCGTCTGCGTCTGAAGTATTCCTCCGCTCTCTCCCTTTTTTTATCCTTCCTTTCTTCGCTTTTCCGCTCTTACTCTCAATTTTATTTCCTATCTTTGTCCGATAAATAAAAAATAGCTCATGACTTCAAACAAAATTTTACTAATATGCCTGGCCTTCATTGCATTGACTGCATGCAACGCCGGCTCGAAAAGACAAACAAATCATCATATGGAAAATGAAAAGCGTACCTTGGTAAAACTGGAAACCACCATGGGAAATATCACAGTGGCCCTGTATAATGAAACGCCGAAACATCGTGATAACTTTATCAAACTGGTAAAAGAAGGAGTATATGACAGTACATTGTTCCACCGGGTTATCAAACAATTCATGATCCAAGCTGGCGATCCGGACAGCAAAAACGCATCGGATACTGCCATGCTGGGCAGCGGTGATGTGGGTTACACCATTCCCGCTGAGTTCAATCCGAAATTCTTCCACAAGAAAGGAGTATTGGCGGCAGCACGCCAGGGTGATGATGTGAACCCCGAAAAGGCTTCATCGGGTTGCCAGTTCTATATTGTTACCGGACGCAAGTTCACCGAACCGCAATTGCTGGGCATGGAGAACAAAATAAACGAACAGCGTGAAGAAGCTCTGTTCGACAGTCTGGCACGCCAGCACATGAAGGAAATATACAAGATGCGCAAGGCAGGAGACAATGCCGGGTTACTGGAATTACAGGACACCTTGGAAGCCCAAGCCCGTGAGCTGGCGGACAAAGAAGAGAAATTCCGCTTCACCCCCGAACAGATCAAAGCATACAGCACCATAGGCGGCGCTCCCCACCTGGACGGTTCTTATACCGTATTCGGTGAAGTAACCGAAGGTATGGAAGTAGTGGACAATATTGAAATAGCAAAAACGAACCGCGCAGACCGCCCTATAGAGAATATCCGGATTCTCAAGGCAAGTATTCAGTAATTTGCGACTCAGATGATTAACATTAACCGATACACCTTGTCCAACGGGCTGCGTGTGATACACAATGAGGACAATACGACTCAGATGGTGGCACTGAACCTATTGTACGATGTGGGCGCACGCGATGAAGATCCTGATCATACCGGATTCGCCCATCTGTTTGAGCACCTGATGTTCGGAGGCTCCATCCATGTGCCCGACTATGACACTCCGGTACAAAATGCCGGAGGCGAAAACAACGCATGGACAAATAATGACATAACCAATTATTACATCACCCTCCCTCGTCAGAATGTGGAAACCGGATTCTGGCTGGAGAGTGACCGTATGTTGTCCCTCGACTTTAACCCGCGCAGTCTGGAAGTGCAACGGCAAGTGGTAATCGAAGAGTTCAAACAGCGGAACCTGAACCAGCCATACGGAGACGCCTCACATCTGCTACGCGCCCTAGCTTATAAGGTGCATCCGTACCAGTGGCCTACCATCGGTAAAGAAATCAGCCACATAGCCAATGCCACCCTTGAAGAGGTGAAAGCCTTTTTCTTTAAATATTATGCACCGGACAACGCCATTCTGGCTGTAACGGGACATATTACTTTTGAAGAGACAGTGACATTGGCTGAAAAGTGGTTCGGCCCTATCCCGCGCCGCAACGTAGCCCCCCGCTCACTGCCGGCAGAACCCCGGCAAACGGAGGAACGCCGACTGACAGTAGAGCGGAACGTGCCTGTAGACGCGCTCTTTATGGCATTCCATATCTGTGAACGACGCCATCCCGACTACTATGCTTTTGATATGCTAAGCGACTTGCTGAGCAGCGGACGTTCCTGCCGTCTGGTGCAGCATCTGGTACAAGAGAAACAGGTATTCAACAGTATCGACGCCTATATATCGGGCAGCATTGACGAGGGATTGTTCCATATCACCGGCAAACCCGCCCCAGGCGTCACGCTGGAAGCTGCCGAAGCTGCCGTATGGCAGGAACTGAAGGCATTGACGGAAGAAAGTGTGGATGAAGACGAGCTGGAAAAAGTAAAGAACCGCTATGAAAGTGAACAGATATTCAATAACCTGAATTACCTGAATGTGGCTACCAATCTGGCTTATTTTGAACTGACCGGCAAAGCGGAAGATATTAACAATGAAGTAAACAAATATCGCTCGGTCACTGCCGGCCAGATAAAAGAAGCTGCACAAAAAACATTTGTGCGAGAAAATTGTTCCACACTCTACTATAAAAGTAATTTGCCGACTTGATAATGTGCTAATTTGCCAACTGGCTGCGCCATGCGGAACACAGCGCAGCCAGTTGGCAAATTAGCATATTGGCACATTAGCAATTTATTAACCATGCAACATTACAAAGCACTTTTCACTTTAGGTATCCCTATCGTTATCGGCCAGATAGGTGTCATCATTTTGGGTTTTGCCGATACATTGATGATAGGCCATCACAGCACGAATGAATTAGCCGCCGCCAGTTTTGTCAACAATATGTTTACTTTGGCCATTATTTTCGCTACCGGATTCTCATACGGGCTGACTCCTATCGTAGGGAGTCTGTTCGGACGAGGAGAAACCCATGTAGTGGGACGAATGCTGAAGAACAGCCTGTTTGCCAACACACTGCTGGCCGTATTGCTCACACTCATCATGTGGATACTTTATCTGAATATCCACCGACTGGGGCAACCCGAAGAACTGCTGCCTTTAATGCGTCCCTACTTCATCGTTTTACTGATATCCTTGTTGTTTGTACTGCTTTTCAACGGTTTCAAGCAATTTGCCGACGGCATAACCGATACCCGCGTTTCCATGTGGATCTTATTGACAGGAAATGTAATGAACATTATCGGCAACTATATTCTGATTTACGGTAAACTGGGAATGCCCGAAATGGGATTGCTGGGAGCGGGAATTTCCACATTGGCCTCCCGTATCATGATGGTGATCGTGTTCGCCGTCATTTTTTTCTGTACCCGACGTTATCATATTTATAAAGAAGGCTTTCTACACAATACGCTCAACCGGGCAGACTTCCTGCACCTGAACAAACTGGGATGGCCCATTGCCATGCAGATGGGAATGGAAACTGCTTCGTTCAGTCTCAGTGCCATTATGGTGGGATGGATCGGGACTACTGCTCTGGCGGCCCACCAAGTGATGCTCGCCATTTCCCAAATCTGCTTTATGATGTATTATGGCATGGGAGCAGCCGTTGCCGTGCGGGTTAGCAACTTCCGCGGACAGAATGACCGGATGAACGTCAGGCGCTCTGCATACGCCGGATTCCATATCATGCTGCTCATCGCACTGATAGGCGCCCTGCCCATCTTCCTGCTGCGTAACGAACTGGGAGGATGGTTCAGCGACAGTCCGGCGGTCAGCGTAATGGTAGCACAACTTATCATTCCGTTCATCATCTACCAGTTTGGTGATGGATTACAGATAAATTTCGCCAATGCCCTTCGTGGAATCGCAGATGTGAAACCCATGATGTATATCGCATTCATCGCCTATTTCCTTATCTCCCTGCCGGCCGGCTATTTTTTCGGTTTCATCATAGATTGGGGAATCATAGGAATATGGATGGCATTTCCTTTCGGACTGACTACAGCCGGAATACTCTATTACCTGCGCTTTAACCGTGATACGAAATAAAAATAAAACCACCATGAGCCTGCCCAACCGTTCCACCAAGCTGAAAGTTGCATTCGGCTATATTCTGCTGACTGCACTGCTCTTTATATCTATCGGATATATCTATCAAGAAATGAAGTCACTGTCCGGAACCGGTGATGATGAAGCCATCCTGAGCCAACGGCGCCATGTCACCAACCAAATTATCGGCCAGCTCTATCAGGCGGAAGTCATCGGACAATCACTCAGTACGGGACAAATAGAACAATACTACCGATACCAACGAGCCATGAAACAAGCCACCACGGCACTTGACTCCCTACGCACGTTGCTGACAGACAGCATACAACTGGCGCGACTGGATACCGTAGGAATGCTTTTCATGGATAAAGAACGGAATATGCGCAACCTGCTGAAAGCAATTCAGGACGGTGGGACAGATATACTTTACAAACAGCATATAGACGAACTGATCGCCCAGCAAGATTCCTTGCTCAGCCTTCCCCATGTACGAAAAAAAGTAATCACACACACCAATTCTTATATTATTCGTAAAAAGCCCAAAAGCTTCTTCAAACGTTTGGGAGAAGTGTTCTCGCCCGGAAAAGCAGATTCCACACAGGTCAACAATGTGATTCAGGAAGAATATACCGATACGCTGACCGAGGCATACAGTCCGGCAGATACTGTGGTCACCATGTTGAAAAACATACAGAGCCGAGTAACCGATACCCAACAAGAACGTATGGAAATGGTCAATCGCCGCACCCAGTCCCTGCGCCTCAGCGGCTTGAAACTAAGTCAGAAAGTCAATCAGCTATTAAGTACTATAGAGGAGGAAGAGCAAGCTTTGGCCCAAAACAAACATATACAAGAGGAATATATTCGCCAAAGCTCTATCCGCACAGTGGCGGGAATCGCCATTGTCGCTGTGGTTCTGGCTATTTTCTTTCTGGTCCTGATATGGAGAGACATCACTCGCAGCAACCACTACCGCCGAGAACTGGAAAAAGCCAAACGTCGCGCCGAAGACTTATTGGCGGCGCGTGAAAAACTAATGCTGACCATCACCCACGATATCAAAGCTCCCGTGGGTTCCATCTTGGGCTATACCGACCTGCTGGAGCGGATCACTACCGAAGAACGCCAGCGTTTCTATCTGAACAATATGCAGAGTTCAGCCAATCACCTGCTCAGCCTGGTCAAATCCCTGCTGGATTACCACCGGCTGGATGCACATAAAATGGACGTCAACCAGGTATCGTTCAACCCCCACCAACTGTTCGACACCATTTATATTAGCTTCAAACCGATGGCAGACTCCAAACAGCTGGAACTGAACTATCATTGCAACGAATCATTGAACCGCGTATACATAGGAGACCCGTTCCGTATCCGCCAAATAGCGGAGAATCTGCTATCCAATGCACTGAAATTCACTAAAGAAGGAGGCATCACCCTGCGGGCAGCATTGGAAAACGGCCAATTGCATTTCAGTATCAGTGACACAGGATGCGGTATCAGCCAAGAAGAGCAACAACGTATCTTTCAGGAATTCACCCGGCTCCATAATGCACAAGGACAAGAAGGATTCGGCTTGGGACTGGCCATCACCCGTAAACTGGTGCTTCTGCTCGAAGGGGATATCAAGATAGAAAGCGAACAAGACAAAGGCAGCTGCTTCCATGTATATCTGCCTTTGCCTGAGGGTCCTTCCCATCCGGATGAAAATCTTTCCGGACCGGGAGCAGAACATACTCCTGCTTCCCCTGACGCAACCGGGATCCGGCAAACAGACACTCCACGCGAAGACAGTGAGCCGATTCACCTGATTTTAATTGACGACGACCGCATACAGTTACAGCTTACCACCGCCATGCTGGAACGCCCCGGAGTGACTGTGACCTGCTGCCATCATCCCGAAGAGCTCCTCAACCAATTGAAAGAAAAGCGCTTCGACGTCTTACTCACCGACATACAAATGCCTGCCATGAACGGATTCGACTTATTGAAAGCCATCCGCACGCTGGACACATCATGGGTGCAAACCCTGCCGGTGATCGCCCTGACCGCCCGTAGCGATATGGACGAAAATTATTTCTGTTCACATGGCTTTGCCGGTTGCCTGCACAAACCTTTCACCATAAACGAATTGTTTACAGCCATCTTCCAGGTCACAGGAAAGGATGTACCCGCCACAGGAAATCCGACTCCCCATATAGCACCGGCCAAAGAAAATCATCCCCAACAAGAGACGTTGGATTTCTCCGCCCTGACCGCCTTCTCGGAAGATGATCCGGAAGCAGCCTCAGAAATACTCCGTACCTTCATCAGCGAAACAAAAAAGAACCGAGAGTGTATGGAAGAAGCATTGGCGAAAAAGAATATGGAAGACATCACGGCAATAGCTCATAAACTGTTGCCACTGTTCACCATGCTGGGAGCTACCCGTTGCATTCCTGCACTGACATGGATGGAACAAAGACGAGGGACAACCGAAATCGGTGAAGAAGCGATAGAGAAAACAAACTTTATAATAGAAGAAATAGAAAAAGTAATTGACGAAGCAAAAAAGCAGATCGAAATACCGAATGAAGCATGAAGAATTAAGCCCTGTTAAGTTAAAAGGTATTAGAAATAGAGTCCGTGTTTCGGTACACCGTGAAAAAAGCTTATTTTTGCACGAATAAAAACCACATAAAGATGCCACATTCCATTCTGATAGTAGAAGATGACTTGACTTTTGCCACCATGTTGAAAACTTGGCTGGGTAAAAAAGGATTTTCGGTTGATACAGCAAGCAGTAATGCGCGCGCACGCAAACAACTGGATGCACAACCATACGATCTTGTTTTGTCTGATCTGCGCCTGCCTGATCAAGATGGTATCTTCTTGCTTTCATGGATGAAAGAACAGAAATATAACATCCCACTCATCATCATGACAGGCTATGCTGACATCCAAAGCGCTGTACAGGCTATAAAACATGGAGCCAGTGATTACATTTCAAAGCCGATACAACCGGATGAGTTGCTGAAGAAAATTAATGAGGCATTGCAAAACAAAGCTTTACCCACACCGGTAGGAATAGAAAAGAACACAGTCGCGCCCAAAGCATCTAAGAACAAAGCCGTTCCCCACAGTGCAACCGTTCCTCCCTCTAATTTTCTGGAGGGGGAAAGCGAGGCAGCGCGCCAACTCTACAATTATGTAGGTCTGGTAGCCCCCACCCCCATGTCCGTGCTGATAAACGGTGCTAGCGGAACAGGTAAAGAGTATGTGGCGCACCGTATTCATCAGCTAAGCAAACGGGCCGACAAGCCATTCATTGCCATAGACTGCGGTTCTATCCCCAAAGAGCTGGCAGCTTCCGAATTTTTCGGTCATGTGAAAGGTTCGTTTACAGGTGCTCTGACAGATAAAACGGGTGCTTTCGTTGCAGCCAACGGAGGTACTTTGTTTCTGGATGAAATAGGCAACTTAAGTTATGAAGTACAGATACAGTTGCTCCGTGCCTTGCAGGAAAGACGTATCCGTCCGGTCGGCTCCAATAAAGAAATAGAGGTAGACGTGCGACTGGTCAGCGCTACCAATGAGAACCTGCAACAGGCCATTGAAAAAGGAAACTTCCGCGAAGATCTTTACCACCGCATCAATGAATTCACCCTTCGTATGCCGGCATTAAAAGAGCGGCAAGAAGATATCCTGCTATTCGCCAATTTCTTTTTGGATCAGGCAAACAGAGAACTGGACCGCCAGCTGATAGGGTTTGATACCGCTGCCAGCCAAGCTTTACAAACGTATTCATGGCCCGGAAACCTCCGGCAATTGAAAAATATAGTAAAACGTGCCACCCTATTGGCACAGAGCAACTTCATCACCCTTGCCGAATTAGGTTATGAGCTGCAGGAACCTATAAGGTCCGCCGGTCCGCAGACATTCAGCCTGCATGATGAAGCGGCAGAAAAGAAACGTATCCTTGAGGCATTGAAGCAAACAGGAAATAATAAAAGTAAAGCCGCCATCTTATTAGGCATAGACCGGAAAACTTTATATAACAAATTGAAGCTGTACGATATTCAATAACTTTACCAACAAGAATCTACTGTACCGTAAGGCTGTTACCCCTGCTGTTCCAGTAGGGCACAACCTTACAGTATATACCCCATTCCCCCATCGGCCATGTGGAATAATTCCACAAGATATTCCCCATATTCCACACTTTTTCCCATCTTCCTTTCATCCCAATCGAAGGCAATTTGCTAAATATCAGCACTTTAAAAAACAATCCCGTTTTCTGGCACAGATATTGTTTTTCTGTTATCAGAGAAAACTAAACAACATAGTATTAACAGTAAAAACCTACAATTATGAAAAAGTTATTTGTTGCAGCAGCATTGGTAATGGGATTAGGAACATCAGCAGCATTCGCCGACAACTTTATGGTGGACTCTGTGACCGTAACTATGATAAATGACTTTACCCCTATTGAAGTGAAAGACCTTCCGGCTGCCGTGCAGGAAGCTATCACAAAGAACTATGCAGAAGCTACTATCAAAGAAGCTGCCGTAGAAGCGAACGAAGATGGAACTAAAACTTACAAGGTTGTTTTAACTGATGAAGAGGGAACTGAAAGCACTGTACTTTTCAGCGAAAGCGGAGAAGTTTTGAAGTAAATGAAAGATGCCTAAAAGTAAGAAAAGGGAATGCTGGGAAGCATTCCCTTTTTGTTTTCTATCTTTAATCCATCTCAAAGCCGTTCCACAAATTACCTTCGGGTACCGGTGCAGTCAACTGGATCATTTCCTTCGACACAGGGTGAACGAACTGTACCGTCCGAGCATGCAGGCAAATACTGCCATCCGGATTGGAACGTGGAAAGCCATATTTCAAATCACCTTTAATGGGACATCCCATCTTGGCCAACTGGCAACGAATCTGATGATGCCTTCCGGTTTTCAGATCCACCTCCAATAAATAATAATTCTGAGAATGGCCGATAAGCTTATAATGCAGTACAGCTTTCTTGGAGTTTTTTACTTCCTTATCGTATGCATAAGACTTATTCTGTTTCTCGTTACGTACCAGATAGTGTACCAGCTCACCCTCCGTTTCCTTGGGGCACTCTTTCACTATCGCCCAATAGGTCTTTTTCACCTCACCATTACGGAACATCTCATTCAGTCTGGGCAATGCCTTGCTCGTTTTGGCAAACACCACCAATCCGCTGACGGGACGATCCAAGCGGTGGGTCACCCCAATGAAAACATTGCCCGGCTTATTATATTTCTCTTTCAGGTATTGTTTCACCATCTCCGACAAAGGAGTATCACCGGTCTTGTCTCCCTGAACGATTTCAGAAGAAGTCTTATTGACTACAATAATATGATTATCCTCGTAAACAACTATCATATTACATGTTCATACCGCCGTCAACCTGGATAACCTGTCCTGATACATACGAAGACATATCAGAAGCCAAGAAAGTAGCCACATCCGCCACATCTTCAGGAGTACCTCCACGACGCAAAGGAATCTTCTTAGCCCACTCAGCTTTTACTTCGTCAGACAATTTGGCTGTCATATCCGTAATGATGAATCCCGGAGCGATGGCATTGGCACGGATACCGCGAGATCCCAATTCCTGAGCGATGGATTTAGCCAAACCGATCATACCGGCTTTTGAAGCAGAATAATTACATTGACCGGCATTTCCGTGAACACCCACTACAGAAGCCATGTTAATAATGCTCCCACTCTTCTGACGCATCATGATTGGAGTACAAGCGTGAATAAAGTTGAAAGCAGATTTCAGATTCACACCAATCACAGCATCCCACTGTGCTTCACTCATACGCATCATCAAACCGTCTTTTGTAATACCGGCATTATTCACCAGAATATCGATAGAACCGAAATCTTCCTTAATCTGTTCCACCACTCTAGCTGTATCTTCAAAACTAGCAGCATTAGAAGCATATCCTTTTACTTTTACACCGAATGCAGCTATTTCCTTTTCTGTATTCTCACCATTCTCGTCGATAACCAAATCTGTAAATGCGATGTTTGCACCTTCTTCAGCAAACTTGAGCGCTATGGCCTTGCCTATGCCGCGCGCAGCTCCGGTAATCAAAGCTGTCTTACCTGATAAAATTCCCATATCTAATGTTGTTTTTAAGTTTGGTTTTGCTGTTTGGCTACTTGCCCGGCAGTGCCGCCGGGGAGTTACTTTATAAGACGCTTGCCCAATGCACCGTAGACCACCTTGGCCACGAGCGGACGGCTCATCTCTTCTGTCATGCCGTGGCCCAGACGCCCATATATATAAGGAACCTCGAGCCCCTTGATGCAATAATGGGTGATGTCGGCAACAAGGTCGATGTTGTCTATGTCGAACTCGCCTTCGGCCTTGCCATCGGCATAGACCTTGCGGAAGAGCTCTATTTCGTCTTCGTCAAACTTCTTGCGCACCTTCTCGACCATCCAT
>OHSE01000304.1_pt1 | contig 18369 bp, 25 predicted proteins | sample 1578531 | NCBI WGS metagenome assembly OHSE01 (sample SAMEA3879541, study PRJEB24766) | human gut metagenome | biome: human-associated habitat; feature: feces | place: USA | collected 1985/1987
TCGTTTCCCCCTTTCGACAGATTGTGATAAATACTTTTCCACGGCTCGGGGAGAGGGGTAATAAAGCCGCCGCTGACGGTCACGTCCCCTACAAGCTCTACCTCGATTACGGGGGGCTTCCCTGCTTCGTGGGTGATGGTGTACTTTCGTACAATATCGCTTACCGATATGCCGTTGATGGTTATTTCTCCGCTTGTGTCGTTTGTTTTGATTTCAACGTGGTTTTTCATCGTTTCCCCCTTACGCCGTCCGTTCATCAGCTCTAAATAGTGTGTCTTTGTTTGTTAATCGTTCGCGGTCACTTGTGAAGTGTCTAAATTTGTAAAAAAAACTTCCGTAGGATTATCAATTCCCAGAATACTTATCATCTTCTCGGCATCCCTTACGGTCAACGTGTTCTTTTTTACTTTGGCAACTAAGGTGGATTCGCACATATCAAGCTCATGTGCCAGTTCTCTTTGTGTTTTTCCGCAACGTGCCAACGCTGCTCGATACAAATTTCTGTTAATTCTGACCGCCCCCTTGCGTCACTTATTAAGTGACTAAAGTGTAACATGGGTTTGGTCACTTGTCAAGTGTTTTTAAAAAAGAAATTGCATATTCTAAAGTGACGTGGTAATATATAACCGAGGTGATGATAAATGACCCTTGGCGATAAAATACGGGAGTTGAGAAGGGCCGCCGGGCTTACCCAGGGTGATTTGGCGAAGATGCTCAACACGACAAAGCAGACCATAGGGAAGTACGAACAGGGCATTGTGTCTAATCTTCCTTTGTCTCGAATTGTCGAGCTTGCCAATGCGCTCAACACCAGTCCCGCCTATTTGATGGGCTGGACAAACGAACGACGCCGAATGAACCAAAGTGTGAGGATTGAGGCGATTATGAACAATTTGGACGAGAACGAGCAGCTTCAGCTTTTATCTTATGCTGAATTTCTAATGCAGCAGCATAAGAAAAAAGAAGGTCGGTAGCTTCCGGATCGTGCTTTAACTGTTCAACGATTGCAAGAATTTGTTCCCGCGTTGTCATCTATTCTACCTCCAAACACTTGTTCTGTTTTGATAATAACACGTTAGATTCAAAAAGAAAGGGGGAATTTGTATGAGAGTACCATAAACGGGACTGCGCTCAACGATGTTGCACAAATCGTGCCTCAAATTTTAATCGGCAGGGGCGATTTCTCACCCCCGCCTAAGACGGTGGAGAAGCATCGGGGAACCGTCCTGAATAAAGCATAGCATTTATGCCGCTCTAATCAATACTCATAAAATAGCATTCGCTAACATTCTTGTTTTTTCGCCATAAATAAATGAAGAAGGTGATACCCATTGATGTTATATGAGCGTTTACGCGCCATGAAAGGCGATATGACGGCGCAGCAGATAGCGGACAAAAGTAGTGTGCCCGTTGCCACGGTAAACCGTGTGCTTCAGGGCTTAACTGAAAATCCGGGGTTTGATACGGTCTACAAACTGGTAAAGGCCATGGGCGGGAGCCTGAACGATCTGGACGAGGATAAGGTGTGTGAGCCGGAAGGATCGACGCAGCTATACGAAAGAGGTTTAGAGTACAGGGAGCGGAAGATAGAGGATTTGGAGCAGAAGATAAAGAAGCTGGAACGCATAAAAGCTATAATAGTGGTATCTATCCTTATAGCAATGGTAGTGGCAATGGGCTTATTGGTATATGACATAATGCACCTCGATAGAGGGTGGATAATAAAATAAAGAATCCCCCGTGCCGAATTAGAGGGCGGCAACAGGGGATAAGGCGGATGCTTCTCCGCCTCCGATTTTAACACAACGGGAGGTTTTTGTAAATGGCAAGGCAAAGTGACGGCAGATACCGGGCTAAAGTCACCGTCGGGCGGGCTGACGGCAAGAGCATAGTAAAGTACGTTTCCGGGCGCACAAGAAAGGAGCTGGAGGCCGCGAAGGAGGCGGTCAGGCAGGAGTTCATCACCGGGCGCACCGCACAGAAGGACGCGCTTTTCGGCCCATACGCCATACAGTGGTATAACGTCTACAAAAAGCCGAGCATAAAGGAATCGGCACAGAGCGGATATAAGACGGCACTCAACAAGCACATATTGCCTGTTCTGGGGGACAAGCGGCTCACCGCAATATCCACTATGGACTTGCAGGAGCTGCTTAACTCCAAGGGCGATATGTGCGTAACCATAATCGAAAATGTACACCATGTGTTAGAATCCGTCTTTAAGCGGGCATACTCCGAGGGGATAATCCAGCGGGACGTGACCGTGGGGCTGGTCAAGCCCACGAAAGAAAAGTCAAGCCGCCGGGCACTGACGGAAGCGGAGGAAGCGGCGGCAAAGAAGTTGATGCAGGAGGAAAACGGCCTGCTGGTGGCATTGCTATACTATACCGGAATGAGGCTCGGTGAAGCCCTCGGCCTGCAATGGGAATGTGTAGATTTCAAGAAGAATCTCATACACGTCCGGCAGCAGGTCAATTTAAGGAAGGGCATGATAACCCCGCCCAAGACGAAGGAGAGCATACGGGATATACCCCTGCCGGACGAGCTGGCGGAAATGCTCGTGCGGGGATTCCCGCAGGCGTTTGTATTCCCCGCCCCCGATGGAACATACTACCGCAATTCCTCTTCAAATAGGCTATGGCGTTCGCTGATGGAGCGCATGGCAGAGTTGGGGCCCGACATAGAAACGAGAGAGGACGGCGCCTCCGTCCTCACGCCGCACTACTTCCGGCACAATTACGCCTCCATACTCTATAATGCCGGCGTTGACGTGCTTTCTGCGCAGAAATTCCTCGGCCATGCCAACGTAAAGGTGACGCTTGAAATTTATTCACACCTTTCAAAGGAAAAAGAGGACGCAAGCGCGGGCGCAGTTATGGACGCTTTCAAAAAAAGGTTGCCGGAAAGTTGCCAGAGCAAAAGCACAAAATGAGCACAAGCAATCAAAAAAGCCCTAAATACCTAAGAAAAACGCCCGTGCAACACGAGCGTTTTTGATGTTTGGTATCCGGCGGCTACCCGTTTTTTATTCAGTTCCTTGCAGTTTCTCGTCCGTAAAAAGCGGCTGTTTATCTATATTTTCCGTTTGCGCTCGTTTTAGGGCTTGAAATAAAAGGTTGCCAGAAAGTTGCCGGAAGGTTGCCAGTTACGCAGTAAAATATTTTTCAACCTTGAAATCCTTACCGTCTATATCGTTAATGAAATCTTTTGCAAGGCTGAAATAAAACTCCGGGTCTTCTCCCCTGCCTACCATTTCGGCGGTATCGTGACTATCGTTGTAGTACATATTCATGCACAGGTAGTATTTGCATACCGCCGTTATTCCCTTCGTCGCCAGAAACGCCTTGATGGTATCATAGTCCCATTTTTGACCGTATGGGCGCATACCCTTGACTATCTGCCGCGCCTCTTCGGGAGTTATCCGATATGCTATTTCTTCGAGGCAATACATCGTTTCTCTGTACACCTCCGGCAGACGGTCCTTTACCGTGTGCATCATATCAGAGAGCGCATCGGTCACTTCTGCCATATCGGTGTGCCTTTCGGATATCAGGCGTATGATCTCCTTAAAGCTCATTACTCTGCGCCTCCGTTAATGCTTGCAAGGCTGTTGGTGAGTGCGCAAGTTTTATTGAGCAGTTTAAAGCTGCCGCCCGTGGTGTTGGTCTTGACGATGGTAGCATACCTGGTGCGGGTGCGTATGGCGCAGGCTGTGACCTGGGCGCAGCAGCTATCTATCAGCGGGTACTGTTCCGTGCCGGCGCCTATGGTGACAAACACGGGCGCGGTTATAGTGGTAGCCGCCGGGATAGACTGAGCTACCACGATGCAGTATTTCTGATTATCGTTATAGTTGCCTGCCGGGAGGTTGATTATCAGCCCGGTTCCCGCCGTGAAGGTAACGGCCTGGGAGATTATAAGGTTGGGGCAGAGTTTGCATACATTTTTACAAGCCATTTTTATTATGCTCCTTTCGAAAATCAAGGGGCAGCATACGCCGCCCCGATATATCACGGCATAGCCGGAATTAGCAGCAGCAGCCGCAATTATTACCACAGAAGGGAGAGTTCCCCGCGTTGTAGGTGTAACCGTTGGGATAGCGGACTACTCCGTACATGCGGTTATCCATCTCAAGGCTGGACACTTTGTCCCTGAGAGCCTGCATTTCGTTCGCCTGTATCAGGGAGCGGGTGGCCTCGGCCTCGGCGTGGATAGCGGTGGTTATGTCGCAGGTGTTCTGGTTCATCTGCGCTGAGAGGTTGGCTATACCGAGCCTCTGTTCACAGCAGCAGTTTGCGAGCTGGTTGGACAGGTTCCGGCCTTCGGTGGTGATAGCGTTGTTCAGCGCGAAGGTGGAATCACATATACCGTTGCCGATGTTAGTCAAGCGGTCATTGATCTGGCCGAAGTGCTGACCGAAGAGAATTTCCTGCTGAGACGCAGCGGTGGCATACTGTCCAAATTCGCCCTGGCGGTTCCAGCCGCCAAAGCCGCCGCCCATCATAGCAAAAAGTATGATAAGGGCGAATATCCAGAAGCCTCCGTTGAAGCCGTCAGTCTTGCCATCAGTTACCGCGGCTATATCCGCGAGAGAGGGCATATTATCCATAGTTCTAAAGTTCCTTTCGATTTATATTCCAATCCCGTGCGCGCTTCGGGTAATGGTCTATCTTAATTCAGAGAGAATATCCTCGGGGTCTATCCCGTATTGCTTGCAGGCCGCATAAAACATCTGTTTAGGGTCGCCGTTGCCTATCATCTGCTTTATCTTCTGTATTTGCCCAGGAACGGACATCATCTGTTTAGCCTGCGCTATCATTTGTGGGTTGAGTTTCCTCGGACTTCCTCCGCTTAGCATTTGTAGTATCGGGTTTAGCATTTATCATTTCCTCCAATCTGGCTATTCTCTGTTCAAGGCCGTTCACATCGACAGGCGGAGCGGGTTTATACGGGGTTATGCTGTAAGGCGAGAGAGAGGGGAACCCCGCCCCGTCCGTTGTTTTAAGCCACACTATGGGGGCCGTTTCATCCAACAGAAGAACGGAGCTATTAGGGGGCATTTGATACGCCTTTGCGCCGCCCTCGCCGTTCACTTTGACTACTTCGGTTCGCTGATATTGGGTTTGCTGGTTAAAATAAGGTTGGTATGGATACACTGTTTCACGCTCCCTTCTACCTGAATTTTGGCATAAAAAAAGAGCCGATAGGACTGCTCCCATCGGCTATTTATCGGCTATTTACAGTGCGTTTTCAGTTGTTTTTCGGCAGCCTTGCACCGCCTTCGTATCTGGTCATATTCAAGGGGTATTTCAAATTTAAGCTGGTACTCGCCCGTCAGAGCATCGTATGGTATCCCGTCTAAAAGGCGGCGGGTTATCAGCCAGCGGTCTTTTTCGTTATGTATCCATTCGTGTATGAGTGCTTCCCACTCTGACCGGGGGCGGGAATTGAGCAGGGTCTTGTCCATATAATAAGAGGCCGCTTCTCCAAAAGCCTACACCTCCTTTATACAAGATTTGCCCCCGACGTTTGCCGGGGGCTACTGTTTGTTGTAGTTTGCCGAGGATATGCCCAGCACCGCGCCCAGGAACGTGTCAACGGCGGTGATAGTGCCGACGATCTCCTCAGGATAGGGGAGGTTCCAAATACCCGCAAGGGCAAAATAGAGGGTGCCTATGGCGGGGAGCCAGATCAGGGCGATTGCCTTGAGAATGTCGTATACCTTGTTCGAGAGTTTCATGTTTTTTCCTCCTTTAATTGTTGTGTGCTTCAAGCCTGTCCAGCCGGTGGTGGGCGCTTTTCGTGCTTTCTTCCACACGAGCCACGCGGAGGTCTATGTCCTCAATTTTGGTGGCCTGCGCCCGCATATCGAGTTTGATATCGTCCACGCCGCGCTTGATGTAGTCCACGTCCGATTTAAGCGCGGTGTCAATGGCGGTGTCGCGTGTCGCCGCGTCAACCGCGTCCTTTCTTGCGGTCTTTATGTGAGCCAGCCAGCCCAGCAAAATGCCGCTCAAGCCTGTGACTATTGCCCATATCCATTCTTTGGTCATGGGTGCTCCTCCTTATTTTTTTAGTGTGCCTACATAGATTTTGCCGTCCACGGATACGGTAGCCTGCAACACGTTCGGTAGCTCTGTCGGTGTCATGCTGTGTGCCTGTGCAAACCGCTGTATAGCCGCAATGGTGTTTTTACCGGCTATGCCGTCCGCGTCCCCCGCGTCATAGCCCAGAGCGTTAAGGGCGGTCTGCAATGCCTTGATATCGTCGCCCCTCATCATGGGGCTCGTCAGGGTTATGATCTTCCGCTCCTTTACCTCCTCCTTTTCTTCCTCCTGCTGGAGCAGGGCAAGCCGCCCCCAGTGCGTCCAGTTGCCATCGGACAGTTTGCGCTTGCATACGCCATCGTCGCGGCCTTTCGCCTCTATGGTGTAGCCGTCGCCGACGTATACGCCGACGTGAACCATTTTCTTGCTGCTTTCGCTGTACTTGAATACGAGGTCGCCCGCCAACATGGGGGTTTTCCCGGCGTAGCCCCTGTTTTCGCCGCACATACGGTAAAGCCCCTGGGCGTTGGTGTCGCCCTTCATCCAGTGCTTTATGTCGCTGATGTAGTGTACGATGAGGCCGGAACAGTCGAACGCGTAGAGAGGCCGTTTTTCGGCCTTCTCCATGAATTTCACGGCGCGGTTGTAATTCGTGTCGCTGGTTTCGCGCCGTTCTATCCATGCGTAGGGGTCGCTCATGCTGTCAACCTGCTGCCCCTGCGCACCCCAGACGTACATATCCCCGACATGACTTTCGAGGTATTCTATGAAGCCTGTTACTCTGCTCATTTGCGTTTACCTGCCACCGCGAGGCCGAATCCTATCAGGGCTATGGATACCGCATACGCGAGGACGGAGGCGCCGCCGGTCTTGGGTATCACCACGGGATTTTTTGCAATGGGCTGTTCGGCGGGCTGCGCGGCGTTAAAATAGTAGGTTTTGCTCACAGTCCTGTTTTTCTGCATGGCGTTGTAGAGTTCTTCTGCCGTGGTGGCGTTTTCGTATGCCATATCTTTGACGGTTATACGGAGGGCGGCGGGCTGGTCGGTAACTATGCCGCTCAAGTAATATGTTCCAGCCTCCAATCTCAGGTCGTTTGTGTCCAGCTTTACGCCGTCCAGTTCGATTATAAGTTCCATGTCGGTCAGGTCGAAAAACCGGGGTATGCCTATGTCAACCTTGAGCAAAAATAGCTCATTATTGACGTAGGTCTTGGATACCGCCTTGCCGGTCTGGTAGTCCAGCGCGGTTATATCCAGAGTTACGGGGTCTGCGGCGTAGGCTACGGTGCAAAGGCACAGCATGAGCATTACCGCGAGGATACAAGTGAGTTTTTTCATAATGTTTTCCTTTCTTTTTAGAGTTTTATGCAGCGGTTCTCGAACTTCTTATATGCATCGAGGTACACTTCGTTTTTGTCGCCGTTGTAAGTGACCTCATAATACATACCATCGGGGAGTTTGGTGGATACCAGTGTCTTCCAATTCTGGAGGGTCTTGCAGTGCCAAACAACATAAGTATCAGTTATGTTGATCTCTATGCCGTCCGTCTTGTCGAGGTGCTCGTTTACATAATCTCTCACGATTTCACGAGCTTTGAGTGTGTAGTCCATAATTCTTTTCCTTTCTTTATTTTTGTTTTTTAATTATGAAAAAAGAGCCGTGCGGCTCCTTATTCCGTGTATTCGCTCCATTTGGAGCTGCCCGCTTTGGGCTTGTAGACGGTGGATTTGATGTGCTGCTCGGTGCATTGCCACGTTTTGCCGTTGTAGGTCACTATGGTGTCTACCTCAATTACCGTGCCGTCCTCGATGTCGCCCCACGCGGGATAGGTCACAGTCTGCACCGCCCAATATGTGCCGAGGTTTGCGGCAGGGGGCTTGTTGCGGCTGTATTTGAGGGCGACATAGCCCTCAACCGTATCACCGGCTATATAGCGGGTCTCAGCGTCCCACGGTGCGCCCTGCGCGGGGGTGGGGGTAAGCCCCGCCCGCGCCGCCGTCAGCACATCTGTAAGGTCGGTCTCGATTTCCGCTTTACGCACGGCGACAAGCGCCATAAGTTCACTGCGCGTCATTCACATTCACCCCCAGCTCCACAAGCGCGTCTATATAGTCCTGTGTGGTGGCCTGCGCCTCATGCTCTGTCCAGCTCTGGACTATCGCTGCGCCGCTGTCCTCCCACATTTCGGTATAATAATAGCCCTCGCGTGAGGGCATGGGGGAACGGGTCACGGGCTTATAGCCCAGCTCCTTTATCGCCGCATCGTCATTGGTGGAGAGGTGCGCCCCTGCGGGGTGCGTCACACCGTTGATTATAAGCGGCGATTGCAACTCAACCGGCAGGCGTAAATATTCGGGATACTCCCCCGCCAGCTTGGCATAGTTTGTGTTTAACATTGTACCTCCTTTTTTTACTAAACTGTAAATTCCGCATACCTGAAATAGTATGTAGTTTGGTACATACGCAATGATATATCGTTGCGTATCATAGACTTTGGAAATGCATACCTGAAAGTCGTTGACTCACCGGGACTCATTCCAGCCACTTGTTCACCATTTATTTTTACAAAAATCGCATAACCTTCATATGCTGTTCCGGTTATAGTAATCACGGATTCTTTTGTTATTGCAAAAACTTTCGCGCCAACAAACCTTTCGCCATATACAACTGACACCCCATCAACTGTAAGCGTTAAATTGTATTCAAACGTCCCCGCTGCTGCAACAGATAATTTATATTCGCTTTTCTGTTTAATCATTCTGCGCCGCAAGGCAAACTGCAAGGGTATCATGCGCTCACAACCTCCTGCACCGCCCACACACCGTTGTATACGTCAAATTCGTAGGTCTTGCTTGCCTCTATTGCGGGGGCCTCGCCTAAATAGTTCGCCCCGCTCACAAACGACACCGCAACCGAGGCCGCCGTGCTGAATGTGCCGTGCGCCCAGCCGGAAGCGGGCGGGGTAAACACGTATGTACCCACAGGAGAGGATACGTTATATATGGTGTTTGCCGTCAGCGCCGTGCCGCTGGCGGGGAGGGAGGAAGCCATAACAGGCGGGGTCAGGTAGTCCGTGCCGCCTGCGGCCTGTGTCACTTTGCCGCCTGCGCCCCTGAGCAGGCCGTTAATGCTGGTCGCGGTGTCGGCAGTTATCTCGTTGGGGCCTGCGGGGCCCTGTTCGCCCTGTGCGCCCGTATCGCCTTTCGCTCCCGTGTCGCCCTTTGCCCCCTGCGGGCCCTTGATATCAACGCTTGCGGGGTTATCCAGCCCGCCGTTATTTGTCCATGAGAGTATGCCATCGGCAGAGACGGCGGGGGTAAAATACGGGCCTGTGTCGCCCTTGGGGCCGTCCGCGCCCTTGGGGCCTTGGATACCCTGCGGGCCTTGCTCACCCGTATCGCCCTTCGCGCCGGGGTCGCCTTGCGCGCCCTTTTCGCCTGTCGCGCCTTTTTCGCCCTGCGGGATGCCGAACTCAAAATCAAATACCTTTGCGGTGTCCGCGCCGCTTGCCGTTACCTTTACGGTGGCGGCGGCTCCGGCGGTGAGGGTGTTTGCCGTAGCGGTAGGTGTGCCAAACCCCGCGGCTGTGCCGGGGTCGCCCTTCGCGCCGGGGTCGCCCTTCGCTCCGGGGTCACCCTTGGCTCCCTGCTCTCCTTGTATGCCTTGCTCGCCTTGTATGCCCTGCAAGCCCTGCGGGCCTTCGGGGCCTTGGATACCCTGTTCGCCCTGTATACCCTGTTCGCCCTGTATACCCTGTTCGCCCTGTGGCCCCCGTATATTGATTGTGGCGGGGTTTTCCAGCCCACCGTCATTACTCCACGATAAATCGCCGTCAGCGGTCACAGAGGGCGTAAAGTGCGCTCCTGCGGGGCCTCGTTCTCCCTTGTCTCCGGGGTTGCCTATAAGCCCTTGTATACCCTGCTCACCTTTGGGAACGCCGAACTTAAAGGTGAACACTTTTGCGGTATCTGCGCCGGAAGCTGTCACCTCTACAGTAGCGGGGGCTCCCGCGTCAAGGGTGGTCGCCGTGGCAGTGGGTGTGCCGAATCCGGCGGCTGCGCCCGTGGGGCCTTGTTCGCCCCTTGCTCCCGTGTCGCCCTTCGCGCCGGGGTCGCCCTTGGGGCCCGTATCGCCTTTAGGGCCAGTGGGGCCTTGCTCACCTTTTGCGCCCTGCAAGGGGCCGTTGTTTACCCACTTGGAGTTTACGCCGTCCCAGATATATATATCATACGGTTCGCCCGCGCCCACGCCGTAAGCGTCGCCAGCGGAGGGGTTAGATACTCCGGCTTGTAATGCGGAGAGGGAAGCGTAATAGCCCAACACGGCAAATCCTTCGCCCGTGTCGCCTTTGGCTCCCTGTGCGCCCTGTGGCCCCCGTATATTGATTGTGGCGGGGTTTTCCAGCCCACCGTCATTACTCCACGATAAATCGCCGTCAGCGGTCACAGAGGGCGTAAAGTGCGCTCCTGCGGGGCCTCGTTCGCCCGTGGCTCCCGTATCCCCCTTGGGGCCCGTTTCTCCCTTGTCTCCGGGGTCGCCTTTAGGCCCTTGGATACCCTGTTCACCTTTGGGGCCAGTGGGGCCCGTTTCTCCTGCGGCTCCCGTGTCGCCTTTATCGCCTTTCTTGCCTTCGGGGCCCTGGGGGCCGGCGGGGCCAGCGTCGCCCTGCAAGCCTTTCTTGCCCTCCGGGCCTTGCGGGCCGGTAGGGCCTTGCTCACCACGGGGGCCTTGCAAGCCTTGTATACCCTGTTCGCCCTTGGGGCCTACCGCGCCCTGTTCGCCCTTGGGGCCTTGTATTCCTGCGGGGCCTTGTACACCCTGCGGGCCTTGGGGGCCTGTGGGGCCTATTTCACCCTGCGGGCCCGTGGGGCCTGTCGCGCCTAACGCCTGGGATACTAACTCCTGAACCTCGGCAAGAAGCTGTTCCGCCACGCTGGGGGTGGGAAGGTTGGAGCCGGGAAGGTCGGCTATTATCTCAATGGGCCGCGTTCCCGTCCACTTGGCTATGATGTTCTTCTCATCGTTCGCCAGAGTGGCTAAAAGTGTGAGGTTCATCATGCCCCGCTTGCCCGTAAACAGCGGCGTGATATGCCATGTAAGGGTTATATCTTCCCCCACATCTTTATACAGCACATACCTTGCTTCCGTGCCGTCCATGGGCCAGTACGCCTTTATGGTGAACCCTGCGGCGGCAAGGTCTACATCACGGGCATCTAAGGGTATGCTGATAGTGACGGTATCCGCCAGACTTTCACCCTCGATAACAAGGGACTGTATAGGGGTAGTGAGAAGATACTTTCCGTCAACCGTTATTCTGTGCATTGTTCGTCCTCCGCAAGTTTTTCTAAGGCCAGAATACAGCCTAATTTCGCGTCTAAGTCCGCTTTCGCTACAACGGGTATAGAAGTATTAAGTGTGCGTATTATCGCTTGTATAACGGCTTTCTGTTCGTCTGTCATATATCCGTAGCTCCTTTAAATCTGTCATCATGGGTTTTGACATAGTTATAAACAACCTGATACAACGTTTGTCCTTCGAGCGCGGACGGGCTAAAATAGTCAGTGTAATCGGTCGAGTTTTCGCCATACTCTTCAGAAGGATAAACGATGTCCTCTACTCGAATCTTCACCGCCGCGAAAGTTATAGGATTTGCACCCGCCAGCCGTGCTTCCTGCGAAAAATAAGGATTGACTGTCGCGTCAACCCTTTTGTTTACTCTGTCTATCTTAACATCATCTATCACCCAATAATTTACGGGAACGCCCTCTTTTGTAGTTTTAGGTAGATACAGCGCCATATCTTTCCTCCAATGCTGATAATCTCCGGTTTAAGTCCTGCACATAAGGCAATAACAACTTGGGCAATCCGCCCTCGTAATCAACGGCGCACGGGACATCTTTGCCATTGATTTTTTCGGTTATAGCAAGTTCGGGGCATACCTTATAGACTTCTTCGGCTATAAGCCCGTAATCCTGCTTACCGCTGGATTTCCATGTGAACTTACGGGGACGTAGAGCGTTCACTTTTGCTATACAATCCAACCCCGCATCTTGAATATTCTCCTTGCGGCGTATCGAGGAGGAAGCATAGCCTATATATCCTCCGCCTGATGCCGCCCATCGTAGCGTATAAGTGTTGACAGAATAATCATAAATTTGATCACATTGCAGATAACCTTTAGTAAATATAGTAGCACCAGCGTTAATAGAATAATCAACTCCCAGCGTAACAAGCCCGCTTTTTTGGCCTGACAGGGTTATTTGACCGAGCTTTAACTTACCTCCACTTTGCCCTGAGTACAGCGAACAAGTATTGCCTTCAAGGTAACTGCCGTATATATCGAACCCCGCAATCGTACCGCCTGATGCCTTAAGGTTGCCGGTGGTCACTGAGCCGCTTATGGTGGCGTTTACGCACGTCATCTTGCCGTTGGTATCTATCTTGAAGTTGTTGTTTGCCGTTACAACGCCGTTAAGGTTTATCTTTGACGCGCTTATTGATACCGCTTCCGAGCTTTGATTTATGGTGGAAATAATATTGTCCTTGGTGACGGTGCTCGACAACCCCTCGGCGGTTATTTCAAGCTGCGTCTGCATACTCTGCGTCCATGTGGTAGGCATACATACGGTGTTATCTACCACCCACGCCGAACCCGTGTAACGCTTTATTTCCTTTGTCGAGGGATTGTACCAGTATTCGCCCTCCTTTGCGCCCGTGGGCGTGGCGGTCTGATTGTATTTAGGGGAGATGACCGTCTGCCACGCGGAACCCGTCCATACCTTTATCTTGCCATCGTTGTACCATTGATACCCCGTGTTCGCGGTTTTCTGGTCATCGTCCCACCCTAAAGATGGGTCGGTGTCGGATTCAACAGGGGTTAGGAAAGCTACCCGTGTGACCGTCTGTTTCATTCCCTCAACGGTCATTTCTATTTCATGGGCTGCGCGTCCGGCTATGAGCGTCCGGCGGTTCTCCGCGCTTATGGCGGGGCGCAGAGGGGAGCCGGAGCTTATGTACTGTATCCTTGCCCTGCCCTTAAAGGTCAAGTCCATGCGGTAAATGGGGAAGGTATAAGTCCCATCGTCCGTGACTACCTTTATCATGTCGCCTGCTTCCAAAGACCAATCGCCCTTTGCGTCCAGCTCGACAGGCGTAAACGCCGCAAAGGAGTTTAAGCGGTTATAGATAACCTCTGCATAAGGTCTTATCTGTGCATCGGTATAGCCATACAGCATAGGGCAGTCTATTATTTGATAAGCGTTCGTCCCCGTGCCGACTATTACGCCTATGTCCTTTTCGGACGCGGCTACTTGTAATTTGTCTATCTTGGCTACCTGATACTCCGATACCACGGCGTTATAATAATCCGCGGAATTGGCGGTCTTATTAAAGGTGACATTGGTATTGGCGAACCACGCCAGTTCACATACTCCGCTTCGGGATATGCGGGCAAAGGAACACGCCGCCTCGGCTATCCATTGAAGAACTTCCCGGCATAGAACATCTTGCGTCCTGAACAGCGGCGAATCAAAGGTTTTTCCCGAATTGGGGAAGTCTGCCATTGAAGCAGGTACGCCGACATGAGCGCAAAGCGATGTGAAAATATTTTTTAGTGTAGTCGGGTATGAAAGAGAATTAAGAAAAGCATCTGCGCTCACATCGAACTTTACCATTCTGTCATGGGCGGTGATGCTTATTTTTTTAGGTTTTAGTTTGTCGGGCTTTTCGGAGATAAACACGCCAAGAGGAACATATTCGTATTCTTCCCCCACGAGTACGCCTATCGAGGCGGTGAACTCCGTGCCGTCAAAGTTAAAAGAGGACAGCCCCCCGTCAAAGTTAAGGAGTTCTACCCCCAGCTCTGCGGAACAGGCCGCGCCTATCGTCAGTTCTTCGTCCTCAAAAGCCATGCTTGAATAGGTCAAGCCGGAGATAGAGAGGTTTTGTTCCGCTATCTGATTTTCGCCGAATGTCAGCTTTAGCTTTTGGGGCTTGCCCGACATTACGGCGTTACGAAAGCCTGTGCTTACTGTGTACATTTTGCCTCCAATAAAAAAGACACCCGAAGGTGTCACGGAGTATTTATCTTAATGAGCCGATAATTCCGAGTAAAAGCAATATGCCGAATGCGATTAGGATTTTGGTCAGGCAACCGCTCTTCTTAGGTTTACCGCCCAGATATACATTAAATTCGCCGCCGCCTGTCGGCGTGTTCTTTGTCGTTTCAGTTTCCGCCGGAATGGCATCTGCGCCTTTGGTTATTATCTTTGCGGAACCCTCTGCGTGTCCGTACAGTCCATACCCGCGCTGGAACCAGAGAGAAATTTTCACGCTATCCCGCCTGTCTTTTATGGTTATTCTTGCTTTAATGGCTTCATTCCTCGTTCTTATGTCAAACACGTGCCTGCCTACCGGGCATTCTATAAAACTGCGTTCGCCCAAACCGAGCCGACACACTTCTTCACCGTCCTCGCTGACTACAATTTGTTCGGCGTATGAACCTTCCAACTCCGGGCGTTCTATTATCACATTAGGTTCGAGTATCGTTGTTTTTACACGTTCCAAGCCCTCTTGTGCCTCCTGATTGTCCATGTCAATATCAAGAGCACGGTCGTAATATTTTTCGGCGTCATCAAGCATTTGCCGTTCTTCGTAGTCTTTCGCTCTTTTGAGAATGTTATTGATTTCGGACGAGCGATTTATGTTTACCGTTCCGCTCACTTTCTGTACGGCATCGGCGATCATTATCTTGGTTCCGCAATAATTACAGAAACCAAATTCCCTATCCTGATCTAACTCTATATCGGCATTACAGTTCGGGCATTTAAGAGCTATTATTTTCATAACAAACCCCCCTAAAGATATGTAATTTCATTATCACGCCTTTAGGGGGAAGTGTCAATACTCTATTACCGTCATGCTCAAGGAAATATACGCCTTGTTCTTATCACCTTCGGGGAACCAAATAATTTCTTCTTTCCTGTCGCCTACATAAAACGTGCCGGAATAGTTACCCGCAAGGGTCTTAGGGTTCGGACAGGTGAAAGAAAAGCTGTCGGAATCGACAGCCTGCAATATCGCCGAGCATAGCTCCCATGTCAGCACGTCCCACGACAATTCAACGGTCAGCTTCTGCGCTACCATTGTTCGGTTGAGTGTGCCGGAAGCGTCTCTTTCAGCCTCCGTATCGAGGTCAGCGAGTGTCATATTCAGTTTAGAGGGGTCGGGGAGCGTATAGCTCCCCACCTTTAAGCCTATATCATATCTATACATCACACGTTACCTATGGCAATATTGTTCATATTGACCGATTGATTGACTATCCTGCCCAGCTTCGCAGAGGGATACAGTGCTATCTCCACGTCCTTATCCGCTATTCTCTTGAGCAGGGCTATGATGGTTTGTGTATCCTTATCGTTCAGCCCGCCCATTATGGATTGCAGCTTATCAAGGGGGGCTATGACTTCGGGATTATTCTTGGCGTTGGCGTATTCGCCTACCCTTGCGAGGGTATCGCCATAAGCAAGGCCGCCCTGCGCCAGCAGGGGAATAGTTTTAAGGGTAAATAATTGTTTGTCTACGCCCGCGAATATCGTTTTGCCGCCAATAACAAGAGGATCAATGGTAATGTGCATCTTCTCATTTACCCAGTTGATGAGCTTGTTCATCAGCGATATAGCAGCGTTAATGGCTTTCTTGAACACGTCCTTAAACGCGAGCTCAACTCCGTCCATAGCAGAAGTCCACTTTTCTTTTGTGAACCACGGCTCAACATTCTCACGGAACCATTTCACAATGCCTAAAGTGTTCCACCATTCAACGACGGCCTCCCATTTCTCTCCGATGCCTTCTTTCATGCCTTCACCGGCTTCTGCCCACTTTTCTTTAGTCAACCACGGCTGAACCTTTTCCTCGAACCACTTGGCGATCCCAGTATTCTCCCACCACTCCTTGAAGCTGTTCCATTCTTCGCGGAGGTTATCCAAGCTAAGGGTTGCACCCTCCGTGTTAAGGCGTATTTGTTTCTCGTTTTCGGGTTTAAGGTTTTTCCACCATTCAACGGTTTTGTCCCAGTCTCCTGTTGAATTTTTCTGGCTTATTGCGGTATCCACACGCAGAGTTTTCCATTGGTCGGCATTCGTTTTTTCCCACCAATTTATAAGGTTTTTTGTTTCATCATCCTTTGTTTCTAAGGATACTGTACCGCCCAACTGTATCTTGTCGTGTTTGCCGTCATTAAGTATATCCATCTTTTCATTGGACTGCCCAAGACCTTTATTTATGCCGTAGAATATCTTCTGCTTCGCCTTTAGTGCTGCGATTAGGAGCCGCCACGCTTTCTCCGCTATTGATTCCCAATCAATATTTTCAAGCATTTCCTGCAACTTCGAGCTTACCTCGTTCCAGTTCGTTGTTTCTATAATACCTGTCAGAAAATCAAGAACACTGCCTATCTTCGCCTCTATAACATCAGCGGTCGCGGCTGCATCCCAATCTTCCACAAAGCCATTGATAAAATCGCCTATGCCTTTTCCGAGGTCGCTCCATTTGATACCTTTGAGCCACTTTGCAACAACCTTCATAGCAAGGTTAAACCCGTTGGCGAGGGTATTGCCGAGCTTACGGAAGTTGAAGTTCTCTATAAAGCCGTTTACCGCTTCTACGATATCCTGAACGGTTTTCAGTATCTTAGGTCGGAGCTTATCTATCCAACCGTTGAGCTGGCTTACTGCGGTATTTAAGCCTTGTGCAATGACTGTACCTACACCTTTCCAGTCTCCGGCTTTTATGGCGGCTTTAAGTTTATCCATCCATTTGGAAACATCGGTCGGAAGCATACTCTCAACAGATGTTTCCTTGAACATGCCGGAAGTATCCGCGCCTCCTGTTCCGCCGCTGTCTTTCTGCTGCTGAATAAGGTTGATCTGGTCGAATCCCGCAAGAGTGCCTTTCAGATCTTTTGCGGCTTTGTTGGATTTATTAAGGGATTTTGCGTAATCCTGCTGCACATATACCGCCTTTGTAAAGGTGGAATCGCCTCTGAATTTTGCGAACAGTGCGCCCAGCATATTAAACAAACCGGCTACCGCCTGTATTATCTTGTTTATTACGGGGAGTATGGATTGCAGAGCAGGAAGCAGCATAGCTGCTATACTGTTTTTGACATAAGTAAAACCGCTTTGCAGCTGGGACATGGCGGCGTTGGCCTTACTACTGGCCTGCACCATATTATTCATACCTTCGGTAGTTCCCATGATCATGGCATTGATACTTCGCCATATAATCATACGCGACAGTATCTTTGTCACAGCCTTTCCCATTTTAGAGAAACCAGAAGTGATATCTTTTACTTTGGTTTTAACCGCATCTACAGCCTTGCCGAATACTTTCTTTACAGCTCCGCCTATTTTCGATACGACAGCTCCGACTTTTGCTTTTATCCCTCCAAAAGCCGTGACGGTCTCGCCAAACTTCTCTTTGATTGTCCCGACCTTTTCCCTGAATGCATCGAACTTACTGCCGGCCCCTTCCGTCTCGCCTTGTATTTGTTGCATTTTTTGAATGGCTTCATCAATACTTGGAATCCAGTTTTTATCTTTTTCCCTGAATGCCTGTGCAATACTCTTACCACCATTATCTTCCCAAAGAGCGCGACGCTTGGCGTATGCCTCGTTTGCATCAGCACGGGCTTGCGCTTCATCCTCTGCGGCGGCGCGTATCCTTGCCGCCGTTTCCTCAGCGGCATCGGCGGCCAGCTTCGCCCAACGTATTTCATCAGCTCGTGCAGCAGCTTCTTTTTTTGCCGTCTCTTCCGCCGCTTTATTGGCTTTTGAAAGCCTTTGTTTTGCAATAGCCAACCGCGCATTGGCTTCTTCCATTTGAGCCGCGTACTTCACCCTTGCGGCTTCGGTTTTAAGCGCTTCCCTTTCCGCTGCGGCTTGTGCGCGTATGGCCTTCGCGTTCTGCATACTGCTTGCCGACTGCTTTACAAATCGGTTAAGTCTGGTTTCCAGTTCGGTCAAGACCTTCTCGGCGGTTGAAGCATCACAACCGACTAAAATTTGTAATTCTTCAACGACCACGGACATATCCTCCGAATTTATTTCTTATTTCGTCTATCCTGTTGTCAAGGCTCCGCTCCCACGACGCAGGAACAAACAGTTCTTCGTACTTCGGCAAATCGTGCTTGGACTTGGAGAACATATTGCTTATGTTGGCGGCAATAAACCTTGATACCAGCACGCTTGAATAGTACATTTCCCTGCACTGGTTTTCCTCGCGGGCTTCGATATAGTCTACAATATCGGAGCCCGCGAGGA
>OHSE01000312.1_pt1 | contig 17881 bp, 20 predicted proteins | sample 1578531 | NCBI WGS metagenome assembly OHSE01 (sample SAMEA3879541, study PRJEB24766) | human gut metagenome | biome: human-associated habitat; feature: feces | place: USA | collected 1985/1987
GCTTCGCCGAAGATACTCCGCCTCGGTAAACTCAAAACAAGTTTTGGTTTACTCTCGGCTTATCCGTATCTTTGTAAAACGAAACGAACTCCGGCCCATGACCATATTCGATGACTATATCCGAAATAAAGGCTGCTGCAAGGTCTCAAAGACATTACTTTGGGACTATGACTTGACGCAGTTCGACTGGCAGCGTTCGCGTAAGGTCGTCGTGCAGCGCATCATAGAACGGGGATGGCTCCGGGACTACTTCGCGGCGTTCGACCTCTACGGAGGCATCGAAGGCTTCCGGGAAATTATCAAAGAGGTTCCGACACTCTCGGCGCAGGATATGAATTTCGTATGTACGGCTTTCGGCCTTAAAAAAGAGGAATTGAGATGTTACACACGCAGACAGTTGCGCCGCAGACACTTGGGTTGTTGAAACAGTTGGAGGCCGAGCCCCGGCTTGCGGCGTTCAATCTGGCCGGAGGTACGGCTTTGGCCTTATATCTGGGGCATCGTGTGAGTGTCGATCTGGATCTGTTCACTCCGGAGTCGTTCGACGCCGGGGAACTCGAAGCGTTTCTTTCGCAGCGATACGGATTCCAAACGGCCTTCAGGCGCCCCGACACGCTGAAAGGTATGATCGACGGCGTTAAGATCGACTGCATAGCTCACAAATATGCATATCTCCGGCGGCCCTATGCGGAATCCGGAATCCGTTTATACAGCATCGAGGATATCGTCGCCATGAAGCTGTCTGCGATAGCCGACGACGGTTCGCGGCTCAAAGATTTCGTGGATATCGCCTGTCTGTCCACCCGCATCCCGTTTTATGAGATGCTCAAATGCTACGAACGAAAATTTCCGCAGGCAAATGTCATCCGCCCGTTCAAGGCACTCACATATTTCGATGACATCGATTTCGGTGAGGATATCGTCATGCTGAATTTCGAATACGACTGGAAGCAGATCGCCCGACGACTGAAAGAGATGACAGTCCGCCAAGAGCATATTTTTTCGCAGTGGCCGTTAAAAGAACAGAAACTTCCCGTAGCGGAGGACAAGGATACGACCTCTATGAAACGGGGCCGGAAGAGATGAATCCGTATCCAAGTTAAAAATGTCCGAACCCGGATTTTACTTTCTAATTATCATTATGTGCCGTCCTGCGGCAATACAATAAACCTGTTGGTATAATCGTTGGACTGCCGATGAATTTTTTAAGCTAAAAAGTTTGTTTACCTTTATCGGATAAAAACTTACAAAACATGACCAAAGCAGATATCATAAAGCAGATCGCCCGGGAAACGGGCGTCGAGGCCGCAACCGTTTTAGCCGTCGTGGAAGGTTTCATGGAAGAGGTGCGAGCCGCACAGATCCGCAAGGAAAACGTTTTCCTCCGCGGTTTTGGTACGTTCCTGATTAAGCATCGCAAAGAAAAGACGGCGCGTAACATTACGAAGAATACGACGATCAAAATTCCGGCACACGACATTCCTGCATTTAAGCCTTCTCCCGCCTTCCAGCGGCTTTTGGAAAAGAAATGATTGCCACAACGCCCCGATTCGGATGTTCGAATCGGGGCGTTGCCGTTTTATCGCTGCCGGTGACCCGTCAGGCATTCAGGCGTGCATGGTCTGCGAGGAACTTCTCCAGCCCGCTGTCCGTCAGCGGATGTCTGAGCAGCCCTTCGATTGCCGCAAGGGGGCATGTCGCCACATCGGCGCCCGCATCGAGACACTGGATAATATGCTGCGTATGACGGATCGAAGCGGCCAGCACCTGCGTTTTGTAACCGTAGGTGCGGTAGACCTTCACGATGTGGGCTACCAATGCTACGCCGTCTTCGGAGATGTCGTCGAGACGTCCCACGAACGGAGATACGTAGGTCGCTCCGGCCTTTGCCGCCAACAGCGCCTGCCCCACGGAGAATACCAGCGTGCAGTTCGTCCGGATATTCTTCGCCGCGAAATATTTCACGGCCCGTATTCCTGCGGCCGTGCAGGGCAGTTTCACGACGATGCGGGGATGCAGCGCCGCCAGCGCCTCACCCTCTCGCACCATTCCTTCGAAGTCGGTGGCTATGACCTCGGCGCTCACGTCCCCTTCGACGATGTTACAGATTTCAACGTAATGACGGTTGCAGTTCTCCGTACCCCGGATGTTCTCTTTGGCCATCAGAGAAGGATTGGTCGTTACGCCGTCCAGAACGCCCAGTTCGTGCGCCTTGCGGATCTGCTCCAAATTGGCTGTGTCGATGAAGAATTTCATGATTCGATAGGTTTTAGGTTTCCATAAAGATACGAAAATTCCATATAGGTTATACCGGATAATATCCGATTTTACATTGCGGAAATTCTTTACGACGCTGTCAGTGTCTGGAAAAAGTCCGTCGGCGGCTGTACGGCGGCATGCTGTCTTCCCGGATACCTCGGGCGGCGACATATCTCCGGTTCGGATTCACGAACCTTTGCGGGGATCGGAATTCTCGTTGCGATTTTCGGTTCTTCTCCCCGGGATACCGCATAGTCCTATACGCCGGACACATCCGTAGAAATCGGATGTTAGGACATTCGAACGTCCGGAATGTAGGCCGTGGGGATCGTTCCGTTTGCGGGCATCGTTTTTTTGCTTTACCTTTGCATCCCTGTAAGGAAAAGCCTTGTTTTTCCGGAAAATTCAGAGAGATAAAACTTTACCGAATCATGTATTGGACACTTGAACTGGCATCGAAACTCGAAGATGCCCCCTGGCCCGCAACGAAAGATGAACTCATCGACTATGCAGTACGTTCGGGTGCGCCGCTCGAAGTGCTCGAAAACCTGCAGGAGATAGAAGACGAGGGTGAAATCTACGAATCTATCGAAGACATCTGGCCCGACTACCCCTCCAAGGACGATTTCTTCTTCAACGAAGATGAATATTGAGTTTCCTCAAGCTGCATGAAAGACACCCCGGTACGGTCTGAAAACCGTACCGGGGTGTCTGATTGTTCGGAAACGAACAGCCTTTCAGAGCCGCAGCGTGCGGAACCACGTCTGAATATCCTCTTGCAAAGTGCTCCTGTAAGATCGCCGCACGGATTCGAAACATTCCCACTGCTGCATAAAAACTTCCGCATCGGGTTCGACCGCCTGTCTCTTTACAGGAGTTTCGCATCCAACAATTCCCCTGCGGGTATCTCCACCGTCTGATGGCGGGCTCCGTTTTTCTCGACGATTTCCAGCAAAAGCACCTTGTCGTCGGGGATCGTAAGCTTGGGCAGCGCGAATACCGTCCGCTGACGCTGGTGCCCCCTTACAACTGCCGGATCGTTGCATACGCGCAGGATTTCGAGCGATGTCTGCTGTTGTGCCGTACGCTTGGCGAGTTTGCGATCCGCTACGATGAACCGCCGCGCATCCACCTCGAAGGAGATGTTCGTGTCGTTCGAGATGCAGGTGTGAATGTATATCACGTCATTGAACACGTAAATCCCCAACACTTCGACTTCAATGCCGTACTTCTTCGCACGAATGCCCTTCACGTCCGTACGGTTTTGGCGGTATATGTCGCTCAACATGCGTTTTACGGTTGCGGGCTTTTCGCGGCCTACTTCGCGCAGCAGCACCAGGCCCTCGGAAGCCGTCGGCTGCGGATCGTCTGCGGCAGCCGGTTTCTTCACACCTTCCGTCTGCGGTTCCTGCACTGTAAGATTGAGGGTCGAGACAACCGGGTTCTCGGCATAGTGGACATCGAACGTGAAAAATCCGCCGTCTTCGGTGATGACCGTCAGGTTTGTTTCTGCTGCGAAATTCCGCACGGCCGCCTTCACCCGCACGACGTTTTCGGCCCCGTCGGCCTTGCCTGCTATGATGTCCATCGAGCCGATGTCGATATACGTGACGGGCGACGGGAAGAGGATGTGTACAGTCTTGGTGAATCCCGCTTCGATCTTTCGGGGTTCGATCTGCTGCGGCCCGTCCTGCACGGCCTTCGCCGTAGCGTGTGCGGCCCAGATTGCGGAAACAATCAGGGTCAGATAAATAAGGTCTCTTTTCATGTGTGTTCTATTCTTTTGAAATCAATAATAGCTGATGGTTGGCTTTGAGGGTTATCTTCACCTCGCGGAGCTTCCCGGCGACATACTGCGACGAAGCCTGCAATCCTCCGCGCGCCAGCTCCGAAAGGACCTGCTGCCCGGCCGAACGGGTGACGTTTACGCTCGTCCCGGCGGTCTGTCCTACGGACGCCAGCGCCTCTTTGAGGGCCGTCCGCTCGCGGGAGTTCGGGACGTTGAGCCCCGGCTGGCCGTCGAGGTCGTAAGCCACGGCTTCGACGGCGAAGATCCGTCCGCCGTATTCGACGGACGACACCGTGACTTGCAGCCGCATTCCGGAGATCGTCGCAAGACCGTATAGCGGCGTATAACGGGGAATGGTCACTCCGTCGATACGCACGGCTTCCAGCAACCGCAGTTGCACGGTGCTTCCGGCACGTATGATTTGCGTCTGAGCGACACAAGCCCTGACAGTCGGAATGTCGGCATGCGCGACATCACCTGCTGCCGTGAGAAATCCCAAGTTACGTTCGATGGTGAAATCCGCCCGCGTGTCGAGTGTCGAGGCTTCGACCTCACCCTCCCGAACGGGCTGCATGACGGACAGACGCGAATCCCTTCGCTGCTTCGTCGGCCCGGCCTCTTCGTCCGCGGCCGTTCCGCCGCCGAGATACTTCCGTGCGAGCTTGTACTGCTCCTCGGCCAGTTCCAGCGGATCGGGCTGCTGCCGCTCGGCGTCGAGCTGGGATTGCAGGGCTGCGACCTGCTCTTTCAGGGCTTCGACCTCGGCATTGCGCTGCGGAGCGGCGTAGAAGCCCTGCACCTGCCGCTGCATGGCCCTGTTGGCCTCGGCGGTCTGCTGTGCGGGGTTATCCGCCGGTGCAGGCTCCTCGGCAGGTTTGAGCCCGTCGTCCAGCAGCGAGAACGAGTTGTCGCCGAGTGTCATCATGCGTCTCTGCTGCTGCTCCTCGCTGCGGAGCTGTTCCGCGGCTTTGCGTTTGTCTCCGACGGTGGCCTGCGCCTTGCCGTCCGGGACCGACGTATTGATCCCCGCGGCCCCCTCTTGGGGCTTGACGGGCGCAGGCCGGAATATGAACCACAGCACGACGAAGAAGATGCATCCGAGGATCGCCGTGAAGAGCAGTACCTTGCGTTTGCGCTGCCGTTCGAACTCCGCCGAGGGGTCGTTTCCCGGATTCTTGTTTTCTGTCATAATGGTTTACGGTTTAAGATGTAATAATTCGGGATGTCCGATCTCTAACTCCGATCCCATGTCCGCTGCGAACAGGAGCCAAAGGTAAAGGAAGAGAAGCAGGACGAGCGCCGCGAGTACGATCCGTTCCCGGATGCAGGGCGCGAGCGTGTCGTGCCGGCGCCGCAGCGACCGCCGCACCCAACGGATGCGGCAGCGCAGGGAATGCGGTTTAGCGGTCATAGGTCGCAATGTCTTTGTTCTCGACGATGTTCAGCGCCTCGACCATAAAGCCCTGCGGGTTGTTGTCCGAGCGGGAGACGTTCACCAGACGGCATGTCGTGACGAGCGACCGCTCCGTAACGGTGCTCTCGCGCAGGATGCGCTGCCGGGCAAAGGTCGTAACCTCGTAGGGATAGCGGTCGAAATTGCAGCGGATGCTGTCCACTTTTACCATCTGTGAGACGTTTCCGGCGATCAGGCGGTTGAAGAATCCCTTTTCCTGCAGGACCTTGTAGTAGGACAAGGCACTTTTGTCGGCCATCTGCAAGGCGCGTCCGACATTGGACTCGATGGCCGCCTTGTCGGGCGAGAGGGTGAAGAAGAGCTCGTGGAAGCGCCGCACATGTTCACGGGCCTCTACGGGACGATTCTGTGCGAGGTCCTGCGAGAGCGCCACCATCAGCGAGCGTCCGTTGTCCAGCACGTAGATCTTCTGCCGCTGCCGTTCGGCGAAAGAGTAGGACATCCAGACCGCCGCCACGGTAACGACGGCGCAGACTCCGGCGAAGACGAGCGCGTACATGCGCAGCTGCCGAAACGATGTTTCGATGTTCGTTAAACACTTGAATTCCATAATAACGGGTTATTTTATTTTCTGAAAATAAGCCGGGCGCCGTTCATGATGCCGCGTCCCACGGCCTTACCGCCCGATAATGCCGCCGAGCCGGCGCCTTTGGCCCCGGCCCATGCTTTGCCGGCCGTCCATCCGGCTCCGGCGCTTACGAGCGAGGTCATCTTCGAGACGGTTTTGTTATAAGCGGCGAATCCGTTCGCCTGCACGACCCACGAGGCGATCGAGGGGATGCAGAGGTATCCGCACACGGCCACGAGCATGAAGATCAGGTTCAGGCTGCTCGACCAGTCCACATACCAGTTGTATCCCTGCTCCATAAGTTCGGTATCATGCCGCATGGCGAGGCTTTGCAGACGTGCGATGATCGCCGAGAAAAGATCCGAGATCGGCAGCCACAGGTAGATCGAGACATACTTCGTGAGCCATTGCGTCAGCGTGGACTGAAATCCGTCGAACACGGAGATGGCGAAGGCGATCGGCCCCAGCAGCGACAGCACGACCAGATAAAAAGTCCTCAGCACGTCGAGGATAACGCTCGCGGCCGCGAAGAGCAGTTCGAGTATCCATGCCAAGCCTTTGAAGATGAGTCCCTTTACAGACCATGAGGCGCGTTCCTCTTTCATGCGGTCGAGTGTCTGCTGTGTCTGGTCGTCCACGCCCAGTTCACTGAGCTCACGCTCCATCTCCTCGTCCTCGGCGTAGTAGCTGTCCGGGGGCATCTGCTCGCGGCCTTCGAGTTCGAGCCGCTCACGCCGCTCCTGCCATTGTTCCATGTCGAGCGTCTGCCCGGCCATGAGCGAATGCGTGGCCTTTACCAGCGGCGAGAGAATGCCGTTCAGGCTTCCCAGCACGAGCGTCGGGAAGAACAGGATGCAGATGCCGATGGCGAAGGGCCGCATGAGGGGAAAGAGGTCGATAGGTTCGGCCTGGGCCAGCGACTGCCAGACGCGGTAGGCGATGTAGAGTAGCGCCCCGATTCCTGCGATGGCCATTGCGACCTGCGACATCGGATAACACAGCACCATCATATCGTCGTATAACACCCGGAGAATTGTGTGCAGATTCTCCGTAAGGGAAAGCATGTGTACCATCGTCGGCTACCAGTAACGTTGTTCGTCGGTTCCGTACAATGAGAGCACGCCCTCCATGTCCCGTTTCCGGGCGGCCCGCAGCAGGGATATGGAGATGTTCTTGCGCGTGTAGTAGCGTGCCAGATCGCGGTGGCGCCGCAGGACGCCGTAGACGCGCTGCACCACGTCGATACGATCCTTGTCCGTCAGGGACATGTCCGTAGGGTTCACGATGTCCTGCAGCTCCTTCAATTCCCCGGCCGACTCCTCGATGATGCGGGCGTAGCCTGCGGCGATGGCCGCGAGCTCCGCGGGCGTGAAGTTCTCGTCGCCGACCATGCGGCGATACCCGTCTACATAGATGTCCGAGATTTCGCCGACCAAGAGGATGCATTGCTGCACCTTGCGGGCCGAGCGGACGAGGTTGCTGACGCTTTTCAGGGCGTCGTAGTATCGCTTTCCCTGCTCATAAATCTTCACGGTTTCCTGAAAACTTTGCAACATGGTCTGGCCGTTCTTGGCGGCTTCGACGACCTGCTTGGTGGAGTTGACGATGCCCTGCGCGAGGTTCGTGGGATCCGAGACGACCCACTGGGCGTATGTGCTGCGGCCCGTGCAGAAGAGGCACAGACACAGCAGGATAATTTTCTGTTTCATGCTTGAATTGATTGTGTTATTGAGGATATTCACCCGAAGACGGGCATCACCGCTTTATCCGCCGACCCGAAGCCGGTTGTCCGGTTTGCTCTTTCCTTGTAGAATCGATCTCTTTCTGCCGCACTCCGGAGGCATGTTTCTCCGGCTTCGGCCCTTTCCGTCGCAGGGACTCGAACAGATCGTCGGCGTAGGACTGCCGTCCGGTCATGCGTACGAGCCGTGCGTCCAGCTCGCGGAAGGCTTTTTCGGCCTGCCGGGACTGCTCTTCGCGGGGGATGCCCGGCTCGATACCGTATTTGTCGAGCAGCTGCCGGTTGATATAAGGGCTATCGACTTTTTCCGGGAAGCGTGCTAACCATCCTAAGGTCTGCAACTCGGCATCGAGTTTCTCGATGTAGGTTTGCCGCAGGGGAATTTCCGGATCGCTCTCCAGCACCTTTTCGGCTTCCCGCACCATACGGTTCTCGGTCTTCCAGATTCGCTCCCGAAGCTGCTGAACCTGCTGCGGAGCTTCCGGACATGCCGGGCCGTCCAGCCGCCCGCGCATCTTCTGCAACCGGCCCATGTCGGCGTCCCAGTCGTAGAGGCGTACGACGTAACAGGAGGGCATATAACGTCCTCTCGTTTCTGCCAGATGGCGCAGCTCGCGGAATGTCTCGGCGCGGAACTGCCGGTCTACGATATGCGCTGCTGCCTGCACCTCGTCCATCGGAGGCTGCTGGAGCTTGCTGTCGGGATGCTGCTCCAGATAAGCATCCAAGAGAAAGGTGTGCATGGCCAGCAGGCCGTGCAGGGAGTGGGCGGTGTCTGCCGGAACATCCGCGAGGCGGCGCCCGATCTTTTTCGCAAACGATGTCCTGCGCAGGGCATCCATCAGCTCCAGCATATCTTTTCCAGCCGCATCTTCGGGCGTTCTGAGAAAGCGGTCTGTCGCTGTATTCATTGTCAGTCCGATTCCGGCAATGGTCAGATCCGATTTCCGGTGCCGTCGCACGAGATCCGTCATACTGCGTATATCCCGTTCCCGGAGCAGGTTTTCAGCATGACGTGCAATGAGCGTGCGTCGATGCTCCTTTTTCCAGTCCGGCTTGCGGCGGAATAGCCGCGCGATCTTATCTTTCCATTCCATAGCCGTCGGATTTAGAAATGTGTGACTGCGGGCAGCGTCTGCCGAAGGGCCGCCCCTGATTGCAGGGGCAGCCCGGAAATCCTGAATGACGCTCCATTATTCGGCCGGTTCGTTGAAAGGTTCTGCGGCGACGATTTCGTCGTCGTCCCGGCAGCGGATGCTGTCTTCGGCGACGAAGCGTCCGTAACAGCCGATGGTGAGCGTTTCGGCGGCCGCGTCGTAGATTACGCGGTTGCCGTCGTCGGCCCCGAGCCAGAGACGGTGGCGGCGCAGCGCGATGATGCCGTCCTGCACGAGCCGTCTGTAGCAGAGCGCATGGTCGAAGACGAGGATGCGCCACATGCCCTCGCCGATGCGGCGTATCGAGGCCGAGAGGTTGTTTTCCGCCGAGAGCCACGCTCCGCAGATACGGTCGGCGTCGAGTTGTTCCCGAAGGTCCGCCAAGGTGCGGATAACTTCGGTGCGGGTTCTGATCTCCTGCTGAAGGGCCGCTACGGCCGACGCAGGCGTCGATTGGTTACTGTTCATTGTTTTTGAGTTTTGAGGTTCGTTTGAAAGCGTCGCCCGGCACGAGGAGCAGTGCATCGGCCGGGGGCGTGTAAAAGAGATCGACCCGGCATCCGCCGTAGGCCGTATAATAGACGCAATCCTTGTAGTATAGGAGGTGCGTTTCGGACGTGCTGCGGTGCGTGATGGTGATGCGGAATTTATCACCGCACGGCTCGATCACCAGCCGCGTGTCGTCGAGCGTCGAATGCCATGCTCCGCACAACGGACGGATTTTGTGGTATTCGTAATCGTAGAAGAGGTGAAACGCTCCGAGCACGGCGGCCAATGTCAGCAGGATACTGGCGCATATCCAAAGTATCGGTTTCATGGCGTCAGGAATTAAGATTCGCGTTCGCGGGCCAACTGCTGGATGGCGGCTTCGATGTCGCCGCCGAGCTTCCCGGCGAGTTCCATCACCTGCATCTTTTCCGATTCCTCAGTGGTATAGGTCAAATATTCTTCGACCGAAGTTTCCGTGGCATAAACTGCCGACTGCACGCCCCCGAGCCCGATCCAGACCTCTTTATAGCGGCGTTTAGGATCGTTCGAGAGGTTGATAGAGAGAATCTGCGCCCGCTCCTTGTCCGTCAGTCCCAGCAGACGTTGTATGCCGTCGAATTTCGAGAGGTATTTGCGCTGGTCCAAAAGGATTTTGCAGTCGGCGTTGTTGATGATCGACTCCTTGACGATGGGCGACGAGATGATGTCGTCCACCTCCTGCGTCACCACGACCGCCTCGCCGAAATACTTGCGAACGGTTTTAAACAAATACCTAATATATGCACTCATATTGGCCGAGGTGAGGGCCTTCCAGCACTCCTCGATGAGAATCATCTTGCGGACTCCTTTCAGCCGCCGCATCTTCGAAATGAAGGTCTCCATGATGATGAGCGTCACCACCGGCAGCAGCGTCCGGTTCGAGGAGATGTTGTCCAGCTCGAAGACGATGAAACGTTTGTCCAGCAAATCCAGCTGTTTGTCGGAGTTCAGCAGGTAGTCGTACTCGCCGCCCTTATAGTAAGGTTCCAGCACGTTCAGGAAGTTTTCGAGGTCGAAATCCTTCTCCCGCACGCGCTTCTGCTCCAGAAGCCGCCGGTAGTCGGTTTCGACGAACTCGTAAAAGGTATCGAACGAGGGGACGATGGAGCGGTCGGTGCGGAGCTTCGAGAGGTAGAGGTTCACGGCGTTCGAGAGCGCCACCTCCTCCGAGCGCGTCGGCTCCTCGGATTCGCGTTTCCAAAGGGTCAGCAGCAGCGTCTTGAGCGACTCGCGCTTCTCCACGTCGTACACTCCGTCCTCGACATAGAAGGGATTGAAGGCGATGGGCGCCTCCTCGGTGTAGGTGAAATACACCCCGTCGCGGCCCTTGGTCTTGGCGTGAATCAGCGAGCAGAGCCCTTGGTAGGAGTTGCCCGTGTCGACCAGCAGAATATGCGCTCCCTGCTCCCAGTACTGACGAACCAGATGGTTCGTCAGATAACTCTTGCCCGAGCCCGACGGCCCGAGGATAAATTTATTCCGATTCGTGATGACGCCGCGCTTCATCGGAAGGTCCGAGATGTCCAGATGGAGAGGTATGCCCGACAGGCGGTCGGACATCTTGATTCCGAAGGGCGAGAGCGACGAGCGGTAGTTGGTCTCCCCGTTGAAAAGGCAGAGGGCCTGATCGAGGAAGGTGTAGAAACTCTCCTCGGCGGGAAAGTCGGCCTCGTTGCCGGGAATCGCCGCCCAGAACAGCACCGGAACGTCCACCGTGTTATGACGCGGCGTGCAGCCCATAAGGGCCAGCTGCGACCCTACGTCGTTGCGGATGCGCTTCAACTCCGATTCGCTCTCGGCCCATGCCATGACGTTGCAGTGGCACCTTACGGAGCGCAGCCCCTGCGAATGCGCCTCATTGAGATACATTTCGATGTCGAGTAGGTCAGCCCCCTTACGGGAGCTTTCCCCTCTAAGAACCGTACGTGAGAGTTTCCCCTCATACGGCTCAAGCAATTCAAAACTTTTATTTGTAACTAAAAGCCGGCTCATAGTAACTTCCATTTATTTCTGTTAGTAATTCGGCTGCAATGATCATGTATTAGGACTTTCGCCTTTCTACTGCTCCCTGTCATTTCAGTAATTTTCCAGGGAGTTTCCCGTGTGATGTGCTTGCCACACACAGGGCAACATTGCATTTGCTGATTCCACAGGCGATAGATATATTGCTTGCCGTCTAAGTGTGCAAGCATTCTTCGGGTCTTGTATTGATCGAAGAAATCTTTCCAATCGGCATCATATGGGTTGGCCTCACTGCGGATTTTGATATGTCGCTTTATTTTCGTATCCGACAATCTCACAAGAGTGTGGTATTTATCCACTTTCCTGTTTTCAAGCGGTACGGCAAAAGTCCAGCTTCTACCTCTTACAGTGTGATAATACTTGTTGGCAATCCATCGTTTACCTTTTTTGGGATGTCTTCTGCGAGACCATCGCCATAGTTTGTTGAAAATTTGTGCATCTGTTTTACGGAAAGTTTCCGATGCAGAACACCCCTTGTAGTAGTTCGCCCATCCTCTAATGACTGGGTTTAGCAATCGTATCAAAGATTGTTGCTTAGAAGACTTGTTCTTGTCCACTATTTCACGAACCTTATCTAAAAATCTCTTTCGACTCTTCTTGGATGGTTTTGTGATAAACTTGCCTTTATATTTTCTGATATTGAACCCAAGAAAATCAAACCCTTCTTCTATATGAGTTATCTTAGTCTTTTCTTCTGATAAGGTAAGCCCTCTTGCTTGAAGAAACTCAATGACTAATGGTTTAACATGGTTCTCCAACAACTCCTTACTCTCTCCTGTGATAATAAAATCATCCGCGTAGCGAACAAGATTTATCATAGGAGTATAGTAATTTTTCTTCGAGCGGTTTATCGGAAAGCTATCGGCAAGCAGTTTTTCCAGTCCGTCCAAAGTCATATTTGCAAGAGTTGGGGAGATGATGCCGCCTTGAGGAGTTCCCTCCTCTGTCGGAAAAAGTTGCTTGTTGAAAATAAATCCACTTTTCAACCATTTACGGAGCAAAACTTTATCCATAGGGATATTGTCAAGCAACCATTCATGACTGATATGGTCGAAACAACCTTTGATATCACCTTCTAAGATCCATTGTGGGGATGTCGTCCTTGCCAGGTCATTGAAGCATTGTTGAACGGCATCTGCCGTGCTCCTTTCTTTTCTGAAACCATAAGAATTGGCATCAGCCGTTGTTTCAGCTACGGGAGCCAGTGCCATCAGATACAATGCCTGCATAGCCCGGTCTTTCATAGTTGGTATACCCAATGGTCTTAATTTCCCGTTACTCTTTCTGATATGTACTCGTCTCAGAGGTTGGGGTGTATAACCTCTCCTTTTCAGTTCGGTTATTGCACACACTTTAGCATCTGGCGTTTTCCATGTTACCATATCGACGCCAGCCGTTTTACTCCCATTATTGGAAGTTACACGTCTTACCGCTAATGCTTTAGCGTAAAACGAGTGGGTCAGTGTCCACTGCAAGGCTTTGACCTTGTTGTGGCGACCCTCTTTTTGAGCCTTTACAATACGCGCTTGTAGCTTTTGAACCGCAGCTTCGCATTTGAGCCAATTTATACTGTCCCATTTGCTCTGCGTTTGGTCAGTCGATGCACACGATTTTTTAATTTCGTTCATTTGCTTTTCTCCTTTTAAAAGTTCTAAAAGTTTCTTGTAAAGAATCACCTACCGCAGAAGTCAGCCTGCTTTCGCAGCGGGATGATGTTTCAATCCCTATTCACCCCATTACAGGGTGGCATTCGCTTTTTCTGCAATCCTATACCCGCACTCCATTCGGCATTCCTTACGGTCTGCTTACCTGTCATTGGCAGGAGAAATACGGGCTTACTACGTTCCGTGCAAGTAACTTATAAGTGGGTTAGGTTCTGTCTATTACACCGGCAGTACTCTGTTCGTGTATTCCCAGAATGGAGAGGAATAACCGACTGCTTCCCTTTTGGGCTGAAGCCTATCAGTATCTTTGGCTTCTTCAACCTTACGACGTTTAGACGACAGTTCGCTTACGCTAACCATACCACCCAAGCCAAGCTCCCTGACTGTATGATACTAACAGCCATTGTCTTTCCCTCACGGTTCTGACTGCTCCTTTCGGAAGGGCTACCTTGTCTGGACAGCTTTGATACAGTATATTACTATTGGTGCATCTGTCCATAGGCTACCGTTGACGAAACAACGGGTTAAATCTAAGTTTAACAATTACTTACACAGCGACGTATCGCACCCACTCGCGGTTGATGGCGTTCGAGCGCGAATAGGCCGCCAGCGAGTTCATGTTCCGGGCCGAGGCTTCGAGCCGCTTGAGCGTCTCGTCGTGGTCGTCGAGGAAGATCACCTGATTGTAGACATGGTTGCAGGAGAGCAGCAGCCCCACGGGCGCCGCGAACGAGAGGCGGCAGTCCGAGCGGTCGGTCGAAAGGCGTTCGTAGCGGAAATCCGTCGCCACGCTCTGTGGCAGCATATCCAGATCGGAGAGCGTGTGCATCGTAAGGAACTTGTCTCCGATGCGCATCACGCCCGGGTCGAGACGGATATCTTCGTTGACGACCGGACTCCGCTCGTCCGAGAGGGCGAAGTAACGGGCCAGCAGCCCGGCGTCGTCTGCCGTGCCGACGATCTCCGTTTCCGTTAGCCGCTCGACGTGCACGAGGCCCGAATCGTTCAGGATGCGTTCCATCTGCTCCGCGGCCTCCAGAAAGCGCGTCACGGCATCCGTGTCGCGCATCTCCCGCGGGACGATGAAGCCCCGGCACAGCACGGACGAGGCGCTGGTCTGCCGCATCTGTTCGGGCGTGGTCTTCGTAACGAACAGGTAGCACGTATGGCGCAGGTAGGGCCGCTCGTTGAAGTGGCGCTCGTAAGAGCGGGCGAGAAAGCTCCGCTCGGAGCCGTCCTCCGGCGCCGTGTATCGTTCTTCGATAAAGAAGTCTTGTTTGTGGACGACGGTGTAGTCCGGCAGCACCTTCAGGGCTTTGAGCCATGCGCCGTGCAGCGCTTCGTACTCCTCGCCCGTGAGGGTGAAGAGTTCGGGCAGCGAGACGCGGTAAGCCGCGGTGATGTCGGCGAACTTGGAGATGATGCAGTTGTTCTCGACGCGCAGCAAAGGGAATTTCGATTCCAAGGTCGAGGTTTTCAAGGTTCCGCGCATAGGATTACGGTTTTACGGTTCGAGGGATACGAATGCGTAGCAGCCGCCGGATGGCCCGACGATGGATGATGCGCCGCGGATGCCGGCGCGAGGCCATGAGCTTTTGAAGTCCGTAGGGGCCGAAACGGCGGCTCAGGTAGAAGGTGCCGCCCGTGACGGCAAGGCCGGCTGCGAGGGCGAAGAGGATGCAGAAGCCCTGCGGGACGCCGCTCATGTACATTCCGGCGAAGCAGACGAAGACGCCCAGAAGCCCTGCGACGAACAGCACGAGGTACTGCGCTGTGAGCCGTAGGCTAAGAACCCGGTGCCTTGCCGTATTTCTACGGTAGGTTTCCAAGAACTCGCCTCCGAACCGTGCTTGCACCTCTCGGCGCACACGGCTCTCCACTAACATATTCAGTCTATTATCCCGTGATGTATCTTGTTGTGACAGGGAATACATACAGCTAACGTCTTTCTCTGACGTCCAATCATTTGGATTTTCCATGGCTCTTTGCCTTTTAAGTCTTTGAGTCTTTTGACGTGGTGTATTTCAATGTTTTCCGTTGCGCCACACAATTCACACTTACCCGCTTTTAACCTTTGTATAAGGCTTGATACAGTGGTATTGAAAATCGTGTTGGCTACATAATCACAACTCGCGTCCATCGCGGTTGTTTTACGCTTAAAGCTCCCGTTGAAGAATACCCGCATCTTCTTTCCTCCTTTCTTGTCCTCATAGAAAACCGCAAAATCTTTGTGATGTCGATACTTTGCGATAATCTTTCGGGCTGTCGTACTGTACTTTCGTGCAAAAGTCTTATACAGACTGTATTGCATGATGTACTTGAAAGAATTCAGGTGTGAACTGTTATTTGCGATAGAAAAATAGTTTGCAAAACCTCGGATTTCTCTGTTATAGGCATCCAGTATTTCGAGGTCGTCCAGATGTAGCAACTTTGTCCGGCTTGTGGGTTTCCATTTCGCTTTACCCTCGAATTGATGAATTTCCATCGCCTCGTAGTAGAGAAGTTTATCCCGCATTGTGAACATTGGCACTTCCAACACTACCTTTTTGCCGTAAGCCTTAATAAGTACTCCCGATTTCTCGCCTCTTAACGTCTTATCCGTGAATGGTCGGACATAGATTTCATAGCCGAGGAATTTTGCCTTTCTATTGCCGTGCGTGATCAAGGTCTTTTCTTCGGAGAGCGTCAATTTCAGTTTCTCGCCGAGGAAATTCTTAATATCCTCTTTGATCGCCTCACAGTCCGATTTACTGCCAATCACTCCGATAATAAAATCATCGGCATACCTCACATACTTAATCCGTCTATATCCCTCGTCCATTTCATCGACAGAGGGTAAGTGCATCCTGTTTTTCTGATGTTGCTTAATCGCGTCAATCAGTTCCTTCCGAGTATCTTTATCCTCGGTTTGCTTCAGTTTTGTGCCGAGCCACCAAATTTTCCTGGAATACCGTTTGTACTCAAGGTTCATTGCCCGTCTGTCGCCTCTATCGAATTGACAGGCATACTCTTTCATGTACTTATCCAGCTTGTCGAGATAGATATTAGCCAGTATCGGGCTAATGATGCCACCTTGCGGTGTTCCGCTGTATGTTCTATGAAATGTCCAATCTTCGATGTAGCCAGCTTTCAAAAATTTCCACATTAGCCGGATAAAGCGGTCGTCTGCGATACGTTCTTTCAAGATTCCGATAAGTACATCATGGTTGATGTTATCGAAGAATCCTTCAATGTCGCCCTCGATAAACCACTTGGCCGCAGTAAAATTCTTCTGCACCTGTATCAGTGCGGTGTGGCAGCTGCGTTTGGGTCGGAAGCCGTGCGAGGTGTTCTCAAAACTACCTTCATAAATTGCTTCCAACAGCATTCGCAATACCTCCTGCACTAATTTGTCGTCGATAGACGGTATGCCGAGAGGTCGCATGTTCCCGTTTTTCTTCGGGATGTACGTCCTTCTTGCCGGTTTTGGTTGGTACGACTCATCTTTGAGCGCATCAAGCAAATTTTCAATCCGTTTCAGGCTCATTCCGTCGATAGTTTTACCGTCGGAACCTTCCGTCATATTTCCCTGCCTACCTTGTATATTATGGTAGGCGAGGAGAAACATCTCCGAATTGAATAGAACCCTGTAGAGCCGTTCAAACTTGTAGCTCGAAACTTTGCTGTGCTCTGACAGACTGTTTAATACTCTCTCTGGATTTCTCATAATGTCTCACACATTATCCGTTAATTTGTATTAAAAATGTTAGCTGCCACCCTTCGCCATGTACGAGGCTTTCCCTCGCTCGGACTACTACGGTGGCTCCGTTGCCATACCGGATTTTCATAGGTCTGAAACCTAATAGCCTTTCGGCATTCCGGGTTAGGCAATCCACGTTTAATTCTTCGGCAACATAGCTTTGATAGATTGTCGGATACGACTTTCATCCGTTTCTGCTTATCGCAGTTGTGCTGTAACCTGTTCTGCACCCAACCCTCCAAGGTCGAATCGAGTGTGTTACAGTATGGCGTCTGTAGTTACCTTCCGCCACAGTTTCGAGTTGTGCCACTTGGACTATCGTTCAATCAATCCAGACTTTATCCTCGTATCTATCTTTCATCTCCTGATTCAGTCGCATACTTGGTAACTGTATGACTTATCAGTTTATCGGCAGGCTATACTCCCCGTCCGGTTTCCCTTTCGGATAAGCCGATCGATGATAGGCTATCGAACACTTGCCTAACGTCTTGCTATCGACGCATTTGCCAAAGAACCATTACGTGCGCGCCCTGAAACTCGACTTGACGGCCGACTCCCTTGTTCACTTGGTATTCCGCCATCGTTTAGAGGAAGAACGAACGTAAGACCGTACCGACGATCACCAGAAAGACGCATGAGAGAAACAGCGCCGTGGCGGATTTCGAAGCGTCCGGGTCACCCGACGAGAATTTCGAGTAGACGCGCACGCCGCCGACCAGTCCGAGGATTGCCGCGACGGCGAAGATCAGTTTCGTGAGCGGGTCGAAATAGGACGTTACCATGTTCGTGGCCTCGCTGATGCCGGCCATGCCGTTGCCCTGTGCAAAGCAGGCGAGTGCGGAGCACAGGGAGAAAATCATGAAAATTGCTCTTTTTTTCATCGTTCAAGTAGTTTGGTTAAGGGTGTGAAAAAGGCCGCAGCCTGCTTTGGGAGCATTCT
>OHSE01000322.1_pt1 | contig 17288 bp, 14 predicted proteins | sample 1578531 | NCBI WGS metagenome assembly OHSE01 (sample SAMEA3879541, study PRJEB24766) | human gut metagenome | biome: human-associated habitat; feature: feces | place: USA | collected 1985/1987
TGCCGCACCTCGCTCGCCGTATCGGCACTTAGAATTATGCGGTATTGCCTTATATAATATCATAGAATAGATTGCTGAAAAATGCAAGCCACCTTTGGTTAAACCACCCGCTAACCCCGAAAAAGCGTGCAGTGTTACCAAAAAACTTTATACGATTTTGGCAAAACCGCTTTGTGCGAATGTGCTATAATATGTACAATAAATACATAACCTGTAAGGCACCAAAAGCGCCGCACAGGCAAAGGAGGAAAAACGCTATGAAAAAATCCGCACAGACCGTCATTCGGGAAGGCGCCTGCTATACTATCGCTGCCGCCAATGGCCGCGTGCTGGAAGTTGCCGATTTCAACACCGAGAACGGCGCATCCATCCGCCTGTGGAGCTATGAGGGTCAGCCCTGGCAGCAATGGATTTTTGAGGAAGCCGCCGAAGGCCAGTACCGCATCAAAAACCGCTTTACCGGCAAGGTGATGGACCTGGCCATGAGTGGTGTTGTGAACGGAACCTGGGTGCACCAGTGGGAGAAAACCACCGGCAAGGGCCAGCGGTGGGAGATTGTTCCCGCCGATGGCGGCAAGGCCAAGATCCGCAATGTGCTGGCTGATAAGGTCATTGACCTGGTAGGCATGCGGGTCGATAACGGTACCCAGGCCCAGATCTGGCAGGATGTGTTTGGCGAAAACCAGCTGTGGAGCATCCAGCCCGTGCCGGATAAGCTGCTGCAAAAGGATATGCCAAAGCCGGAACCCAAGAAAACGGCCCCCAAGTCCACCCGCACCCAGACCGGCACCGGCCGCGCCAAAAAGACCGGCGGCAAAGGCGGACGCCGCGCAGCCAAGTAAAGCAGAGAAAACCGAATAAATAAAATTGAAACAGCCCGCTCATCCGGCAACAAACGGATGGACGGGCTGTTGCGGTTACATTTTGAAAGCCAAACTTTACTGGCGGATCATGCGGTAGCCAACGCCGATGTGGGTCTGGATATAGCGGGGGTGGCTGGGGTCTTCCTCAATTTTTTTGCGCAGCGTTGCCATAAATACGCGCAGGGACGGCGTATCCGATGCGGCCGGGCTGCCCCAGACTTCGTTCAGCAGATAGTTGTGGGTCAGCACTTTGCCGGTGTTCTTGGCCAGCACGCAGATCAGCTTGTACTCAATGGGGGTCAGGTGAATCTCCGTTCCGCCGCGGTACACACAGCCTGCGGCATAGTCAATGCGCAGTTCTCCGTTCTCGTATATGCTGGCCTGGTCACCTGCGCGGGAAGTATCATACCGCACACGGCGCAGCGCCACGCGCAGCCGGGCCAAAAGCTCCTCTACGCTGAACGGCTTGGTCAGGTAATCATCTGCACCGGCATCCAGGGCAGATACTTTGTCGGTATCATCACTGCGGGCCGAAACCACCAGAATGGGCACGTTGCTCCACCCGCGAATCTTGCGGATCACATCAATACCGTCCATATCCGGCAGGCCAAGGTCCAGCAAAATTACATCCGGCCGTGCCGAAGCAGCTTCCAACAGGGCACCGGCTCCGTTCTGTACACGGTGGTACTGATAATTGCGGGTTTCCAGTGTGGTGGAGATCAGCCGTGCAACAGCCGGGTCATCCTCCACCACAAGGATCAGCGGTTTATTCATACAGGGTCACCTCAGTTCGCGGGAGTGTAAAACGGAAGCAGGCACCGTGCGGTGCAGCGTTCTGTACATCGATCACACCGCCATGGGCGGCAACAATGGAACGGCACAAGGCCAGCCCAAGACCCAGCCCGCGGCGGCCATCGCTGCGGGTTTTGCCAAGGGTATAAAACATATCAAACAGCTTGTCCCGGCTTTCTTCCGGGATGCCGGGGCCGTCATCCGTTACGCAGATGCGGACAAATTTACCCTCCGGCGCGGCGAAAAGCTCGATGCGGGAATGTTCGGGGGTATATTTGATGGCGTTGTTGATGAGGTTCACCAGCACCTGCTCGATCAGCTGGGCGTCCATATCGGCCATCAGCAGGTCATCCGCCACGTTGGTCACAATGGTGTGGCGGGCGGCGTCATGGTCTAAATGCGCCAGTACATCATCAAAAATGTCTTGAATCAGCTCCGGCTGAATGCGCAGGTTTACCTGGCCGTTCTCCATCCGGGTGATGGAAAGCAGATTTTCCACCAGATGGTTCAGCCAGTTGGCGTCCTCATAAATTGCGGCAGAAAGCTCCCGGCGCTTTTCCTCGGTCAGCAGGGGATTTTTCTCGGTCAAAATCAGCGCGTTGCCGGAAATGCTTGTCAGCGGGGTGCGCAGGTCATGGCTGATGCTGCGCAGCAGGTTGGCGCGCAACTGTTCCTGGCGGGCGGCTTCCTCAATTTCGCGCCGGGCGCGGTTGGAGGCTTCTTTTTCCAGCGCCAGGGAACACACATCCAGGATGGATAATGCCAGATTGTGCTCATAGGTGCTGAACTCATGCAGCGCCGGGCAACTGCGGTAATCCGTCCGGGCGGGAGGGGGCAGAATCAGGGTTCCCGGTGCAATGTGCTCCGGTGCGGGGGCAAAGCAGACCGGGCGCTCCAACAGCTTGCCCAGCTGGGTGGCCGTTATCCGCAGAATGGTGTCAGGGTCCTCGGCCCCCAACAGGCTGCGGCTGGCTTCCAGCAGCACCTGCGAAGCATAGGCTTTGCGCTCGCTTTGGGCAGCCTGTACCTTGATACGCCCCGTCAGCGAGGAGCAGAGCAGCGAAACGCAGAGCATGACCACTGCCGTTACCATGTCGTCTGACCGGATGCGGAACTGCATAAAGGGGTCAATGAACATATAGTTGACCAGCATCACCGAGAACAGCGAAGCCACAACGCCGTACACCAACCCCGATGTAAAGACGTTGATATACATGACGCCCAGGATATAGGTCAGGATATAGTTGGAAGAAACAAAATCCAGCCGGAAAAATACCCAGCTTGTCAGCGTACACAGCGCAAGGACCAATGCGGTCAGGGCGAAGTCCCGCAGCCAAAGCAGGGCAGGTTCGCGTTGCGGCATGGGTGCAGGCTCCTTTCCACTACAGGGCAGGGAATGCGGCAAGGCGGCCCAGCACTGTATTTATCCTATGGCAACACCGCACAATTCCCGCCTTGCGGCTTAAGCACCGCTCCGGCAGCTGCGGCACGGCATCTGCCGCACCTCGCTCGCCGTATCGGCACTTAGAATTATGCGGTATTGCCCTATTATAACATATTGCCGAACTCTTTGATACAAACGGAATAATCTTTATATAAATTTAATGTAGGCCTACCCGATCCACGGCAGCCCCGGCACTTTTTTGTACGCTGGGCGGGGCATTGGTTGAAATCAGGCCGCAAATCGGTTATACTATTTTGTAATAATTGGATTGTTCTGCCCTGCGGGCGGTATTGCCATATAAAAAGGAGTGTTTTTACAATGTCCCATACCGTTATGGTGACCGGTGCCGATGGCTTTATCGGCAGCCATCTGGCCGAAGAGCTGGTAAAAAGCGGCGAGAAAGTGCGTGCTTTCTGCCTGTATAACTCGTTTGGTTCCCTGGGCTGGATCGATACCCTGCCCCCGGAGATCCGCAATGAAATGGATATCTTTATGGGCGATGTACGTGACCCCAACGGCGTGCGTACTGCCATGCGCGGGCAGGAGCGCGTGTTCCATCTGGCTGCCCTGATTGCCATTCCGTTCAGCTACCACAGCCCGGACAGCTATGTGGATACCAACATCAAGGGCACCCTGAACGTGCTGAACGCCGCCCGCGAGCTGGGCACCCAGCGCGTGATGGTTACTTCCACCAGCGAAGTATACGGCACCGCCCAGTATGTGCCCATTGACGAGCACCACCCGTTCCAGGGCCAGAGCCCCTACTCTGCCACCAAGATCGGCGCGGACCGCCTGGCCGAAAGCTTTTACCGCAGCTTTGACCTGCCGGTTTCCATTGTGCGTCCCTTCAACACCTATGGCCCGCGCCAGAGCGGCCGCGCCATCATCCCCACCATCATCACCCAGCTGCTGGCCGGCCAGCAGGAAATCAAGCTGGGCAGCCTGACCCCCACCCGCGACTTTAACTATGTCAAGGACACCGCCCACGGCTTTATGGCCATTGCGGACTGCGATGCCGCCATTGGCCAGGAAATCAACATTGCCACCGGCGTGGAACATTCCATCGGCGATTTGGCCAATGAGCTGATTGCCCAGATCAACCCCAGCGCCAGGATCGTCTGCGAAGCCGAGCGCCTGCGCCCCGAAAAGAGCGAGGTCAACCGCCTGCTGGGCGATGCCACCAAGCTGCGCACCCTGACCGATTGGAAACCGCAGTATACCTTTGAACAGGGCCTTGCCGAAACCATTGAGTTCCTGCGCGGCAACCTGGACCAGTACAAGGTCGGCCAGTACATTCTGTAAGGCCGGTTGTAAGGGAGTTTTATGCCAATAAAATTACAAAAGCTGCCCGCCGCTGTGCGGTGGGGGCTGGCTGTGCTGTGCGCCGCCGTGTGCGGCGTGTTGTGGGCCTATTACTGGCGGGTGTTCTTTGGGCTGGATAACCGTGTGTTCCCCCTGGTGGTTACACTGGGGTGTGCGGCCTTTCTGGAAGTATGCCTGCTGGCCGGGTATTGTGTGCGGCGGTTTGCAAAAGGATTTGCGGCAAAAGGGGCCGTGTGCATCTTTTTGTGCGGGCTGCTGTTTGCATTTGCCAACCCGCCGCTGCAAACGCCGGACGAAGCCGACCATTACCTGCGCACCTATGCCATCTCCACCGGGCACTTTGATTTTGATGCTTCCCGCACCTACCCGGACGATGTGGCATACCTGCTGGAAGCGTTCCCCGGTGCATGGGTGAATGCGCATACCTCTGCCGGTGTGGGCACTGACCCCGATACCGGGGCGGAAAAAGCCTATAACACCGCGGGCTATGCCCTGAAGCAATACGGCAAGGACGGCGTAGTGCAGAGCATGGCGGACAGCTTTGCCCTGTACCTGGCGCACGATGTGCGGGATTCTGTGCCGGACCCAGTCAGCGAGCCGGTCAGCTTTCTGGTCATTCCATTCCTGCCGGGCGCGGTCGGTATGGCGCTGGCACGCCTGCTGGGCTTTGGCGCGCTGGGCTGCCTGTATGGCGGGCGCATCGTCAACCTGCTGGCCTACACGCTGTTGTGCGCGTTGGCGCTGGCCAAAGCGGAGCGTTACCGCCCGGCCTTTGCGGCCATTATGCTGCTGCCGATGTCGCTTTTTATGGGGGCATCACTGAGCTATGATGCAACCCTGCTGGGCTGCTATTACCTGATGCTTGCCCTGCTGACCCGCAAGGAGTGGGACACCCAAACGGCGGGCATTTACACCGCCGCCTGCATCTTTGTCAATATCGCTAAACCGTACCTGAACCTTTTGTGGGTGCTGCCTATCTTTTTGGTGGCAAAGCGGGAATGGCACGCCAAGGGACGCCGCCCGCTGTGGGCGCTGGGCGGCTTTGGCGGTGCTATGGCCGTTACCCTGCTGACGGAATGGTACGGAACGGCGTTCCGCCATAACTATCCCATCATTGAGCGCCAGGGCGGCAGCACGGTAAACGGCGGTGAACAGCTGGCCTTTGTGCTGCGCAACCCTCTGCGGACCATTGCTGCGTTCTGGGGGACCCTGGGAGAGAATGATTTCTTTATTGGGCAGCTCGGCCTGTTCGGCTGGAAGGACCTGCCCATCAGCTTTTTGAACCTGACCGGCCCGCTGGTGCTGCTGTTGGCCGCCCTGCTGGCTGCTGCGCAGCCAAAACGCGCCGATACGTTCCCCACCCGCCGCCGCGTGGGCGGGGCGGCGCTGCTGGCGCTGGTGTACGCCGCCGGTGCCATGGCAGCCATGTATATCACCTATACCCCGGTGGGCATGGTGCGCATTGTGGGGCTGCAGGCGCGGTATTTCCTCTGCGTCTGGCTGGCATTGCTGCCCGCCCTGGCCGTGCTGCTGCGCAAAACCATCTGCCCCGCCATCACGGAAGAAAAGGCCGAAGCGGCCATCATCCCGCTGTGCGCCTGCTATGCCGTTTTGGGCGCTGTGCTGCTCTTCCAGCACTACTTTGTGGGGCCGGTGTACGTCGTATACGCGTGAGCTGGCTTACGCGTATATGAGAGAATAGTTAAAAATAATGGCGGTGTGCCTGCGGCACGATCAAATCTGCGGTTTTTCGCGGTTTTTGCGTGATAGTCTTCGGGTATAGAATTGGCCTTTATATGCTACCTTGCCCCAATTTTCTAAGCCGCCCACCGGGCGGCGGTCCACCAACATTATTCTCTATTATTTTTTAATTTCAATCCGGGAGGTGCTGTACCGTGCAGATTGTATTCGGCCTGCTGTTTTTGCTGTTCTTCTCCGCATGCTGTCTGTGCGTGGCGGCATGTACCCGGTTCGATGCCGCCCTGCTGCCGCTGCCCGCCTTGTGCGGGTCGGCCGTGGTGCTGTATCTGCTTTCCCTGCTGGGGCTTTTGCAGTTCGGCCATTTTATCATCATGGCGGTCTGGCTGGCCGGCGGGGTCTACTTTGGGGTGCGTGCCGGGTGGCGGGCTATCCGGCAGGCGCTGTTCAGCCCCGGCTTTTTGCTGTTTGTGGGCGGCAGCTGTTTTTTGTGGGTGCTGTTTGCTTTGCAGCAGCCCATGTTTACCCAGTGGGATGAATTTACCGCCTGGGGCCTTGCCCCCAAGATGGTGGCGGAGCGCGCTGCGCTGTATGTGGCGGATCCCATCAACCTGACGGCGAGCTTTACCTACCCGGCAACCAGCCTGGTTTCCTATCTCTTCCAGCGCGTACCGGGCCAGTTTTATGAATGGCAGTGCCTGGCCGGGCTGGATATTTTGTTCCTGGCCTGCATTGCCCCGGCGGCAGCTATGCCGCGCAAAAACTGGGCGGGTGCTGTGTTGGTGTTTGCTGCGGGCTTTCTTCTGCCGTTCTTTTTCAGCGTGGTTCCGGCGGGCACCCCATCCACCATGTACGCCAACGCCATGGCGGATACCCCCCTGGCGCTGCTGTTTGGCGGAACCCTGTGCCTGTATGCCGCGGCGGGCGGGCGCAAAACCGGCTTTTTTGCCTGTGCCATGCCACTTGCCGTGCTGACCATGACCAAAGATATCGGTTTTGCCTATGCCTTGATCGTTACGTTCCTGATCGGGCTGGATCAGCTGTTCGGTACGCCGCACCCGGATACAAAGCCTGCCCGCATTTTCGGCGTATCGCTGGCAAAATGCAGTATTCTGGCGGCGGTGGTGCTGGCGGTGTTTATCAGCTGGAACCGCTATACCGCCGCCGTGACCCCAACCGAAACCACTGGGGCCAGCGTGGGCAGCGCGGGCCTGAGCTATGGTGCTGTGCTGGCCGGCGGCATCAAGCAGCTGCTGGGCATTGGGCGCGAAGAACGCTTTGCCCAGATCATGCAGAGCATGGGCCAGGCATTTTTGTACCGCCGCGTCTGTTTGGTGGGCGCGCCCATCATGGCCGTCAGCTGCATTCTGCTGCTGTTCACGGCGGCCTTTGTGGCAGCGCCTGCCGGTGCCGCACGCCGCCGCACCGTGGTTGGCTTTGTGGGCGGGGCGTTCTGCTTTGCCGCGCTGTATCTCTTCCACCTGATTTTGTACTTCTACAATTTCTCCGAGGCCGAAGGCTCCGCCTTGAAGGACTATGAGCGTTATATCGCGCCCTACCTGCAGGGGTGGATGCTGTACGGCTTCTGTGTGCTGGGCTTTGCGGTGGGGCAGGGCAGCGGCGCGGCGCAGCGGCTGGGCCGTGCGGCGCTGGGGCTGGCCGTTGCGGCAGTGCTGGGTATTTTTGCCTGGCGCGGTGTGCCCGCAGCCGGGTTCTGGACCAATGCCGACAGCCTGTACACCCTGCGCCGCGATGTAAAGAACCGCGCTGAAGCAATGAACACCGTGCTGGACTGGCCAGACCGCGTGCTGGTCATCAGTCAGGGCGATGATGCCACCCGCTGGTACTACTACAAGTATGAGCTGACCGCCAAGGTGGTCAACGGCTATGGCGGTACCTGGTGGGGCAACGATGATTATTCCAGCCGGTGGGACTCCGACTTTATGAACCTGGTGGAAAGCCTGAACTGGACCTTGTATGACTTTGAGGCGGTCTGCACCGCAGACTCTCTGACCGCCTATATGGAAGAAAAGCAGATCGACTACCTGCTGATCGACCGCGCGGACGACTATCTGGAGCGGGAGTTCAGCAGCCGGTTCGAAGGCGGGCTGAAAGCGAATATGCCCGCAACCCTCTACCGGTTTGAAGGCCGCAGCAAGCCTATCGCCTTTACCCCGGTGGCTGTGGCAGAAAGCGGGGTGGTACAATGAAAGATAAACGCCCAACCAAGCGTTTTGCCGCCCCCGCCCATGCGGGCCGCCCGCTGCGCCCCCAGCAGCTGCTGATATTGGCATATGCCGCCGCTGTTATTGTGTGGCTGGTGTACGTGCTGGTGGGCAGCGCTGTGATGCTGAACCATAAAGCAGACGGCACTATGGTGACCCGCACCCTGACGGCGGATGACCTGGAATTTGAAAGCTTTGTCAATTATGATGACGATGAATGGCATACCGCGCCGGTGGATGAACCCGGCTGGTATCTTTCCACCGACAACGACCCGCACATCATCTGGCGGGGCGAAGCCTGGCTGGAAACGGTGGAGCTGGACGCCGTGCACTACCTGCCGCCCGGCAGCGTAGCATTGTATTACCTGCGCCCCGGCCAGACCGAGTACAGCGAGACCCAGAAAGTTTTTGCCCGCGTGAGCGGCGAAAACCAGTATACCTTTGACCTGGGCGGCCTTACCGTGACCGGGCTGCGCATTGACCCGGACAGTGTGGGCGGCGTGCCTACCCGGCTGGACGGCGTGGTGCTCAACCCGGTGCAGCCGTGGTACCTGCGCTTTGTGCCAAACGGCGGCCAATGGCTGCTGCTGTTGTTTGCCCCGGCTGTGGGGGCTGCGTTTGCCTGCCTTGCCGTTGATGTTTTCCGCAAAAAGTAAAAAAGAGCCCTGTGGGGCGGTTCGCCCATGGCTTGGGGGCACACCCGCAGGGCTTTTATGTTGTATAAAATGGTGATTCTATGGAGCTGCTTTGCATCTTTGCCGCGCTGGCGGTGCTGTTTTTGTTCTGCGCGTTCCTAACGCTCAAATGTAACCTGCATGCTGCGCTGGCCCCGCTGACCGCGCTGGGCATTGCTGTTGCCTGGCTGACGGCTGCGGGCATGGCAAACCTGCTGCTGCCCGGCACTGTGCTGCTGTGGGCGGTGTTTGCGGGCAGCGGCGTGTGGGCGCTGGTGCCCCACAAAGGCCAGCGCCCGGCCTACCGCCGCCTGGTTACACCGGGGGCGGTGCTGTTCTGGGGCATGGCGCTGGCATTTGCGGTGTACTTTTTCATCCGCCAGCCGCTGGCAACCAAGTATGATGAACTCAGCCTGTGGGCTACCGCCGTAAAGGTGACCAAGGCGGATAACCGCCTGTATGCCCTGGCTACCCTTGGAACCCCTTGGCCCCAGACCCAGAACCCCGGCCTGCCGCTGCTCTCCTACTTTTTCCAGTTTTTGGGCCATTATGCAGACTGGAAGATCTATGTGGCGTATGATGTGCTGGCCGCCGCCGTGTTTGCCGCGGTGCTGGGCGGGCTGAACTTCCGCCAGTACCGCATTGCGGTGCCGCTGGCAGCAATCTGCTGGTTTGCCCCCTGGTTTTTGACGGTGTATAACCATACGATCTATCTGGATACCACTTATATGACCGCCTATGGCGATGTGCCCGCGGGCCTTGCACTGGGCGGCGCTGTGGCGCTGTGGCTGGCGCTGCGCAAAACCGGCGGCCCCAAGTGGGCCGTACTGCCGGTACTGGCGCTGGCGGCCAACATCAAGGCCAACACCTTTGTGCTGTCCCTGGTGGCGGCGGGGCTGATGGCTGTGGATGCTTGGCTGTTTGCGGAGCACCCCTTCAAAAAGGGCCTTGCCCGCCGCACCGGCTTTGCCATTGCCTGCTTTGCCGCGCCCATGCTGATCTATTATTTCTGGAACATCCGCTATGTGGGCATTCTGGTTGCCAAAAGTGCCAGCGAGGGCGGCACCGGCGAAACCAGCGCCCCCTTGTCCGCTGTGGTCATCAACGGCATCAAGATTTTGCTGGGCCAGCCGGTGGAGGGCTTTTACGCCGAGCGCCAGAGCCAGTTCACCCAAGCCATGGCCGATATGGGCCACCAGTTCTGGACTTCGGATGGTCGGCTGAGCATGATCGGCCAGGGTCGCAATGTTGTGGTGCTGATTCTGCTGGTGTTCTTGGTGGCGGCCATCTGCGCCAGAGGCCGCCAGCTCAAGCTGCGCATTGGCTGCATCGGGGTGCTGTCCCTTGCATGCTTTGTGGGGTATAACCTCATGCTGGCGCTCAGCTATGGCTTTATTTTCAAGCCGGATCAGGCCGTGGGGCTGGTGGATTATAACCGCTATATCTATACCTACTATATCGGCTGGTTCTTTATGGCGCTGGCCTGCTGGAGCACCGCCCTGCAAACCGCGGATGGCGAACAGAAAGCCCCGGCCCGCCGCTGGATTGCCCTGGCGGGCCAGGCCGGTGTTCTGCTGATGGCCGCCGCCATGCTGGTGCGGGTGAACGGCATGATCCTGCCGCAGCTTTCGGTGCTGGGCTTCTCGGATGGCGAATTCGCCGACCGCAAGACCGCCCGCGCCGAAGCTGACTGGCTGTGCAGCGATTACCTGAACGAAAACGACCGCGTGTTTTTTGTCAGCCAGGGGGATAACGGCGAACACTGGTTCTCTGCCGTGTTTGATTTTTACCCCGTCTTGGTGGATTACTCCGGCGTGGGGGCCACGCAGGCTGGCGGCGGCGGAACCTTCGGCCTGCCGGAGCTGGAACCGCAGGAGGAGGGCGTGAAGCAGCGCTACTACCACCCCTACACCGCTGAACGCCTGGATGAAACCGTGCGTGCCAACGGCTGTACGGTGCTTTACCTGCAAAAGATCGACGATATCTTTGTGCAGAGCTATCAGAACCTGTTTACCGACCACCTGGCCGCTGCGCAGGCGGGGCAGACCCTGCTCTACCGCGTAACGGATGCCGGGTATGAGCCGGTCACAATGCAGATGAGCAAGGAGGCGGCCCAATGAGAGAAATGACATGGAAAAGCCGCCTGAACCGACTGTTTGCCCATCGCTTTGCCTTGCCGGTGCTGTGCTGGTGCGCGGCGCTGGTGTTCTGGCTGGTGCAGGGTGCGGTGGCCTTTGCGGGGGACAGCTCCGCCAAGGCAAAAGGCACCCTGACTGAAACCTCGATCCCCATTGAAAGCTGGCAGCTGGCCGAGCTGACCTGGGGGGAGCCGGGGGAGAACAGCGCACCCCAGGGCCAGCTGATTACCACAGGCGGCGACCCGCAGATGATTTTGGAGGATGTATCCGGCCGCGTGGTGCGTACCGTGAGCTACAACGTGGAGTTTGACGGCGATTCCCGCGAAATGTGCCTGTATTACACCACAAAAACGGGGGAGCCCTACAGCCAGGACCGCCGCGTCTTCCCCAAAGTGCTGGCAGACGGCACCTATGTGTACACCCTGCCGCGCACCCAGATCGTGGCACTGCGGCTGGATCCCTGCAGCCCCGATGAAAACAAGACCGTGGGCCTGACCTTTACTCCGCAAAGCATTACCCTGAACGCCGCCAGCACCATGCCCGGCGGGGCAGATTACTTTATCCCCGCCTGGTACCAGCTGTTTGGCCTGATCGTGTACCCCGCCCTTGCCGCCGCCGTATTGGATTGGCTGTGGGCCGTGGGCAGACAGCTTGCCAAAAAGAAACAATAACCCGACAATAGCCTGATACAACAAAGCACCGTGCCGCAAGCAGGAGAACCCCCTGCATGGCGGCACGGTGTTTGTTGTTGGTATGGGTGAAATCAGCAAAAGGCATCCCCCAGCCGAGAGCGAATGTATTCCAGGAACGCGGCAGATGCTGGGGCATATTGCCATCGGGTGGTGCTGTCCTGGGCATTGTTTCCGGCCATGGTGGCCACCGGCACCGACAGGATCTTCGCCAACCTGTTCTGGATGGGGGTGATGATCTGGAGGAAATGAAAAGCGGGCTAAGCAGCCAAAAAGGAATCACAATGTTGAGAATCTTGAATGACACAACAAAAAAGCACCGGACAAAAATTTGTCTGGTGCTTTTTGGTGCGCCCGCGGGAATTCGAATCCCGGACACCCTGATTAAAAGTCAGGTGCTCTACCAACTGAGCTACGGGCACAAATATTCAATTTGCCTGTTACAGCTTAAATATTGTAACAGGTATGGGAGAAAAAGTCAAGCTTTTTGCCGCATTTTCAGCCAGAAAATCTGCCGCAGGGCAGCTGGTGCAGGAACCTGAAGCATAAACGCATTGCAAAACAGGATAAATATATTGAAAAACAATAAAAACGTATTGTAAAACGATGCGATATATGCTATGATAACAGCATCGGATATACCATAAAACATCAGGGGGAATGACCAATGCGTCAATTACCAGAAAACTTTTTTGGCTGGAACGACCACAAAAGCATTATGCTGACCAAGTTCGCCACCCTGGCAGCGGCCATGGGGTGCGTGGTGATGGTGCTGTGCGGGCCGCGCATCGTCAGCTGGGTTTTGGCGGTGCACGCGCTGCAGCTGGTGCATGGGCCAAAGCTGGGGTATTTTTTGCTGGGGCTGGGCTATTGCAGCGCCGCGCTGGCGTTGTGGATGCTGTATAACCTGTACATGTTTTTAGCGCGCATTGAAAAAGGGGATGTGTTCACCTCCGATAATGTGCTGGCTCTGCGGCGCATCAGCTGGTGCTGTACCTGGGCTGCAGCGCTCTGCCTGCCGGTGGGTGCTGTGCTGGGGCTGCCGTTCATCTTTGCCATTGGCGTTGCAGCGGCGTTTATGGCGCTGATCGTGCGGGTCATCAAAAATGCGTTTGCCCAGGCCGTTAAGATGAAAGACGAACTGGACTATACCGTGTAAGGGGGCGCAGAAGATGCCAATTATCGTCAACCTGGATGTGATGATGGCAAAGCGCCACATGGGGGCGGGGGAGCTGGCTGAAACCATCGGCATTACCCCGGCCAATCTTTCCATCCTGAAAAACAACAAAGCAAAAGCGGTGCGGTTTTCCACGCTGGAAGCCCTGTGCAAAGCGCTGGACTGCCAGCCCGCTGACCTGTTGGAATACCGCCCGGACGAAACGTAAAGAAACGACCTTGATATAAGGAGACAACCCAATGAAATTTGATAAAAAAGAGGCTGCAGGCCAGCCCCTTCTATTTTCTGCACCCAAAAATCCGCAGCGGGTCATGCTGGCCGCCCTGCTGCTGAGCTATGCGGTGGGCTATGAATATGTTGACCGCTGCCTGGGTTTTGGGGTGGCGAGCGAGTACTCCGCCTGGCGCGCCGGGGTGCTGGTGTTTGTGGCGCTGTATACCGTGGTGGTGGAGCTCGCCGCCTGGGCGGGGGACCGCAAACCCAGCCGGACCGCCGCGGCCTGGTGGTGCTGCTGGCTGGTGCAAAGCCTGGCCATGGCGGGGTGGAGCCTGCACACGGACGACCTTGGCTTCTGGCAGGTCGTGGCGTGGCACTGCACGGCTATTTATTATGTGCTGGCCCGCAATGATTTGCTGGCGGCTGGCCGCACCAGCTGCCTTGTACTGCTGGATGGCGTGGCGGGCATGTTTGCCATCCCATTCGGCAGCTTTTTGCTGCGTACCCAGCTGCTGTGGCGGGCGCTGCGCCGCTGGTGGACCAATCATGCGGGACGCAAAGGCCGCACGCTGGAAATCGCCGTCAGTATAACTGCTGCCCTACTGCTGGGCGGTGCGGCCTGCGCCACGCTGGCGGGGGCGGATGATAACTTTGCCCGGCTGTGGGGGCATCTTGGCAGCTGGCTGGGACAGCTGTTCGGGCAGGATGCCCTGCTGGCAAATCTGCTGGTCTTTGTGCTCTCCCTGCCTGTTGGTGCCTGGTTGTTTGGTCTGGCGGGCGGCAGCGCCCGGCGCAAGGCGCCGCCCGTTGCGGCGGAACAGTTTTACGGCAAACTGGCAGCCCTGCCGCGCCTGCCCCAGCTGATGGGAGTGTTAGTCATGGCGGTGCTGTGTGGTGTGTATACGTTGTTTTTTGCCGTGCAGGCGGCGGAATTCGCCGCTGCCCTTGGGGCACCGCTGCCCCTGACCGCGCCGGATGCCGCCGCGTTTGCGGTGAACGGTTTTTGGGAGTTTTGCCGCATTCTGGCGCTGGACCTTACTGTGCTGGCGGCGCTGCACTTTTTGGGGGCGCAGCCGGTTACCCAAAAGGGCTTATCCCGCGTGTTGGCCGTGGCGCTGTGCGGGTTCGGTGCCGGGTTTGCGATGCTGGCCGCGGCCAAGCTGGCGGTGTATATCAATCTGTACGGCCCAACGGTGCGGCGCATTTGGGCTGCGTGGGTGCTGGGAGCATTGTTACTGGCCAGTGTTCTGGCTGCGGTGCGGTTGTTCCGCTGCATCCCGGCGGTGCGCATGGCCTTTGTGGCGGCGGCGTTCAGTTTCAGCCTGCTGTGCTGCCTGCCTCTGGAGCGCTTCTGTGTGGATGCTCAGCTGGCCCGCCCCGATTGCGATTGGCAGCTTTTGCAGCGCTACACCTGGCAGAGCAGCGAGTTGGACGAGTATATCACCCAACAGGCAGGGGAAAACGCGAACTTGTCGGAGTGAAACTCCGCCATCTTGCGCTGTGCGCAAGACCGTTCCCTACAGCTTATTTTATATTGCGGTGCAAACATACAAATGATCTGTAGGGCGGGATGCCCTCATCCCGCCGCGGAGAAGCCTTGCTGATTGCGTCAAACCTTGCGAGTTTGTTCAAATTTTGTTTACAATTTGTCCAAGAATAGCCGGTCGAAACTGCGTGAAATTTATCCGCATCACCAAAAATGACTTAAGCGCTTTGTACAGTGTTGACAAATGTGTGCCAAAAGGTTTATTGTAATAGCAATTCATCAGCCAAATGCAATGAACAGGAAATGACCTATCCGTATCACCGCTTACAGAAAACCGTCGGTTGTGCAAGACGGCAGCAAGGCGCGGTCTGGCCCTCACCTGCGAGCAGCTTGGGGGAAAGCGGGCAGAACCGCCCGCCGTGTAGTTCAAGCCGGGAACCCTCCGTTAATGGGGTGCGCAGTCCGGCACAGTGCGGTGTGGGGCTGCGGGTGAGCGGTCGGCATTGAGCCGGCAAAGCAAAGTGGTAACGCGGAAGTAAAAGTTGCAATGGTGCAGCGCATGATTGCAGTGTATGCCTTCGTCTTTGCGTTGGTCCAAATGGGCCAACAAAGAAAGACGAAGGCTTTTTTGTTTACCGCATTTGGCTGGATGGAGTGGAAAATTTTTATTATTAACGGAGAGAAGGATTATCATGAACACACTCGTCATCGTGTTGATCGCTGCTGTGGTTCTTGTCTGTGCTTATGCGTTTTATGGGCGCTGGGTGGCAAAAACCTGGGGCATTAACCCGAACGCACAGACCCCCGCTGTTAAGTATAACGATGGTAAGGATTACGTTCCCACCAACGGCTGGACCGTTTTCAGCCATCAGTTTTCTTCCATTGCCGGTGCAGGCCCTGTTACCGGTGCAATCCAGGCTGCAGCCTTCGGCTGGCTGCCGGTTCTGCTGTGGGTGCTCATCGGCGGCGTTTTCTTTGGCGCTATTACCGACTTCGGCGCTTTGTATGCTTCCGTTAAGAACGACGGCAAGTCCATGGGCATGCTGATCGAAAAGTACATCGGCAAGCTGGGCCGCAAGCTGTTCCTGCTGTTCTGCTGGCTGTTCTGCGGCATCGTTATTGCAGCTTTTGCTGATATGGTTGCCGGTACTTTTAATGCTTACACCACGGTTGACGGCGTTACCAGCCTGGCTGATGCAGCTACCACCAACGGCGCAGCCGGCATGGTTTCCATCATGTTCATGCTGTTCGCTGTTGTGTTTGGCCTGATCCAGAAGAAGTTTAACTTCTCCGGCTGGAAAGAGGCTGTTCTGGGCATCGTGTTCATCGTGCTGTCCTTTGCTGTCGGCATGAAATTCCCCTTGATTTTTGACAAGGCTACCTGGAGCTACATCACCTTTGTTTACATTTTCTTTGCTGCAGTTCTGCCCATGTGGCTGCTGAAGCAGCCCCGCGACTACATGACCACCTTTATGTTCATCTGCATGATTGCCGGTGCTGTTGTTGGCCTGCTGGTTGCACATCCCACCATGAACCTGCCCGTCTTTACCGGTTTCAATAACGAAAAGCTGGGCACCATGTTCCCCATTCTGTTCGTTACCGTGGCTTGCGGTGCTGTTTCCGGCTTCCACAGTCTGGTTTCCTCCGGTACTTCTTCCAAGACGGTTGAAAGCGAAAAGGATATGCTGAAGGTTGGTTACGGTGCTATGGTGCTGGAAAGCCTGCTGGCTGTTCTGGCCCTCTGCGTTGCCGGTGCAGCCGCTGCTGCTGACGGAACCCCCGCTGCTGGTACCCCGTTCCAGATCTTCAGCCGCGGCGTTGCTGGTTTCTTTGAGATGTTCGGCGTGCCCGTTTATGTTGCTACCGTCTTTATGACCATGTGCGTTTCCGCTCTGGCTCTGACCAGCCTGGATGCTGTTGCCCGTATCGGCCGTATGAGCTTCCAGGAACTGTTCAGCGTGGACGATATGGAGCATGCAGAAGGCTGGCGTAAGCTGTTCTGCAACACCTACTTCTCCACCATCATCACCCTGGCATTCGGCTTCCTGCTGACCCAGGTCGGCTATGCCAACATCTGGCCTCTGTTCGGTTCCGCCAACCAGCTGCTCAGCGCTCTGGTTCTGGTTACCCTGTGCGTCTTCCTGAAGGTCACCGGCCGCAACAACAAGATGCTGTTCCCGCCGCTGATCATCATGCTGTGCGTCACCTTCACTGCTCTGGTTCAGCGCCTGATTGCTATGGTCAAGGCCATCCAGACCGCAGCTTCCACCACCATCCCCGCTGGCGAAACCACCTGGGGTGCTGTGTTCATCGCAAACGGCCTGCAGTTGATCATCGCTATCCTGCTGATCGTTCTGGGCATCACCATCGTGGTCAACTCTTTCAAGAGCTATGCCAAGAGCGAAAAGAACAGCGAAAAGGCTTCTGCCTGATTTATCCCTGACAGTTACTACCTTCCATAAATAACAGCCACCCCCGCAGTGTCATGCCATGCTGCGGGGGTGGCTGCTTTTATGGCAATACCGCATAATTCTAAGTGCCGATACGGCGAGCGAGGTGCGGC
>OHSE01000332.1_pt1 | contig 16954 bp, 8 predicted proteins | sample 1578531 | NCBI WGS metagenome assembly OHSE01 (sample SAMEA3879541, study PRJEB24766) | human gut metagenome | biome: human-associated habitat; feature: feces | place: USA | collected 1985/1987
GAATGACGCCGCGGCCTGGTGTGGAGTCGGAGGTTCGGCCCGGGATGAACCCCGAGCGTGTCGGGCTTGCCGGTTTTACGTCAGAAATCCAACCCGAAACTGATGCTGTATGTGTTGCGCAGCAGCGAGTGCTTCTTGGCGAAGAGGTAGGCGAAATCGAGCCGCAGGTGGAGGATGCGCAGTCCCGCGCCGACGGTCCAGTAGCTCGGGTAGTAGTCGCGCCGTTCGCCGTAGTGGTAGCCGGTGCGCAGCTGCACGAGCTGCATCAGGTTGTACTCGACGCCCAGCGACATCTGGAAACCGCGGACCGCGGAGGGCGAGAAATAGTAGCCCAGGTCGGTTCCGACGGTGATTTCGTGCGCATCGGTGAGGAACGTGTCGAGGGCCGCGCCCACGGTGAAATCCATCGGCAGGGTGTATTCCGTATCGCGGAGATACCCGCCCAGATTGCCCAGCTTGGCGCCTGCGCGCAGCGTCGAGTAGCTGCCGACGTTCTCCAGCGGCCGCTGCCACGCGGCGCTCAAATCCACGGCCAGCGCGTCGGCTGAGATGTCGGGGCGTTTGAGGTGCATGTAGCGGCCGACGATGCCGACGGCCCACCGGTCGCCGATGCGGCGCGCATAACCCAGGTCGACGGCCATGTCGTTGTTGCCGTGTTCGCGGAGGAACTGCCGCCAGCCGGCCTGCACGAGGTTGATGTTGTCGAACCGGCAGAATCCCGACACGGCGTAATAGTCGAAGCTCCGCTGTCCGTAATAGGAGGAGGAGACCTGCGACGGCGTGTGCGAGAAGATGGCCGTCGCGGAGTTGTTGTAGATGGCGTGCGAACCGGAAAGGGTGGTCATCATCACGCCGCCCATGCCCAGCGACTTGGCGTCGGGGCTGGGAAGCGTCGCCTCGATTCTCTGGGCGTATGTCTGGAGCGCGGCCAGTGCCGCGAGCAAGGTTACGAGTCGTTTCATGTTGCAAAGATAGTAAAATGCGGGACGGAAGCAAATCCGGTCCGCAGAAACCTTCCGGTCTGCCGGAAGCGTCGTTGCGACGCCGGAGGGCAGCAAAAAAGATGCAAGTTGCGCAGGCTGTTCAGGCAATTACGGCACACGCTGCGCTTTCGTGCCGTGATTGTTGGCGGCGCTTCGGCCTCGAAAAGAAAAATTTCGACGGAATATTGTCCGAAAACAAAAGCGCCCTTCCAGGTGAACCTGGCGGGCGCTTTCATTTTCAGACGACGCCTTGACTGCATCGTTTTCCGCAACGTTCTCGTTGTCTGTCGTTTCCTAACAGTTCATCGCTCCGCAGCAGTGGATGACCTGCCCGCTGACATACGACGAAAGGTCCGACGCGAGGAACAGCGCCACCTTGGCGACATCCTCCGGCGTGCCGCCGCGGCGCAGCGGAATCTGCTTGTACCAGCCCTCCTTCACCTCGTCGGGCAGTTTGTCGGTCATCTCGGTCATAATGAAGCCCGGGGCGATGGCGTTGGCGCGAATGCCGCGCGGACCCATCTCCTTGGCGATCGACTTCGCAAGGCCGATCATGCCGGCTTTCGACGCCGAGTAGTTGCACTGGCCGGCGTTGCCGCTGACGCCCACCACCGACGACATGTTGATGATCGAGCCGCTTTTCTGGCGCGCCATGACCGGCACGACGGCGTGGATGAAGTTGAACGCCGACTTGAGGTTCACGGTCAGCACGGCGTCCCACTGCGCCTCCGTCATACGCAACATCAAGCCGTCTTTAGTGATACCGGCATTGTTTACCAGAATATCAACAGAACCAAAATCATCCTTAATCTGATTAACCACTTTCTCAGTATCCTCAAAATTCGCAGCATTAGAAGCATAACCTTTTACCTTCACACCTAAAGCAGCAATTTCTTTTTCAGTATTCTGACCATTCTCGTCGATAACCAAGTCTGTGAATGCAATGTTTGCTCCTTCAGAAGCAAACTTCAACGCAATTGCTTTACCAATACCACGAGCAGCACCTGTTACAATCGCAGTTTTTCCAGTTAATAATCCCATTTTGTTTTCTATTTTACGTTATTAATTAAATTATTCTTTTCCGGTATCTTTGCGTCCCAAAGCACCGAATACGATTTTCGCCACATAAGCCCAACCGGCTTCATCATCCAGCTCCTCCGCTATCTGTCCGCGAATATACGGCACTTCAATTCCCTTAATACAATAATGTACAATATCAGCTATGATATCTACATTATCAATATCAAAAATACCCTTGTCTTTTCCTTCCGCCAATACTTGTTTGAAAAGTTTGATTTCTTTTGCATCAAAGTTTTTACGCACAGCTTCCACACGCCATATATTACGGAAGAAGCCGGCCCGCAATGTTCCGTTTCTATACACAACCATTTTGATAGAATCCAAATGCGTCTCTATCAATTTTAAAATTTTTTCGTCCGGAGTGATATCTTTTTTAGCGACTTGTTCCATTGCATCCGAAAGCATTTCCAACTCAGATTCCACCACCGCCATGTAGATATCCTCCTTGCTTTTGAAGTACGTATAAAGGGTGCGTCTTCCTTTTTTAGAAGCCACCGCTATATCGTTCATCGTAGTGTCATCCACCCCCTTCTTAGCAAAAAGCTGACGGGCAACGTCTACCAATTTAGCTCTTGTCTTTGATACTGCCATATAGATTCAGTTGCACATTATTTATATATGTGAGCAAATTTACATTATTAATTTGGACCATACAAGCAATTAAAGTATAATATTCATATATACGTTAATTAACATTCACAATACACTCTAATAATCAATCACTTATATTGATTACATATTTTAAATTGAAAAAATACTCGAGAAATATTTGGAGTTAAAGAAAAAAGTCGTACCTTTGCACTCGTAATCAAAACACAACATCGCGGAGTGGAGCAGTTGGTAGCTCGTTGGGCTCATAACCCAAAGGTCGTCTGTTCGAGTCAGGCCTCCGCAACTAAAAAGAGGATAAATGATTGAATCACAATCTTTTATCCTCTTTACTTTTAAAACAGTCGGACAAAAGTCGGACAAAAAATAATTGAATTCATTAACGGTATACGTTTTCGAACTCGAAAAACGTATAAAAAAATGTTTTCAGAAAGAAAAAGAAAAGGAACTTCGGGTCAGCGGAAAGCGTACCTTCTGATACAAAATAAGCATATCCCCCTACACTCTCCATATTTTTACAGGTGATTCATACGTTTCACATTCGAAAAATTGTAGTACTAATAAAAAAAATGTATTTTTGTACTAATCATGAATCAAACAACGCATAAGATGACCGACCCCATCCAGATAAAGCACTATAAAGAAGACATTACCTCTTTTAACCAACTCTACAAGGAGTTTCAAAGACGTTTTGTACGCTTCGCCAATACTTATGTCAGAGATTTAACCACAGCAGAAGATATTACTATTGAGGCGATGATGTATTATTGGGAAAACAGGCAATCCTTAAGCGAAGATTCCAATATTCCAGCCTATATCTTAACAATTATAAAAAACAAATGCCTGAATTATCTGCGTCATCAGCAAATTCATGAAGAATACTCGGATAAAATAAAAGATTACTATGAATGGGAACTGAATACCCGGATCGCCACTTTACAAGCATGCGAACCTTATGAGCTTTTTATTTCCGAAATTCAAGAACTCGTCCAACAAACCCTCACCGACATGCCCGAAAAAACCCGTACTATCTTCATGTTGAGCCGATACGAAAACAAATCCTATAAGGAAATTGCAGTTCTCATGAATATCACCCCCAAAGGAGTAGATTTCCATATAAACAAGGCATTAAAGATGCTTCAGACTAACTTAAAAGATTATTTTCCACTCTTTCTCTATTTTTTTATGAAATGCCACTAGGAATTTTCCATTCTGAAGTGCTGTTTATATAGAAGCATAAAAGAATGCAATAAAATGGAAAAAGAGAAACTACATCGTTTTTTTGCCGGAACTACTTCTATACAAGAAGGCATGGACATAAGAGCATGGATGGAAGCATCCGAAGAGAACAAGCGCATTTTTTACAAAGAGCGTAAATTGTTCGATGCCCTCATGGTGCATGATGACCAAACTACAAATAACTGCATTTCCACCAAACGAATTCCCAAAATTATTCGTCAATGGCTGAAAATAGCTTCCGTCATCATACTGACGCTTACCATTAACTATTTATATCAGGAATATAAATCGGAAAATGAAGTCATTGCCATGAATACAGTATCTGTTCCGGCAGGACAACGTACCAATATTACTTTACCAGATGGAACTAATGTATGGCTGAATGCCCGTACCACTTTACAATATCCGGTCACTTTCAGCCAAAAGCAACGAACAGTTTTTTTAAAAGGAGAAGCTTATTTTGATGTAACCAAGAAGAAAAAAACTCCTTTTATTGTACGGACAGACAAATATGACATTGAAGTTTTGGGTACACAGTTTGATGTAGATGCTTATCCTGACCAAACGGCGTTTGAAACAACTTTAATGAAAGGTAGTGTAAAAGTTACCTCACAGCACTTTCCTGAACAGACAATAACCTTGAAGCCTCATCATAAAGCATATGTAAAAGACGGGCAGTTGGCAGTTACCAAAGTAAACGATTTCACTCCTTACCGCTGGAAAGAAGGTTTGATCTGTTTTAAAGATGAACCTTTCCAGACCATCATGGAAGATTTTGAAAAATATTATGGTATCCGGATCATCATCAATAACAAAAAGGTATTGAAATATTCCTATAATGGCAAGTTCCGTCAAGCAGACGGTATTGATTATGCATTAAGAGTGCTGCAAAGGGATATCCATTTTAAATATGAAAGAGCCAACGATGAAGAAATTATTTACATCAATTGACCAGACAATACTAACCTAAAAACAACAAGCCTATGAAGAAAAGCTCAAGTTAACCTTAAAAAGAAAAATGCCGATAAGTGTTGCCGCACTTACCGGCATAGACTCAAAACAATTTTTCAAGTAAAAAAATCTATTTAAATCAACGCAAAGGTATGAAAAATAACACTTTGTCGGGGAGATATTGCTTCAAAAATCCCCGATTTAAACAAATCTTTAGAATTATGAGAATTTCCACTTTCCTATTGATGGTCTGTGTGTTCTGTTCGTATGCTGGGAATGCCCATTCTCAAAATGCAAAAGTCAGCATACGTATGAATAATGTTAAACTGGATAAGATCCTGAATGAAATTGAAAACCAAACTGATTATCTTTTTATCTACAATAACCAAGTAGATATTAACAAAATTACTTCCGTAAAGGTCAAAAATGAAGCCGTAGCACAAGTACTGGACAGAATTCTGTCAGGGACCGGTATCAACTATGAACTGGAAGGTACACACATTATTTTAACTACAGAAGCTATTAAAGACTTGCATGCTCAACAACAAGCTAAAACAGTAACGGGAACGGTAACAGATGTCAGCGGAGAACCCATTATCGGAGCCAACATCCGTATAAAGGGAACCACAACAGGTACAATCACAGATATAGATGGCAACTTCAGTATTAAAGCCGAACCACAATCTGTTATCGAAGTTTCCTACATTGGTTACCTCACACAAGAAACGGTTATCAACAACCAAAAAAGTATCCGTTTTCTATTAAAAGAAGATACAAAAACTCTTGATGAAGTGGTAGTCATTGGATACGGTGTACAGAAAAAAGCAGACTTGACAGGATCTGTTGCAAACATTAACACAGAAAAACTAAATACACAAAGTAACGCCAACATCGGCCAGGCGCTGCAAGGCAAAATTGCAGGGGTAGACATCGTATCTCAAGGTGGTGCCCCAGGTTCGGGAACCCGTATCATGGTCCGCGGTATTGGTACGCTAAACAACGCCTCCCCTCTTTACATTGTCGATGGCATGTATATGAACAGTATTGATCATATCAACCCCAATGATATTGCCAGCATTGACGTATTGAAAGATGCCTCATCCGCAGCTATCTACGGTTCCCGTGCAGCCAACGGTGTTATCATTGTCACTACCAAAGAAGGAAGTAACACAGAAGGAAAACCTATCATTGATTTATCTGTCAACTTAGGTATATCAACTGCCAGCAAATTTCTTGATATGCTAGATGCCAAAGGATGGGCAGAAGTTACCACTATAGCCCGTCAAGCTATCGGCAAACCGGCATTAGACATGGCTACCGATCTGGCTAACAAACCAGACAATGACTGGCAAGACATCATGTTTCGCCCCGCACTGATGCAAAACTACAATTTGTCTGTAAAAGGTGGTGGAAAATATTCCACTTATTACACCGGCTTAGGTTATTTCAACCAAGACGGTATTGTAAAAGGTACCAATTACCAACGGTATAATATCCAATCCAAGAATGATTATAAAAGAGGGATATTCTCTGCTGGAACAAATCTCATTATTTCATTCAGTCATGACAAGCCCCTTCACCAGGAACTTCGAGGCGGCATGATTGGCACCATTCTGCAAAGTGTTCCTACTTTGGAAAAATATGATGATACTCGTGAAGGTGGATATGGTGGCACATATGGTGATGTGGTAAACATTCCTCACCCATTGGCCATTATTGATGACAACATCATGGACCGTTATAACGAAAATGTAAAAATATTCGCTAACTTGTATGCACAAATTGAACTTTTTAAAGGACTAAAATACAAACTGAATTTAACTCCAGACTTTTCTTTCGAAAGATATAAGAATTATCTCAATAAATATGATTTTGGATTAGCGACCAACAGCATCACCCAATTAACAGAAAGACAAAGAAGGAGACGTAATATACTTGTTGAAAATTTATTAACTTTCGACCGTACGTTCGGAGAGCATAAAATTTCAGCATTGGCAGGTTATACCTATCAAGACAGCAGATTCCGCCACATACAAGCCTATGGTGAAGGATTACCCCAGGGATTAGAAGAAATAGATGCAGCCACAACCAATCGCAGCAACGAAGGCAATTCATGGAGAAGTGTCCTTACCTCTATTCTCGGACGCGTATTCTATTCCTACCAAAATAAATACTTATTCACCGCCACTATCCGCCGGGACGGTTCCTCCAAATTCGGTAAGAACAATCGATATGGTTACTTCCCCTCTTTTTCATTAGGATGGAATGTGGCCGAAGAAAAGTTCATGGAAAACGTGCATTGGCTTGATCAGCTAAAGCTTCGTGGCGGATATGGCGTTTTAGGAAATCAAGAAATCGATAACTATCAATATTCCTCCACCATCACTACCGGCATCAATTATCCCGATGGCAACGGTGGTCTGCTTCAAGGAGCATTTCCTAAAAATTTTGCCAATCCGGATATAAAATGGGAAGAAACCGCTATGACTAATGTCGGCATTGATTTTATGGCTTTTAATAACCGACTAAGCTTAACAGCAGACTATTATGTGAAAAATACAAAAGATATCTTGCTGACCGTTCCTATTCCTATCTCTTCCGGTGGTGCCAATGACCCTATACGCAATGCGGGCAAGATACGTAACAATGGCTTTGAATTCAATTTAGGATGGATGGACCAACCCAATCCGGATATTTCGTATGGCATCAACTTAATTGGGTCTTTCAATAAAAACAAAGTAATAGCCATGGGAAGTGAAAGCGGATCTATCAAAGGCGGTTCTACCAACCAAAACATCACTACCAGTGAAACCAAAGCCGGATATCCTATTGGAGGTTATTGGCTTATCTCTACAGCCGGATATTTCAATAGTCAGGAAGAAGTAGACGCATATGCCAAAGACGGTAAAAAAATACAACCAGCCGCCGAACCGGGTGATATAAAATTTGTAGATGCCAACAACGATGGCGTTATCAATGACGACGACCGTGTATTTCAAGGCAGTCCTTTTCCCGATTTTACTTTCGCGCTGAATGGTAATATGAGATACAAAAATTTCGACTTATCAATCGGACTGCAAGGAGTGTTAGGAAATAAAATTTATAATGCAACCCGTCAGACATTAGAAGATGTAACCAAAGGTTCCAATTTTCTGGCAAGTTGCCTGGATTATTGGACTCCTGAAAACAAAAATGCCTCCCATCCACGTCTGACATGGGATGATCCTAACCGTAATACCCGTGCAGAATCCGACCGTTATCTTGAAAATGGTTCTTATTTGCGTCTCCGCAGTGTTCAATTAGGTTATACATTTCCTCAGACATGGTTTAAAGGTGCCATACAGCATGCCCGTGTGTATATTAACGCTGAAAACTTATTTACTATCACCAGTTACAGCGGATATTCACCGGATGTCAATGCAGACAATGCCAATTATCGGGGATTTGATAATTTTATTTACCCGACTAACCGTACTTTCATGTTAGGACTAAATGTAACATTCTAAAAATAAACATCTTATGAAAACATATATTAAAACGACATTGACCATATTGATTTCAGGCATGCTATTCAGTTCCTGCGAAGATCAATTAAACCAGGCCAATCTCAACCAAGCAACAGAAGATACTTTTTGGAAAGATGAAACCGATTTCAATCTGGCCTTGACCTCTTGCTATACTCCACTGAAGAATGCCCTAAACGGCGGTTATTATGGAACTCGCGGTGTAATGCTGAGAATAGCCCGAGCCGATGAAGTCGACTTCCGCAACGATATTTCGGATGTATATACAGTAAACCGTTTTACTAATAGTAATACAAACTCACTGACACAAGGCATGTTCTATCAATTTTACAATGCCTTGTACCGTACCAACTCCATTATGCAAAAACTGGAAGAAAAGAAAGAACAATTTTCTACCGATTTTCAAAATTCGGTAAAAGGAGAATGTCTTTTCATACGTGGCTTCTATTTATTCCAGTTAGCCAAAGAGTTTAAAGACGCCCCTCTCCGCCTGACAGCCTCCCAATCTCCCTCGACTTTCCCTTTAGCAAAATCATCACAAGCTGATATATGGGCACAAGCCAAAGAAGATTTAAAAACCGCTGCTTCCCTATTGCCCATAACGAATAAAATAGGAAAGCCTACACAAGGAGCCGCTTATGCCGCTTTGGGTAAAATATATGTCTATGAAGAAAATTGGCAAGAAGCGATAAACGTCCTCGAGCCTCTGACGCAGAATCCTTACACCTACAAACTAGTAGAGGACTTTAATTGGAATTTTGATGACACTCATGAAAACAATGCCGAAAGTATTTTCGAGTTATTGATAGAAGATGTGGGTGGAACAGATCTTTGGGGAGATGGAGAAAATATCAATTCCACCCAATCCAATACCCGCCCTAAAGAATATGCCGCTGCTGAAGTCGGAGGATGGTATGAAGCAAATCCTACCCAGCAAATTATGGATATCTTCTGGAAGGAAAAAGACAAAGACGGCAATTTTGATTATCGTGCCCGCTGTTCTGTGGCATGGGACTATGAGGGATGCACTTACTACCAAAGACCTTTCAGGGAAGTTTTTGCACAAGACAAGTGGAAAACATACTGGATTTTGAAATACCAGAACTGGAAGACTCAAAAAGATGAACCGGCACCTCCCAAGTCATTCATCAATGAAAGAGCCATCCGCTATGCCGATGTATTATTGATGCTGGCAGAAGCCTATATGAACAAAGGGGCTTTAGACACATCTATCGGATATATTAATCAAATCCGCCGACGCGCCAACCTGAATGACTATAGCGGCCCAATAACCAAAGAAGGGGTTTTTGAAGATCTGGTACACCAACGCGCCATTGAATTCTTTGTGGAAGGCGAACGTTTCTACGATTTACGCAGATGGGGATTGTTAGAGCAGACATTAAAAACTTGTGATGATACCCGCTATAAAAACTATCAGACTGGCAAATCCGATAATATCAATAAGTTCAACTACTTCCCGATACCAGCCAAAGAACTTGACACCAATCCACTTTGTACGCCTAGTGAAGGATGGTAAATCAACAGGTATTAGCTTATATATAACATCAGTAAATTAGTTCTGGGGCTGATTGTTCTTCAAGCAACATTCAGCCTCTCTTTCTCTTCACACTAACCATGAAACGTATCCTTTTATTTGTTTGCATACAATTTTTCTTATTGGCATCTTTTGCCGGAGAAACCATAAATTTCTGTAAAGGCTGGAAATTCCATCTAGGAGATGCAGGCAAAGGAGCCTCTTCTTCCTCATATAACGATTCTCAATGGCGCATATTGAATATTCCTCATGACTGGAGCATAGAAGGCACTTATAAACAATTTGAAAACGGAACCGACTGGCAAAGCGGCTTCCTGCCTGCCGGAATAAGCTGGTATCGAAAAACTTTTACCATTCCTTCCAAATGGAAAAATAAAAAAGTACAAATCCTATTTGAGGGCGTATATCTGAACAGCGAAGTATGGATAAACGGTCATTGGCTGGGCAAACGTCCTAATGGGTATATCAGCTTTGTATATGATTTAACTCCATATTTGCAAGAAGGCAAGAACCAAATCGCTGTAAAAGTAGATCACAGCAAAGCATTAACCGGACGTTGGTATACAGGATCAGGAATATATCGTCCTGTATACCTGCTGGTCAGTAACCCCACCCACATTCCTTATTCCGGAATCCATTTCAGATCCAAGCTACAAAATAAGCAATCTGCCACCTACACCCTATCTATAGAAATTGAAACACAGGAGAAAAAGCCAATCAAAGTAAAAACATATCTACAAGCTCCCAACGGTAGCATAGCCGATACTTCTGAAAAAATATTTGTCTCATCTGCAGATTCTCTTTGCTTCCTGTCAGGGAGCATCAGGAAACCATTATTATGGTCGCCTGATTCTCCTAACGTCTATACACTTATATGCCAACTGACAAGAGATAACAAGATACTAGATGAATGTAGATTACCTGTAGGCTTCCGTCAATTAGAATTCAACCCGGTCAGCGGATTCCTGCTCAATGGCAAATCACTAAAGATAAAAGGAGTATGCGATCATCATACAGCCGGTGCTGTAGGAGCCGCCGTACCCGACGACCTACTTCATTATCGTCTCAAATTATTGAAAGATATGGGATGTAATGCGATACGCACCAGTCATAATCCCTTCTCTCCTGCTTTCTATAATTTATGCGATACGATGGGAATCATGGTACTAAACGAAGGATTGGACGGATGGAATCAACCTAAAGCCGCCGATGACTATGGAAATTACTTTGATGAATGGTGGCAAAAAGATATGACTGATTTCATAAAACGAGACCGTAACCATCCCTCTATCATTATGTGGAGTATCGGCAACGAAGTAACGGGAGCTACCCCCGAAATCCAACACAACCTGGTCAGCCTATTTCACCAACTGGACCCTGACCGCCCTGTCACTCAAGGAGGAACTGATCCTACTAGAGGTATGAAGACCGATTATCAAAAAAAATTCAACTATCTAGACATTATCGGCTTCAATGGAAATGGAGAAGAAATAGGAGAACTAGAACACTTCCACAAAAACTACCCAACACTTTGTGCCATTGCTACAGAGGTACCGCACACTTATCAAACCCGTGGCGTATACCGAAGCCAGACACAATGGAGAAGACGGGATTTCCCCGCTCCTTGGGAAAAAGGAAACATAAACTGGGAACAATTTAAACATCGGGTCTTTCCTATACCTGACCTGACGGAAAAAGAATGCTTCCCCGAAGAATCCGATTATCCCTATTATCAATCGTCCTACGACAATGCTTCTGTACGTATCAGCGCCCGTAAATCATGGCAACGCACCTGTTCTTTCCCTTGGTTAATGGGAGAATTCCGATGGGGCAGTTTTGACTATTTAGGTGAAGCCGAATGGCCTCAACGATGTGGCAATTTCGGTATTATCGACATAGCTGCCATTCCGAAAGACGCCTATTTCCTCTACCAAAGTTTATGGACCGACAAACCAATGGTACACCTTCTTCCGCATTGGACGCATCCGGGAAAAGAAGGAAAAACAATTCCCGTAGTCATTTATACCAACTGTGATGCAGTAGAGTTATTTATAAATAATGTATCTTTGGGCAGTAAACCTTATACAGGGGAGCAACTGATATGGTTAGTTCCTTATTCGCCCGGAAAAATAGAAGCCCGAGGCATAAAAAAAGGAAAAATCGTGGCAACAGACTGTTATCAAAGTGCAGAAGCACCTCATTCTGTCGCCCTTGCCAGTAACAAGTATTCTGTAAAAGCCGGTTCGGATGAAGTCATACGCATAGAGATCGACATAACAGATAAAAACGGAATTCCTTGTCCTTATGCCTCCAATGAACTCAGTTTCCACGTAAGTGGACCACTCCGGCTATTAGGGGTAGACAACGGAAACCCTACAGATATGTTTCCATACCAACAGCCCCACTGCCGTTGCTTTCGGGGAAAATGTGTAGTATTATTACAATCTGACGAAGAAAAAGGAAAAGGAACCCTGACTGTACAAGGAACAAAATTAGTAGAAAAAAAATTAATCATCGAAGTGATATGAAAAAAATTCTTTTATTACTCTGTTTATGCTTATTCATAGAAGAGATTGCTTCTCGAGAATTAGACAAGACATTCCAGTTGCTTCCACAACCACAATCCATAGAACTGACTTCTGGAAAAGGAATCAATTATTGGGAGTTATCCTATATTCTGTCATCAGACACAACTTCCATCCCCATATTGGGAGATATGCTCAACAAACTTCCCCGTTGCCCACGAAAAGGGAAACCCATCCGGCTCCAACTCACCAGCCAGCATGTTCCTGCTTCTCCAGAAGGATACATGATGGAAATTAATGAAAAAGGAGTCTGTATATCAGCCAGAACCATGACAGGTATCTTCTACGGTTGCCAAACTTTAGAACAATTAATGGAAGACAGCCGGGATTTCAACATACTTATTCCAGCCATGCTAATCATCGATTATCCGGCCATTTCCTATCGGGCCGTGCACTTTGATGTAAAACATCATTTAGACCGCATGGAGTATTATTATCAGGAAATAGACAAACTGGCCCGATACAAAATAAACGCAGTTATTTGGGAGCTGGAAGATAAACTGCGTTATACCCGACGCCCCGAAATAGGTGCCCCCAATGCCATCAGCAAGCAGGAAATGCAAGCCTTATGCCGCTATGCCAAAGAACGGAATATTGAAATAACCCCCTTGGTCCAAGGTTTGGGACATGCCGGTTTTATTTTAAAACATCATTGGGAACTACGTGAAAACCCCGACAGCGACTGGGAGTTTTGCCCATCTGACCCTCGTACCTATGATTTGCAATTCGACCTTTACCGGGATGCTATCGAAGCCATGCCTTACAGCAAATACTTACATATAGGAGGAGATGAAATTACCGCCATAGGCATAGACCAACGCTGTAAAGCCACCGGAAAAACTCCATTTGAACTACAAATGATCTGGTTGAAAAAAGTATGCGATTTCGCAACAGCTCACAACCGCATTCCTATTTTCTGGGATGATATGCCATTAAAATACGGCGGTGTATGGGATTTGGTCAACAGTAATGAAACCCAGGATGAAATAGCAGCAAAATGGAACGATAAAAAATTGAATGAAAGCATCAAATTATTCCCCAAAGAATGTGTGTATATGCGATGGAACTACAAAGATGCCACCCAGCCGGGGCATCAACGCATTTTACAATGGTATCATGACAAAGGACTGAAAGTAATGGGAGCTACCGCTGCTTCGTGTGGCAGTTCTCCATTTATACCGCGTGAAAATTCACTGGCCGGCTATATCAAAGGATTCAGCAAATTAGTTGCTCAAAATCAACTGGAAGGAATTTTGGCCACAGCATGGGATGATGGTTCCCCACACTCTGAAACGGTGTGGCGTGGATACATCGCACAGGGAGAATATGGCTGGAACCCAACAGCACGGACAGTCGAAGCCTTCAAAGCCGCACATGCCCAACGAGAATTTGGCTTTCATCCAAATGACAACCATATGGCTTTTCTGGATGAACTGGAACAAGAAGCATTTTTCTTTGATGATGCCCTGGTCAATTCGGGAAGGCGCAATCCGGCATGGGGAACTACTGATTTTACTTTAATCAGCCTACCGGATCCAGACGCACCGGGAGCATGGAGCCGTACCTACCAACAAAAAATAGCCCAAGCAAAGGTGGAACAAAAACGATATGAAAAAATATGCCAAGGCATAAAAGAGGCTAAACAACATGCTTTACGCAACCGCTATACATTAGAGGTATACGAACAGACAAACCACTTGTTCAACTTCCCTGTCCGTCTGATTCTAGCCTTGCACAACTATGATATCACTATACATGAACAAGACAAACAGACAGCATTGCAACAAATAAATGAAGTGTGCAATGACTTTCAGACCATGAGAAAACAATTGGAAGAGACCTATTCACAGACCCGTTTTATGGAACAACCTGACGGTTACATTGCTGACCAAAACCACCACAACCATCTTGCCGCCAAAACCAACAACAGCGACTGGTGGTATTATTATGAAATTCCAATGATAAGGAAGACAAGAACATGGATGAACTCTCAGACCGCCCGACAGAAAAACATTCCATAAAAAACAACGAATGAAACTTTAATATAAAAAATAATATGAACCTTATAATACAACACTACTTTATGAAACAACATTTTTTATCTTATCTCATCGCCCTGCTGCTATTTCCTCTCTATGAGATGCAAGCAGCCTACCAGCCTGAGTTTTCTACTGCCGGTTTCTATGAACTGGCAAACTCCGGACGTGAAGTATATTCCATGAATCCGGCATGGCGATTCCACAAAGGAACCGCTACAGGTGCGGAAACCACCGACTTTAATGACCAGGACTGGAAAGTGGTTTCCCTGCCCGACGGCATTGAATATGTACCGACTGAGGCCAGTGGATGTATCAACTATCAAGGTGAGGTATGGTACCGCAAACATTTCACTCCGGCAAATGAATTGAAAGGCAAAAAACTTTTCCTGCATTTCGAAGCTATCATGGGAAAAAGCAAAGTTTTTGTAAACGGCAATTTATTGACCGAACACTTTGGCGGCTACCTGCCTGTAGTCATTGATGTCACCGATGCACTGAATTGGGGGACAGACAATGTGATAGCTGTATGGGCAGACAACAGCAATGACCCCAGTTATCCTCCCGGCAAAGCACAGGATGTACTGGATTATACTTATTTTGGCGGCATCTATCGTGACTGCTGGCTAATAGCCCATCGTCCGGTTTTCATCACCGATCCCAATTTCGAAAACGAAATGGCAGGCGGCGGGCTTTTCGTAGCATACGACAAAGTTTCCGACACTTCCGCAGAAATAATCCTGAAAGCCCATATACGTAATGACAGTAAAAAGAACTTCAAAGGAGTAGTAGAATATGAACTTCAGCAACCCGACGGCACACAAGCCGCATTTCTGAACGATGTCATTCAAGTACGTCCGGGCAAGGCAATCACTTCAAAAGATAAAATAACGTTGAAGTTTCCTCTGCTTTGGAGCCCTGAAACGCCTACGTTATATAACCTGATTGTCCGTATCCGCGACAATGAAGGAAATGTAGTGGACGGCTACCGCCGCCGTATCGGTATCCGCAGCATAGAATTCAAAGGAAAGGACGGATTCTGGCTGAACGGCAAACCTTATCCAAGCCCGCTGATTGGCGCCAACCGCCATCAGGATTTTGCCGTAGTAGGCAATGCCGTTGCCAACAGCATTCATTGGCGCGACGCTAAAAAGCTACGCGACACAGGTATGAAAGTCATCCGGAATGCTCACTGCCCTCAAGACCCCGCCTTTATGGATGCATGTGACGAACTGGGGCTGTTCGTCATTGTAAACACACCGGGATGGCAATTCTGGAATGACGCTCCTGAATTTGCACAACGGGTTTATAGCGATATCCGCAACCTGGTACGGCGTGACCGCAATCACCCTTGTGTATGGTTATGGGAACCTATCCTGAATGAAACCTGGTATCCGGCAGACTTCGCCAAAAATACCCTCGATATTGTCAATCAAGAATACCCTTATCCGTATTGCTATTCCGGTTGCGACAGCGAAGCACGGGGACATGAGGTATATCCGGTACTCTTCACTCATCCGGCCAATGCGGACAAGGATTGGGCCATCAAAAGCCTCGACCCTAAAATAACCTATTTCACCCGCGAGTGGGGAGATAATGTAGACGACTGGAATTCGCACAACTCCCCCAGCCGTGTGGCACGCAACTGGGGGGAACAGGCTATGCTCATCCAGGCACAGCATTATGCCGCCCCCCGTTATCCTTTCACCTGTTACGATGTACTCTGCCGTACTCCGCGCCAACACGTCGGCGGCTGTTTGTGGCACTCGTTCGACCACCAGCGCGGCTATCATCCCGATCCCTTCTATGGTGGTGTGATGGACGTATTCCGTCAACCCAAATATGCTTATTATATGTTCAAAGCCCAGCGCTCGCCCGAAAAACAAGACCGTCTTTTCGAAACAGGACCGATGGTGTACATCGCCCATGAAATGACTCCCTTCTCACCCAAAGACGTTACTGTGTACTCCAATTGTGACGAGGTGCGGCTTACTTATAATAAAGGTGGCAAGACATGGACTTACACCAAGCCAGCAACAAAAGAAGGAATGCCCTCACCCGTTATTACATTCAAAGATATATACGACTTCATGATAGACAAAAACATGTCTATGAGAAAGAAGAAACAGGACGAGGTGTTCCTACTGGCCGAAGGCATCATAGATGGAAAAGTAGTTGCCACGCACGAAGTACGACCGGCCCGGCGTCCCGAGAAAGTGCTACTTTGGGTTGACAATGAAAACACCGACTTAAAAGCTGATGGCTCCGACTTTGTAACCGTAGTAGCCGCCATAGCCGATAAAAACGGGAACATCAAACGTCTGAACAACTATTATGTGAAATTCCATGTAGAAGGCGAAGGACGTATTTTGGGCGGAGCGAATATACTGGC
>OHSE01000337.1_pt1 | contig 16642 bp, 9 predicted proteins | sample 1578531 | NCBI WGS metagenome assembly OHSE01 (sample SAMEA3879541, study PRJEB24766) | human gut metagenome | biome: human-associated habitat; feature: feces | place: USA | collected 1985/1987
CGCTGCGGCAGGCGCTGCGCGAGCACAGCGTGACCGAGGACCTGGTCTTCCGTTCGCGCGACGGCGGACGCTACGGCTGGCTGGCCGGACTCTTCGCCTTCTACCGCCACGGCCACATGGAGGCTCCGGTGCACTTCAAGCGCACGGGCATCGAGCGGCTCATCCTCGACAACGCCAACGAGCACCTCGGTCCGATCTGGAACGAACGCTACGACAGCGACATGCAGGAGCTGCCGCTGCTCTCCGACTTCCGCAACCCGGTTGTGGGCGGGGCGCTCTACCACGAATCGACGCTCCGGCTGGGGCGCTGGCGCCTGGCCGCCGGCGTGCGCGTCGACGTCGAACACACGGCGCTGCGCTACCGCTCGCAGACCGAGATGGACTACACGATCTACCGCGAGGGGACCGAACCGCTGCCGGCCACGGTCTCGATCGACGAGCACAACCGCATCGCGCACACCTATTGGGAGGTGCTGCCGAAACTCTCGGCGACCTACGCCTTCGACGAGGTGCGCAACCTCTACCTCTCGGTGGCCAAGGGCTACAAGGCCGGCGGCTTCAACACGCAGATCTTCTCCGACATTCTGAGCGAGAAGCTCAAGTGGCAGATGGCCGGTTCGCACTACGACGAGCCCGACCTGATGTCCTACCGCCCCGAGCAGAGCTGGAACATCGAGCTGGGCGGCCACTTCTCCTGCCTGGAGGGGGCCGTGCGGGGCGACTTCGCGCTCTTCTGCATCTTCGTGCGCAACCAGCAGCTGACGGTCTTCCCCGCGGGGCAGTCCACCGGACGCATGATGACCAACGCCGGGCGCACGCGCTCGCTGGGCGGCGAACTGTCGCTCCAGCTCTCGCCGTGGCGCTCGCTCGACATCCACCTCGCCTACGGCTACACCGACGCCCGCTTCGTGCGTTACGACGACGGACAGCAGGACTATGCCGGGCGGCGCATCCCCTACGCCCCGCAGCACACCTTCGCGGCGCAGGCCGTCTGGACCATCCCGACGGGCGTGGCATGGCTGGGTGACGTGGTCCTGCAGGGAGGCATCGACGGCACGGGCCGCATCTTCTGGAACGAGGAGAACAGCCGCAGCCAGGTTCCCTACGCGCTGCTCGAAGCCTCCGTGCGACTGGAGCACCGCCGCTGGGCCATCGACCTCTGGGGCCGCAACCTCGCCGACACGCGCTACGACGTCTTCTACTTCAAGTCCATGGGCAACGAGTTCGTGCAACGGGGACGTCCCTGCACCTTCGGAATAACCTTATCCATTCATATCGACTGACATGCTGAAAAAACTCTTTCTCTTCGCACTGACGGCCTGCACCCTTGCGGCCTGCAACAAGGACGAGGGCACGGGCCTGCCCTACGACTACGTCTACCTCAAGGAGAACACAAACATCAGCGAGGGCCATCTTCAGGGCAGCAACATGCACTTCTACGGCACTTCGACGGTAACCGACGCCACAGGCGGGGTCTTCACCTACCGCAAGGCGCACTTCGAGCTGGCAGGGCTCGACGACTTCCATCTCTACATGCACAAGACGCGCTTCGCCGCGGATATGCCGGGCGTCGAGATGCGCATTCCCAACGTACCGTACACGCCGACCGGAGACAAGTCGCTGACGTTCAGCCTCGATGAGGTCATCCCCGAGGCCGAGCGGCCCAATGCCGTGGGCGGCGGCGCCACCTACGTGCCCGTCGAGAGGTACGTCATCACGCAGCTCGCAGGGTCGATCGACAACACCCTCTGCCGGGTGGAGTTCACCTGCGCCGGAGTCTATCATGTCGTTTTCGAGGGCAGTCTGATCGGAGAAAAGTAAATTTTTTCCTACCTTTACACGGTCAAAAAAACGTTCATGACCATGAGACCCGAATACAAACCCTTTGTCGATGACCTGATCGAACTCTGCATCCGGGAGGACATCGGCGACGGCGACCACACGTCGCTCTCGTGCATCCCGGCCGACGAACACGGACGCATGCGCCTGCTGTGCAAGCAGGAGGGCACGATCGCCGGGATCGAAATCGCGCAACTCGTTCTGCAACGCCTCGATCCGGAAATGAAATTCGAACAGATCCTGCACGACGGCGACCGTGTCGCGCCCGGCGACGTGGCCTTTTACGTCTCGGGACGCCTGCGCTCGCTGCTTCAGGCCGAGCGCATCCTGCTGAACATCATGCAGCGCATGAGCGGCGTGGCGACCCAGACCACCGTTTACGTCAAGCGGCTGGAGGGACTTCGTACCAAGGTCCTCGACACGCGCAAGACCACGCCCGGCATGCGCGTGCTGGACAAGATGGCCGTGAAGATCGGCGGCGGCGAGAACCACCGCATGGGCCTCTTCGACATGATCCTGCTGAAGGACAACCACATCGACTTCGCCGGCGGCATCCGCCCCGCGATCGAAGGTGTGCGCCGATACCTCGCGGCCAAAGGCAAGACGATCCCCATCGAGTGCGAGGTCCGCACGCTGGAAGACATCGACGAGGTGTTCGCGGCGGGCGGCGTCGACCGCATCATGTTCGACAACTTCACGCCCGAGATGACGCGCCGCGCCGTCGAGAAGGTCGCCGGACGCTGCGAAACCGAATCGAGCGGCGGCATCACGCTCGACACGATGCGCGACTATGCCGAGTGCGGCGTCGACTTCATCTCGGTGGGCGCGCTGACGCACCAGATCAAGTCGCTCGACATGTCGCTGAAAGCCTGCGAATAGAGGATGAAACGCCTGCTCCATACGCCGCTGGCGCTGCTCGTGTGGCGCATCGCACTGCTCTACGCGGCGCTGATGCTCTGCCGCGCGGCGTTCTGGGTCTACAACGCCGCCCTGCTCGGTCCGCCGGTGTGGAGTGAACTGGGGCAGCTCGTGGCCGGGTCGCTGAAATTCGACACCGTATCGGTCGTCTATGCCGACGGCGTGTTCATCCTGCTGTCGCTCCTGCCCCTGCACCTGCGCGAACGGCGCTGGTACCGGGGCATGCTGTTCTGGTATTACGTGATCGTCAACGCCGTGCTGATCGCAGCCGCGAATCTCGCCGACACGGTCTATTTCCGCTACACGCAGAAGCGTTTCACGGCCGACGAAATTTTCTTCGCCGACAACGACAACTCGTTGCAGCTGGCCGGAAAGTTCATGGCCGAAAACTGGTATCTCGTGCTGCTGTGGGCGGGACTCGTGGCGTTGCTGGCGTGGGGTTACCGCCGCCGGACGCGCGAGGAGAGCCTTTTGAGACGCGGCTGGGCCTACTATGCCGGCGGCACGGTCGTCTTCGCCCTCGCGGCGGGGCTGAGCGTCGCCGGGATGCGCGGCGGCATGACCCGCATGACCCGTCCGATCACGCTGTCGAATGCCATGCTCTACACGGCGGACAGCGGCAAAGCCAATCTGATTTTAAGCAACCCGTTCTGCATCCTGCGCACTATCGGCAACGCGGGAAGCGTCAAATACAGGAAATATTTCACCCCGGAGGAATTGCCGCAGCGCTTCACGCCCGTGCACCGGCCCGCCGACAGCACGGCGGTCGATCTCACGGGCCGCAACGTGATGATTTTCATCATGGAGAGCATGTCGGCCGAGCACTCCGCGTTCCTCCATCCGGAACTCTACGCCGACCTCCCGGAAAAAGGTTTCACGCCGTTCCTCGATTCGCTGATGCGCAATGGACTGACATTCAAACGGATGTACGCTAACGGCTCGCGTTCGATCCAGGCCATGCCTTCGGTACTGGGAAGCATCCCCTCGTTCCGCACGCCGTTCGTACTGATGCCCCAATCGTTGGGCGAGAGCCGCCAGCTGCCCGCCATGCTGGCGGACAAAGGCTATGCGACGGCCTTCTTCTGCGGCTCGGAACGCGGCTCGATGGGCTTCGGGGCCTATGCCCGTTCGGCAGGCGTCGAGCGGCTCGTAAGCCGCGAGGACTACGAGGCGAAGCACGGAACAAGGGATTTCGACGGCTACTGGGGCATCTGGGACGAAGAGTTCCTGCAATTCACGGGCGAGGAGCTGACGGCGATGCCCGAACCTTTCTTCGCCGCGCTGTTCACCCTCTCGTCGCACCACCCGTTCGTCGTACCCGAAAAGTACGCCGCGACGCTGCCCGAGGGCTACACCCGGATTCACAAGGGCGTCGCCTACGACGACCGGGCGTTCCGCCTCTTCTTCCAGCGTTTCGGCGGCGAGGAGTGGTTCCGCCGCACGATCTTCGTCTTCGTGGCCGACCACGTGTCGTCGGAGAAATTCGCGGAGGAGACGCGCTCCTACCCGGGCAACATGCACATCATCGGCTTCATCTACACCCCCGACGGCGCCCTGCGGGGCGAGGTCGGCGAGATCACGCAGCAACTGGACATCATGCCCACCCTGCTGGGACTCACTGGCAACCGGGAGCCTTATTTCGCATTCGGGCGCGACGTGCTGAACGAACCGCAGCGGCCCCGCTGGTCGGTCAGCTACGACGGACGGTTCCGCGCGCTGACCGGAGAAGGCGCAATCGTGCTCGACGATTCGGACATGAATGTGCAGGAATGCCCGGCCACCCCGGCCGCCGACAGTCTGGCACAGAATTTCCGGGCGCTGGTCCAGCAGTATTACACCCATATCGAGAAAAAGAATTACACGGCAAATGATTGATTTCAAACCCGTGCGCCTCGGGGACCGGGCGGTCATCGAGCGTTATACCATGCCCTCGGGCATCTGCAACTGCGACCTCGCCTTCGCCAACATGTACTGCTGGCAGGCGGTGTTCCACAGCGCGTGGGCCGAGATCGGCGGATTCCTGGTGATCCGCTTCCAGATCGACGGCGGCGAGCGCATCGGTTACATGCAGCCCGTCGGCGAGGGCGACTTCGGCCCGATCCTCCCCCTCCTGCGCGAAGACGCCCACGCCCACGGACAGCGGCTGCGGATCATCGGCCTGACGGACGAAGGCCGCGACACGATCCGCCGGATCGTTCCCTGCCATTTCGCGTTCGAGTCGGACCGCGCGCTGGAAGATTACGTCTACAACGCCGACGATCTTCGCAACCTTGCCGGACGCCGCTATCAGCCCAAGCGCAACCACATCAACCGCTTCACGGCCGAATATCCCGACTACCGCTACGAAGAGCTGACGCCCGACCGCTTCGGGGAGTGCATGGCCCTCGAGCGCGAATGGCGCAAGGCCCACGAAGGCCACACCTCGGAGCTGTGCGCCGAGCAGCGGGCCATGCAGCGGGCCTTCGAGCATTTCGAAGAACTGGGGCTGATCGGCGGTTGCATCTACGTCGGCGACCGCCTCGCGGCCTTCACCTACGGCTCGGCGGTCAACGACCACACGTTCGACACCCACGTCGAAAAGGCCGATACCGATTACGACGGAGCCTTTACGATCATCAACAAACTCTTCGCGCAGCACCTCCCCGAACGTTTCACGCTGATCAACCGCGAGGAGGACCTCGGGCTGGACGGACTGCGGCAGGCCAAACTCTCCTACCACCCGGCGTTCCTCCAGCACAAATTCGCGGCGATCTGCATGCACCCCGACGAAGTGGCCTGCAAAGAGCTTTGGATGAAGGCCTTCGGCGACGACGAGCAGTTCGCCGACTCGTTCATCATGCGCTATTACTCCCGCCGCCGGATGCTGACGGCCGAGGCCGAAGGCCGCATGGCGGCGATGCTCCACCTCCTGCCGTTCCGGACGGAGCTGGGCCGCACGACCTATATTTATGGCGTAGCGACGGACCCGGCGTTCCGGGGACGCGGACTGGCTTCGCAGCTGATGCGCGAAGCGATGCGGCTCATCGCGGAGCGCGGCGACGATGCGGCGCTCCTCATCCCGACGCCCGGCAAGGAGTGGCTCCGGGAATTTTACGGACGCTTCGGGTTCGCTGGCGACGTTCCGGCGAGGTTCGTTTCCGCAGACCGCTTCGACTTCGGCACGGGCGACGCGGCCGCCGACCGGGCGATGGTCTGGCGGCGCGACTCCTCGGTTCCGCTCCCCGAACAGCTCACCGCCTCCTGGCATTCATAGCCTCCGGAACTCACCTCCGCGAGCGTCTTTTCGGCCTGCGCCGGAATCCGTCCGCCACACTGCCGCTCCCGGCGCAGGCGACAGCCCGCCCCGAGCGGCCGGGACCGGTTCCGACAACACCTCCGGTTCCGCCCGCCACTCTTCTCCGCCATGCCGTTTTCCGAACTGCCGTCGCCGAAAAACAGACGCCCGACAGTCTCGCTTCACAACCATTCCACAAATCAAGGGCAACGAAAAAGAAATGAAAGGGAAATGGCAAATCTACCAAACGAAACACGACTAAAAATTAAAATTTTTTATTTGCAAAAAAAATCATCCGATTTTGTTTTTTAATAAAATAAGTTTAATTTTGAAATGTATTCGAAACACAATCGAAACACAAACAAGTTATATTTGAAAAGTTTTTCAGACAGAAGCGACACGGTAAACAGATGGTTACCATATATATAACGGAAGATGCGAAGGCCGGCAGGGCCGCAAACGGAGACTTCGGGACGGAGTCCCCGACCGGGTCTTTCCGGGCCTTCGAGGTGTCCAAACAACCGGATTTACAAAACGCGGACAAATAAAAAAATTATAATCGAAGAACTTAAAATGAAAAACGTATTAAAGTATCTGTTACTGGCACTCATCGCCGTCTCGCAACTCTTCGCCTGCGGCGGCAGCGATGACGAAAAGACCCCCGCGGATAATTTCGACGTGCAATTCACGGTTCCGGGGTCGGTAGACGTCACCGAAGGCGGCGAGTGCACTTTCGCCGTAAGTGGGGGGGGGAAATCGCCCCTGACCACAGACACATTCATTCTTGAGTCGGACGCAGGCATCTCCTACGTCTGCCCCATCGTCAACACCACTTCCGACAGTTTCACCGTACGCCTGGCCGACGGGTGTGAAACGGGTTACTACAAAGTCTTCGTCAAAAGAGACGCGCGCAAAAAATCGTTCGGAAGAATCTACATCAACATCGTCGAAGACATAGATTTCAAACCGGATGCAGGCACCACGGTCTACGGGATCGTGTCGTCGGCCGGCGTCGGCGTGGAGAACGTCGTGGTCTCCGACGGCGCGGAGGTGACCGTCACGAACGAAAAGGGCATCTACCAGCTCAAATCGGCCAAAAAGTGGGGATATGTCTTCATCTCCGTCCCGAGCGGCTACGAAGTTCCGTCCGTCGGGGTGCTCCCGCAGTTCCACCGCGCGCTCAAAAACAGCGCCGACGTCGTCGAACGGGCCGACTTCAAGCTCGAAAAGGTCGACGGACAGGACTCCTACAAGATCTTCATGCTGGGCGACATGCACCTCGCCAACCGAACGGGCGACCTGGGACAGTTCGCCCAGTTCACCTCCGACCTTACGGACTACATGACCCGCCACAAGGGCGAGAAGATGTATGCGCTCACCCTCGGGGACATGACCTGGGACCTCTACTGGTATTCGAACAGCTACTATTTCCCCCAGTACCTGAACACCATCAACAGCCAGATCAAGAATCTGCAGATCTTCCACACCATGGGCAACCATGACAACGACTTCCAGACCAGGTCGGACTACGATGCGGCGGTCAAATATGTGGATCAGATCTGCCCGACCTACTATTCGTTCAACATCGGCAAGGTCCATTACGTCGTCATGGACGACATCGATTGCAGCAGCTACGACGGAACCGAATCCCGCAACTATGTCAAGAGCCTCTCCGCCGAGCAGCTGGACTGGCTGGCGAAAGACCTGTCGCACGTGGCCAAGACGACCCCCGTCGTCGTTGCCATGCATGCGCAGGTGTTCTATCCGACCACATCGGGATTCAAGATCGACCACGATCAGGTCAACACCCTGCGGCTTTTCGACATCCTCGACGGATATACCGTCCGCTTCGTGACGGGGCATACCCACAAACTTTTCAACGTGACGCCCGACGCTCCGATCGTGGACGGGCATAACTTCCGGGAGTATAACTCCGGCTCGGTATGCGCTTCGTGGTGGTGGTCCGGCAACCTCACGCCCGGAATCCACATCGGAACCGACGGAACTCCGGGCGGCTACGGCATCTGGGATGTCACGGGAACCGATTTCCAATGTCTCTACAAATCGACCGGATGGCCCGAAGAGTACCAGTTCCGCAGCTACGACCTGAACAACGTGCATTTTTCGATGGCCGACGTTCCGCTGATGCCTTCCGACATCTCCGCTTCGGTCAAGAACGCCTATATGCAATATGTCAACGCCTATCCGCAGAACAACGACAACGAGGTGCTGATCAACATCTGGAACTGGAATTCGGACTGGACGTTGAGCGTCGTCGACGAAAACCGCAAGACGCTGCCCTACACCGAAGTCTGGGCCTACGACCCGCTCCATATCGCGGCGCTCTCGGTCAAGCGGTTCAACAACGCGGGACTCAAGTCGACCCCGTCGTTCATCACCGACAAGTTCACGCACTTCTTCAAGGTGAAGGCGGACGATGCGGACACCGACCTTGTGATCACCGTCAAGGACGAATTCGGAAACGAGTGGACCGAAAACATGCAGCGGCCGAAAGCATTCTCCACGGATGCCTACCGACGCAAGTGATTTTCGCTACATACCCAACCACAATCATCATTTACTAACCAACAAACACAGATCTTATGAGAGTATTAAGACCACTGGTTCTATCTCTTCTTCTGGTATTGGGAGGGGGAATAACAGCCCTTTCGGCCCAGAACAGGGAGGTGTCGGGAAAAGTCCTCGACGCCAATCAACAGCCGCTCGTGGGTGTAGCCGTTCTGGTCGATGGTACGACCAAAGGCGTCACAACCTCTGAAAACGGCACCTTCAAAATCCAGGTTCCGTCGGGAGAAGCCGTTCTCCAGGTCACCTGCCTGGGTTACCTGCCCCAGAAAGTGACGGTTCCCTCAAGCCGGAACAGCATCACGATCTACCTGCAAGAGGACGCCATCATGCTCGATGCAACCGTCGTAATCGGCTACGGTACGCAGAAAAAAGTCAACCTGACCGGCGCCGTTGCGACCGTAGGGAGCAAGGAGCTCGAAAACCGCGTCACCCATTCGCTGGGCAGCATGTTGCAGGGTTCCGTAGCGGGTCTCAACATCACCACCTCCTCGGGTAAACCCGGCAGCACGCCGGCGATCAACATCCGCGGCGTCAACTCGATCAACTCGGCCGACCCGCTCGTGCTGATCGACGGCGTGGTGGGCGACCTGAACCGCGTCAACCCCAACGACGTGGAGTCGATCTCGGTCATCAAGGACGCTTCGGCGGCAGCCGTCTACGGCGCCCGCGCAGCCTTCGGCGTCATCCTGGTCACCACCAAGAACGGCTCGGCCCAGGACGGCAAGGCGACGGTGCGTTACAGCGGCCGTTTCGGCTGGGAGGAGGCCACGACCTCGACCGACTACGAGAACCGCGGTTACTGGTCGGTCTATACGGTCAACAAGTTCTGGCAGGCCGACTCCGGAACGAACTATGTCAAATACAACGATCACGACATGCAGCAGCTGCTGGCGCGCGTGAACGACAGGACCGAGCATCCCGACCGTCCGTGGGTCGTCGAAGAGATCCGCAACGGCCGCAAACAGTGGGTCTACTACGGCAACTACGACTGGTGGGACATGCTCTTCCAGCAGCGTCGGCCCGTGCAGCAGCACAACATCTCGCTCAGCGGCGGCACGAAGGACATCAAATACCTCGTCTCGGGCGCCTATGACCGCCAGGAAGGTATTCAGCGCGCACATCCCGACGTGTATAACAAGTACAACCTGCGTGCGAAACTCGATTTTCGGATCAACCGGTGGGCAACGCTCTCGAACAACACGTCGTTCTTCTCGTCGAATTACAAGTCTCTGGGAGACGGCAGCGTAGACAACACCATCGCTTACAGCGCCCGCCACGCACTGGCCAACTTCCCCATGAAGAACCCCGACGGATCGTGGCTTTACAGCACGCCGTATCTCGATTACAAGATCGCCAACGGACGCCACATCCTGCTCAACGAGGGCACGCACCGCAACGTCGACCGCTCGAACGACTTCTCGAACACGACACGCCTGGTCATCACGCCGTTCAAGACGTTGAGCATCACGGGTGACTTCACCTACCGCCTCTACCAGAACCGCAATACGAGCCGCAGTTCCGCAATGAACTACCGCGAATACCCCGACGGGCCGCTGCTCGCCTACGACACGGGCGCCGGCATGAACCAGCTCGACGAAGTGGTTCAGACGCGCAACTACTATTCGGCCAATGTCTACGCCAACTACGACGAAACGTTCGGCGAGGCGCACCACGTGTCGGCAACCGCCGGATTCAACTACGAAACGTGGTCCAGCAAGAACGTCTCGGTGGCAGGCATCAACCTCTCCTCCATAAACCTCGACGACCTGAATCTGGCAACGGGATCTCCCACGGAGGGCGCTTACGGCGGCGGCCAGAACGAATACGCCCTGGCAGGCTTCTTCGCCCGTATCAACTACGACTACAAAGGGCGCTACCTCTTCGAGGTGAGCGGACGCTACGACGGATCGTCGCGTTTCGCACCGGGCACCCGCTGGGGCCTGTTCCCCTCGGCATCGGCCGGATGGCGCATCTCCGAGGAGCCGTTCTTCGGCAACGCCAAAGACCTGGTGGACAACCTCAAGCTGCGCGCTTCGTTCGGCAGCCTGGGCAACCAGAACGTGTCGTCCTACTACACCTACATGCGCCTGATCACGAACAAGGATTTCAGCAACTACACCTTCGACGGCAGCATAAAGGGCAAATACTCCTCGCTGGGCGCCCCCGTAGCCTCCGACCTGACCTGGGAAACCGCCCAGCAGTGGGACCTGGGTCTGGATCTCACCATGCTGAACAACCGGCTCAACTTCACCGGCGACGTCTACATCCGCGACACGAAGGACATGCTGACCGACGGAATGGCGCTGCCCGGCGTATACGGGGCCGATTCGCCCAGCATGAACTCCGCCGAACTGCGCACGAAGGGTTATGAACTCTCCGTCAGCTGGCGCGACCAGTTCAAACTCGCCGGCAAACCGTTCGAATACAGCGTCGGTTTCAACCTCAGCGACTACAAGAGCGTCATCACCAAATACGACAACAACCCGAACAAGTCATTGACCAACCTGACAAAGGGAGATTATTACGTCGGCATGGAGATCGGCGAAATCTGGGGCTTCAAGACCGACGGGTTCTTCAAGACCACCGAAGAGGCGCAGGCCTATGCCAAAGAGGTCGACCTGAGTTACAGCACGGGCCGTCTGACCGGCGGCTGGCAGGCCGGCGACCTGAAGTTCGTCGACCTAGACGGCAACGGCGTCTGGGGAGTCGGCAACGACACCGTCGACAAGCCGGGCGACCGGACGATCCTGGGCAACTCGCTCCCGACGCTCTCCTACGGCATCAACGCCTCGATCCGCTGGATGGGCTTCGACGCTTCGGTCTTCTTCCAGGGAACCGGCAACCACTACTGGTATCCCCACGGAGAAATGATGCCTTTCTGGGGCTGCTATTCCTATCCCTACCTCTCCTACCTCCCGACGGATTTCCTCGGCAAGGTATGGGCGGAGGACAATCCCAACTCCTATTTCCCGCGCGCAAGAGCCTATTCTTCATCGGGAGGTTATCTGAGCAAGGTCAACGACCGTTACCTGCAAAATATCCGCTACCTGCGCCTGAAAAACCTGACCGTCGGCTACACGATCCCCGCGACCCTCACCAAGAAGGCCGGCATCGACCAGATCCGCATCTATTTCTCGGGCGAGAACCTCTGCTACTGGTCGCCGCTCAAAAAGAACTCCAAGTACGTCGATCCCGAAGCGGCTATCAACCGTTCCGGCGTGAACAACAACGCCTACTATCCGTGGGCCAAGACGTTCATGTTCGGCATCGACATCACCTTCTAATAATTTCAAAATCCGAATACCATGAAGCGATTAATCATACTGGCAGCAACGCTGATTGCAGGATTATCGGCCTGCGACTCCCTGCTGGACAAAGAACCGTTGGATCGGGTGACGCAGTTCGACTATTTCAAGACGAGAAGCGATCTGGAACTCTTCTCCAACCCCTTTTACGACAACCTGCTGGACAAGACGCCCTACGATGAGCAGAACGACCTGCTCGTTCAGATGACCCTCTCCGATGTTCTCTACGGAGGCGACAAGCGCACCGTTCCGAACACCGGCGGCGGCTGGTCGTGGGGCAACCTGCGCCGCATAAACACCCTGCTGGAATATGTCGATCAATGCGAGGACAAGAAGGCCGTGACCGAATATACGGCCCTGGCCAAATTCTTCCGCGCCGCCTTCTATTTCGACAAGGTGAAACGCTTCGGCGACGTGCCCTGGTACGAGGTGCAGCTCGGCTCGGCAGACGAAGCGCTCTACAAACCGCGCGATTCACGCGAACTGATCATGACCAATATGATCAAGGATATCGACGAAGCCATCAACAGCGGCGGTCTTACGGAGGATATATCGACCTACCGCGTCAACAAATGGGCGGCGCTGGCGCTGAAAGCGCGGTTCTGCCTCTTCGAGGGAACCTACCGCAAATACCACGGCATCAACCTCGAAGGACATGACTACACCTATTATCTGGAGGAAGCTGCCAAGGCCGCCAAAACGATCATCGACGAAGGTCCCTACAAGCTCTACTCCACCAAAAATCCGGACAAGGACTACATGATGCTCTTCGCACAGGAGAATGCCAGCACCGAAGAGTATATCCTCGCCATCCGGAACAGCTACGAGGCCCAGGTCTACCACAATGCGACGGCCTACACGCTGCTGCCGACACAGGGCCGCCCGGGCTACACCCGCAAATTCATCAACATGTACCTGATGAAGGACGGCAAGGCATTCACCGACAAATTTAAGAAAGAGTGGCAAACAATGCCTTTCACCGAGGAGGTGAAGGACCGCGACCCGCGCCTGGCGCAGTCGATCCGCACCCCGGGTTACAAGCGCATCGGCGCCAAGCGGGTACAGGGACCCGATCTCGGCGTCACGATCACCGGCTACCAACCCATCAAATTCGTTCAGGACACGACGGCCTCGGGAGGACAGATCGACCGCAACGACCGTTCGACCTGCGACATGCCGGTTTTCCGCTATGCCGAAGTGCTGCTCAACTATGCCGAAGCCAAGGCCGAACTGGGATCGCTCTCGCCTGATGATCTGAATATCACCGTCAACGAAATCCGAAGCCGGGTGGGGATGCCGGCCCTCACCATGAGGGATCTCGACAAACAACCCGACTGGTATCTTTCGTCCGAGGAGTACGGCTATCCCAATGTGACCGGCTCCAACGAAATCGTAAACGCCATTCTGGAAATCCGCCGCGAACGAACCGTCGAGCTGATCCAGGAGGGTTTCCGCCTTCAGGATCTGTATCGCTGGAAAGCCGGCTACTGCATCGACCAGACCATTTCCGGCATGTATTTCCCGGGACCCGGCGAATACGACCTTTCGGGCAAAGGAAAGACCGATCTGATTCTCTATACGGCAGGAAGCACCAAACCCAAAGACGAAGAAGGTGTTTCGGTATACGAACTCGGTTCGGACATCATTCTCTCCGAGGGGGACAAAGGCTATGTCTACTATCACAAAACCGTAGAGAATCTGCGCACTCCGTTCAACGAGGAACGCGATTACCTCTACCCGATTCCCAGCGGCGAGCGTTCGCTCAACCCGAACCTCACGCAGAATCCGGGATGGAGCGACGGACTCGATTTTTAAGTCGGAAATAACCTAAAAAACAAGATTATGAGATTTGTAAAATATATGACAGCCCCGATCCTCATGGCGGCCCTATGTTCCTTCTGGGGCTGCGACAAGGATGAGGACCACCTTTCCGAAGCTGTTCTGGCGAGCGCCAACACCTTGAATTTCGAAGCGGAAAGAGCGGCGGAAAAGATCATCACCATCTATGCCGACGCCGACTGGGTGACGGAAGTCCCCGACTGGGTGACGGTCACGCCCAACTCGGGAACCGGCGTCATGGACGTGACGGTTTCGGTGACCGACAACATGCGCGACGGCGCGGAGGACAACCCCCGCAAGGCCACCCTCGTCTTCAAGGGACGGACTCTTGCAAGCCGCGCACAGGTGCTCATCACGCAGAACGGAGACAAATACCGCGATGTGAAGGAGTACACGGCAGGTGAACTCGCCGCCCTGGCGGACGAAACGGTCATTTCCGTACCGTCGGCGATCGTCGTGGCCGTGACGACCAAAGGCTTCGTCATCAGCGACGACAAAAACACGGACAATATCTTCGTCTCGGACGCCACGACGGTTGCCGTCGGCGACAAGATTTCGCTCTTGGGCACCAAGTCGTCCGACTCGCAGAAACTCGCTACGGTAATCGACTGCGACGAGGTGACGGTTCTGTCCGGCGGAGCGGTGAACTACCCCGAACCGGAGGACATCAGCGCAAAGATCGACGACTACACCTCCTCCAAACGGGGCTACGTCACCGTCAAGGGCGTTTTCAACGGCAGCACCCTCACCGTTTCGGAGGACGCCAAGTACTCGGTCAGCGTCGTGGACGCCCCGTCGAGTCTGGGCCTTTCCTCCCTGACCGGCCATATCGTAACCGTCACGGGCTACTACGCCGGTTTGGCCGAGCCTGTACAGCGCATCATGGCCACCGATGTCGAGGACAACGGCCTGAACGAGATCGTCTATTTCCTGGAGAACTTCGAATGGCTCGAACCGTGGTCCGTAGCAAGCGGTGTCGGCCAAACGGTCGAGACGGATAACCTCGATGCAAAAGCGACAGCGCTTACCTCCATAACTGTCGATGGAGTGACTGCATTCGACGCTGTCGAAAAACTCGGTTACAAGTTTATCTACGACAAGAACGACAACAAACGCATCTACCTCCAGCAGAACTACCTCAAATTCGGCAAGACCGGCAATCACGCAGGTATCATTCTTCCTCCGATAGACGGGGTTCCCGAAGCAAAGGACAATGTGACACTCTCGTTCGACTGGTGCGGAATGCGCCAGGGGTCCGGCAAGATCGACCCCGTCAATCTGATCGTCATCTTCGAGAACGGCAGCGACAAAGTGCAGATCGACATACCCGAACTGGGATGGGAGGATGGTCACAAGCTCGAATGGGTTCGCGCCGAAGTCAGCCTGAAGGGCATTACGGTCAACAAGGATACGAAGATCACCATTACGCAGACGCAGTGGGAAGTCGGAACAGCCAACCGCTGGTTCCTCGACAATATCAAAATATCCGAACCGATCAAACTCTGATAACAGGAACCTTATAAAACGAAATCAGCCGTTGACCCGTGAGTCAACGGCTGATTTTTTTCAGCGGAGGCGCAAAAAAAACCGAAGTTTTCGCTCCGTTCCGCCGGCTACCGGCCCGCTCGCCGGAGGAAACACTCGATCGTGTTCTCCATCAGGCAGCAGATCGTCATAGGCCCGACGCCGCCCGGCACGGGCGTGATCACCGAGGCCTTGGGTTCGATGGCCGCAAAATCGACATCGCCGCACAGTTTGCCCGTCTCCGGGTCGCGGTTCACCCCCACGTCGATCACCACGGCGCCCGGCGACACCATCTCCGCCGTGACGAACTTCGGCCGACCGATGGCCACCACCAGAATCTCCGCCCCGCGCGTCACTTCGGCGAGGTTGCGCGTACGACTGTGGGCCATCGTCACCGTAGCGTTCGCGTCCAAGAGCAGTTTCGACACGGGAAGTCCCACGATATTGCTGCGGCCGATCACCACGGCGCGCTTGCCGGCGATCTCCACGCCTGCGGCCCGCAGCATCTTGAGAATGCCTTTCGGGGTGCAGGGGAGCGTGCAGGGCTGTTTCTGCCACAGCGCCGCAACGTTCAGGGGATGGAAGCCGTCGACATCCTTCTGTTTGTCGATGGCGGCGATCACCTTGTCCTCGTCGATATGTTTCGGAAGGGGCAGCTGGACCAGAATGCCGTCCACCTCGTCGTCGAGGTTCAGGGCCGTGATGATGTCCAGCAGTTCGGCCTCGGAAACGGACTCGGGCTTTCGGATCGTGGTATTGCGGATGCCCACCTCGGCCGAAGCCTTGGCCTTGCCCGTCACATAGCTCACGCTGCCGGGGTCCTCGCCCACGAGGATGACAACCAGATGGGGCACACGGCCGTATTTCGCGGGGAAGGTCTTCACCTCGTCCGCCATTTCAAGTTTCAGTTTCGCTGAAAGTTCTTTTCCGCTGATTATTTTTGCCATATATCGCTCGTATTATCTTTCCAAATCGTCGAAAGCCCGGTGGCCGATGTCGGTGCGGTGGAACAGATTGTCGCAGTCGATGCGGGCCACGTCGGCCAGCGCATTCCTCCGCGCTTCGGCCAGGTCCCTGCCCTTGCCCACCACGAACAGCACGCGGCCTCCGTTGGTGAGAATCCGCCCGCCGTCGGCCCGGGTTCCCATGTGATAAACAGCCCCTTCGACGCGGTCCAGGCCCTTGATCTCGTGTCCTTTTTCGTAGTCGCCCGGATAGCCCTTCGAGGCCAGCACGATGCCCAGCGCGGCGAAATCGTGCCACTCCAGCTGCGTATCGCGTCCCTCGGCCACGGCACAGAAGATGTCGACGATGTCGCTCTTCAGGCGCGGCAGCACCACCTCCGTCTCGGGAT
>OHSE01000359.1_pt1 | contig 15734 bp, 12 predicted proteins | sample 1578531 | NCBI WGS metagenome assembly OHSE01 (sample SAMEA3879541, study PRJEB24766) | human gut metagenome | biome: human-associated habitat; feature: feces | place: USA | collected 1985/1987
TAAAACTGACCTTCTCCGCTTAGACAGTAGAACAGCTCTGTGCAGGAATGGGTGTGGGCAGTGCTGTTCCAATCGCCGCCAAATTTGCTTTTGCTGATGTACAGCAGCCGGAAGGATTCCCGTGGAGCGGGAGCATGACGGATATCAAATCGCTCGGTACTCATAAATGGCTCCTTTTGAGGCGAAGAACAAAAAACATAAAAATAAAAGCAAGATACTAAAAACGCAAGCCTAAAAACGATGCGTTGCTTCGTATGTTTTTTCTTATTATAGAGGCAATGAAGAAAAAATGCAAGCCCTGATTTTAGGCTAATTTTTATATTTTTGTTTCTCAAGTCCCTTCGAAATATGTCAAAATAGTTACAGGTTGGGGATTATGCTGAAACTTTTAAAAGATTTTTAGCACTTTTGCTGAAAGAATTTTTCAGAAAGCAATATCTATAAAAAATGAAACAACAAACCTCTTGAGCAAGGAAGCGAAAGAATTTATATTGGAGGCAGAAAAACACACAGCCCTTTCGGACGAAGCCTGTTTGCCCCGGCTGTGTTTTGAACGGAATTTTATGATGGAGGATACACTATGAAACGCATTTCTCGTCGCAATTTTCTGAAAGCGGCTGGTGTGGGTGCCGCTGCACTGAGCCTGGCTGCCTGTGGTGGTGCTGCCAGCTCCACCGCGTCCAGCACGGCATCTTCTGCCGCTGCTTCTTCCGCAGTGGCTGCGGACGTCACCATCAAGGTTGCCGCCATCGAGACCGGCTACGGCGCGGATATGTGGAAAAAGGTCGCCGAGGCCTTTACCGCCCAGACCGGCATCAAGGTAGACCTGACCACCGACAAGAAGCTGGAGGACGTCATCGGCCCCTCCATGCAGGGCGGCGACTACCCCGACGTTGTCCATCTGGCTACCGGCCGTGAGGCTGCCCTGACCGAGCAGTTCATCAAGGGCAACCTGATCGCCGACATTACCGACGTGCTGAGCATGACCGTGCCCGGCGAGAGCAAGAAGGTGAGCGAGAAGATCGCCGGCGGCTTTACCGACACCTCCCTGACCAACCCCTACGGCGACGGCAAAACCTATCTGGCTCCCATGTTCTACAGCCCCTGCGGCCTGTTCTACAACGCCGGTTTCCTGAAGGAAAAGGGCTGGGACGTGCCCAAGACCTGGGACGAGATGTGGGCACTGGGCGACAAGGCTGCCGCTGAGGGCACCTACCTGTTCACCTACCCCACCACCGGCTACTTCGACGCCTTCTTCTATGCGCTGATGTACGCTGCCGGCGGCCCGGAGTTCTTCAACAAGGCCACCCATTACACCGAGGGCATCTGGGATACCCCCGAGGCAAAGACCTGCTTTGATATCGTGGCAAAGCTGGCTTCCTACACCAACACCATTACCCCCGCACAGGCCAACGATCAGGACTTTACCCAGAACCAGCAGCTGGTGCTGGACAACAAGGCCCTGTTCATGCCCAACGGTACCTGGATCGTGGGCGAGATGGCCGAGGCTCCCCGTGCAGACGGCTTTGAGTGGGGCATGACCGCCCTGCCCGCTGTCAAGGCCGGCGGCGATGGTTACAGCTACACCTGGTTCGAGCAGGCATGGATTCCCGCCGGTGCCGAGCATCAGGATGCCGCCAAGCAGTTCGTGGCTTACCTGTACAGCGACGAAGCCTGCAAGCTGTTTGCCGAGAGCGGCGCTATCCAGCCTGTGCTGGGCATCGCCGACAGCCTGGAAGGCGACAACAAGATGTTCTACTCCATCTACGACAACGGCGCAAAGGCCGCCATGGGCAACTTTGCAGCCTTCAGCGCCATCCCCGGCGTGGAAGTGCGCACCGTGTTCTTCGACCCTGTCAACTCTCTGGTGTCCGGCAGCATGACCGAGCAGCAGTGGATCGACGGCATCAAGTCCGCCAGCGACCAGATGCGCGCCAACATCATCGAGTAATTAAGCCCTGCCCAGCGGGGGCGGTTTTTACCGCCTCCGCTTTTTTGGGCTGTACAGTACCATCAAGAAAGGAGCGGTCAATCCCCTATGAGAACGGATAAAAGCCGCAAACGGTTCGTATTCCTCTGTGTGGCACCGGCTACCATCCTGTTTTTCCTCTTTATGATCCTGCCCACCCTCAACGTGTTCCGCATGAGTTTGTATGAGCGGGGTGCCTATTCTCCCAACGAGACCTTTGTGGGGCTTAAAAACTTCCAGCATCTGCTGCGGGACGCCCAGTTCATCCGCTCCATGCAGAATATGATCCTGCTGGTGGTAACGGTCACCCTGATCACCTTTGCCTTTGCACTGGTGTTTGCCGCCATCCTCACCCGGGAAAAGATCAAGGGACAGAACTTTTTCCGCATCATCTTCTATATCCCCAACATCCTGTCGGTGGTCGTCATCTCCGGCATCTTCTCGGCTATCTATAAGCCGGAAAACGGAATGCTGAACAGCATCATCGGTCTGTTCCGCACGATGAGCGACCCCATCCTGTGGAAGGGTGAAAAGCTGGTCATCCCCTCCATCATCATTGCCATGGTGTGGCAGGCCATCGGCTACTACATGGTCATGTACATGGCCTCCATGTCTGCCGTGCCCATCAGCCTGTACGAGAGTGCCAATCTGGACGGCGCCGGGCGGCTGACCCAGTTCTTCCAGATCACCATCCCCCTCATCTGGACGAATATCCGCACCACCCTGACCTTCTTTATCATCTCCACCATCAACATGGCCTTCCTCTTCGTCAAGGCCATGACAAGCGGCGGCCCCAACGGCGCATCGGATGTGGCGCTGAGCTATATGTACAGTCAGAAGGACGCCGGTCTTTACGGCTACAGCATGGCTATCGGCGTGGTCATCTTCCTGTTCTCGTTTGCCCTGTCCGCCTGTGTCAACAAGGTCACAAGCCGCGATACGCTGGAATTTTAAGGAGGGAAGAAGATGCAGAATACCACCGAAAAATCTTCCCGCTCTGCGGAAGGTCTGTACAAGTTTTTCATCTATTTTGTGCTGATCCTGCTGGCCGTTACCATCATCGTGCCGGTGGCATGGGTGTTCATGGCCTCCATCAAGCAGAATGCAGAGTTCTACGGCAACCCGTGGGCATTGCCCGCCGGGTTCTACTGGCAGAACTTCGTCAACGCATGGAACGGCGCCAAAATGGGCGAATATATGCTCAACTCGGTCATCGTCACCGCGCTGGCGCTGGCACTGCTGCTGGTCGTTGCCCTGCCCGCCGCCTACTGCCTGTCCCGCTTCCACTTCAAGGGGTGCAAGGTGCTGAACACCCTGTTCATGGCGGGCTTGTTCATCAACGTGAACTACATCGTAGTGCCCATCTTTCTGATGCTGCGGGACGGCGATGCGTGGCTGAAAAGTCACTTCGGCAGCGGCTTTCTGCTGAACAATCTGGTGGTGCTGGCGGTGGTATACGCCGCCACCGCGCTGCCCTTTACCATCTACCTGCTGTCGGGCTACTTTGCCACCCTGCCCCACGATTTTGAGGAGGCCGCCTATATCGACGGTGCAAGCTACTTTTCCACCATGACCCGCATCATCTTCCCCATGGCAAAGCCCTCCATCATCACCATCATCCTGTTCAACTTCCTGTCCTTCTGGAACGAGTATATCATCTCCATGACCCTGATGAGCTCCACCAAGGCGCCCCGCACCCTGCCGGTAGGTCTTTTGAACCTGATGCAGGCGCAGCAGAGCGCCGCTCAGTACGGCACCATGTACGCAGGTCTTGTGCTGGTAATGCTGCCCACCCTGATCTTGTACATCTGCGTGCAGCGGCAGCTGACGCAGGGCATGACCGTGGGCGGCTTGAAAGGTTAAGGTGACAGACGATGAAAGCATACTGGAAAGAGCATCCCGCCCTGCGCATGGTACTGATGCTGGTGCTGTTCGTGCTGGCACTGGTGCTGGTGGTGTCCGGCTGGAAAATGACCGGACAGCTGGCAGGGCTTGGCATCATGCTGGTGGGCGTAGCGCTGCTGCTGGCAGTGCTGGCTATCTACAATGCGACCTATCAGGATTGAGGATAAGAGAGAGGTAAAGGAGAATCCCTATGGATGAAACAAGAAAGTCCGGGCGCGTGACCATTCCCACAGACTTGGACGTGGTGCCCGAAACGCTGGAAATTCTGAAAAAGTGGGGTGCAGACGCCATCCGCGACTGCGACGGCACCGACTTTCCGCAGCAGCTCAAGGATGTGGACGCCAAGATCTACTCCACCTACTACACCACCCGCAAGGATAACGCATGGGCAAAGGCAAACCCGGACGAGGTGCAGCAGTGCTACATCATGACCGGCTTCTACACCGCCCCCGGCGATACCGTGACCATCCCGCTGATGAAGGGCATCAGCCCGGAGTTGATGCAGGTGAACACGAACGACGACATCACCCGCTGGTGGGAGGTCATGGACCGCACCACCGGGCAGCCCGTGCCCCCGGCACAATGGAGTTACGCCGACGGCAGCGTGACCGTGCAGGCTGTGCCCTTCCACGAGTACACGGTCAGCTTCCTCGCCTACCTCATCTGGGACCCGGTGCATATGTACAATGCCACCACCAACGGCTGGACAAATTTTGAGCACCAGATCACCTTTGACGTGCGCCAGCCCAAGACCCACAAGTATTCCATGGAGCGCCTGCGCAAGTTCATTGCAGAGCACCCCTATGTCAACGTCATCCGCTACACCACCTTCTTCCACCAGTTCACCCTGATCTTCGACGAGTTGAAGCGGGAAAAATTCGTGGACTGGTACGGCTACTCTGCCTCGGTCAGCCCCTATATCCTCAGCCAGTTTGAGCAGGAGGTCGGCTATAAGTTCCGCCCGGAGTACATCATCGATCAGGGCTACTACAACAACCAGTACCGGGTGCCCAGCAAGGAATTCCGGGATTTTCAGGCTTTCCAGCGCCGCGAGGTGGCAAAGCTTGCCAAAGAGATGGTGGATATCACCCACGAGTGCGGGTGCGAAGCCATGATGTTCCTCGGCGACCACTGGATCGGCACCGAGCCCTTTATGCCGGAGTTCAAGACCATCGGTCTGGACGCCGTGGTGGGCAGCGTGGGCAACGGCTCCACCCTGCGCCTTATCTCGGATATCGAGGGCGTCAAGTATACCGAGGGACGTTTTCTGCCCTACTTCTTCCCGGACACCTTCCACGCGGGCGGCGACCCCGTGCGCGAGGCCAAGGAGAACTGGGTCACCGCACGCCGCGCCATCCTGCGCAAGCCCATCGACCGCATCGGCTACGGCGGCTACCTGAAGCTGGCGCTGGATTTCCCGGAGTTCGTGGACTATGTGGAGAGCGTCTGCAACGAGTTCCGACAGCTGTACGAGAACATCAAGGGCACCACCCCCTACTGCGTCAAGCGGGTGGCGGTGCTGAACTGCTGGGGCAAAATGCGTGCATGGGGCTGCCACATGGTGCACCACGCCCTCTATTACAAGCAGAACTATAGCTATGCCGGTGTCATTGAGATGCTGTCCGGTGCGCCCTTTGATGTGAAGTTTATCAGCTTTGAGGATATCAAGAACGACCCGCATCTGCTGGATTCGTTGGATGTCATTATCAATGTCGGCGATGCCGACACCGCACACACCGGCGGCATCTGGTGGGAAGACCCGGAGATCTCCTCCGCTATCCGCAAGTTCGTTTGGAACGGCGGCGGCTTTATCGGCGTGGGTGAGCCTTCCGGTCACCCGTATCAGGGCCACATTCTCCAGCTTGCCAGCGTGCTGGGCGTGGAGGAAGAAAACGGCTTCACCCTCAACTACGACAAGTACAACTGGGAAGAACACCCGGACCATTTCATTCTGCAGGACGCCGACCAACCCGTGGACTTTGGCGAGGGCAAAAAGAACATCTACGCCCTTGAGGGCACCGAGGTGCTGGTGCAGCGGAACAAGGAAGTACAGATGGCCGCCCACGACTTCGGCAAGGGGCGCGCCGTGTACATCAGCGGTGTGCCTTACAGTTTTGCCAACAGCCGCACCCTGTACCGCGCTATCCTGTGGAGTGCCCACAGTGAGGAGGAACTGCATACATGGTTCAGCTCCAATTATAATGTAGAAGTTCACGCCTACGTCAAGAACGGCAAGTATTGTGTGGTGAACAACACGTACGAGCCGCAGGATACCACCGTTTACACCACCGGCGGCAGCAGCTTTGCGCTGCATCTGGATGCCAACGAGATCAAGTGGTATGAGATCTAAGTTCTCCTTTTCATAAACGAACACAACGGGCAGCTCTGTTACCAGAGCCGCCCGTTGTGTTTGCTGTATCTGCCGATAACTCAACCTGTGTCAATCGAACGCTGCAATGGAGATGGCTGGAAACGCAGAAATTCAGTAATGCGAGCGTAATAGACCTGCAGAAAAAAGAAACTGCCCGTGCGAGTATGCGTAAGATGGTGAAACACTTACTGAAAAAATTTAAGTATCCACCGGTGGAATATGATAAAATTTGTATACTTCAATACGTTAAAGAAAGTTTGGAGAACCATTCAAAGAAATGCTCTAAACAAAAGCTGAATACGGTTATTTTGACATAGCAACGCTACTTATATAGGGCGAGACACTACTTGTAAATAGTGGCGTCAGGAATTGAGATTTTGGAATACCAAAAAAGACACCCTCGCTTTTGATAGGAATCTCATGCAGGGATGCCCATATCTCAATGCGAAGGTGTCTTAATAACGAGGGTCAGATGCCACGGAACGTAAAGGTGAACTCCACAGGCTTAGTCACATCAGGAATATACTCCGGGTGGACATTGGCACCCCAGCTGTCATCGCCGCCAACGCCCATCTGCTCGCCCATAGCACGGATGACCGTGTAATGGACCGGGGGCAGCTCGTAGGGGTGCTTGGCACTCTCCATTTCATGGGGAGTGTAGGGCAGCGCAGAGAAGAACATGGGCTTTGCGGCATCTGCGGTAAACAGCAGTCCACGACCCTTGCGGTCCACTACTTTTGCCCAGCGCACAGCGGTCTTTGCTCCGCACTCCTGCGGTACAAGGTACTGTGCCATGTTGTCTGCAACCTTGTTCTGGTAAATGCCCAGCTTTGCACCATGCTGGCGATCCCAGTAGGTCTCCGCAGGGCCGTTTCCGTACCACTCCACCGTGTCGTAATCGGCGTCGATCTTGAACAGTACACCAAACTCCGGCATGGCTGCAAGTCCTTCCACCGGGTCATAGTGCAGGGTGGTCTGGATGCGGCCATCGCCGAACACACGGTACTGTAAGCTGCACTCTGCTGCGGGGCTGGTCTGCAGGTTATAGAGATAGGTCACGACGACGCTGTCGGCTTCCACCTCGCAGGTGGGGTTCTGGAGGATGGTGCCGCCATGAACAGACGGGATCTCCTTGCCGATGCCCTTGGCGGTAGCGTACAGGCTTGCCAGCTTCCACTGACCGCGAACGCCGCCCATGTTGTTGCCGCAGTCGTTGTCGGTGGGAGCGCGCCAGAAGTTGGGACGGGGAATCTCCTGCATCATCTCCTTGCCGGCATAGCGGTAGGAAGTCAAGCCGCCATTCAGATCGGAGAACAAAACATCGAAATTTTCACCCCGGACACCGATGTTGTGGGTGCCGTGCATGACGGTAAACGGTGCGACCTTCTTGCTGGGAATGGAACGGACCACAGCGATCACACCCTGTCCAAAGGCAACTTCATGGCCCTTCTTTGCCCAGCTGGTGTCCTCCTTCAAACGGAAGCTGATGGTCACTGCATATTCACCGGGGAGCGCAGGAACCATAAATGGCAGCGGGAAGCTGGAACGCTCTTCGGGAGCAACATCAATATGGGTCAGTTCCTGCTGCTGATACAGCTTTCCATCACGATGCAACAGAGCAACGCAGTCGAAAGCACCCGTAGAGGTGAACAGGTTCTTGTTCCAGACTTCAAATCCAGAATTGTCGATGGAAACTGCGATGTTCTGATAGCAGAACTTGACCTCCTGCATCTTGGGAGAAGGAGCACGGTCACCACCGTAGGCAATGCCGTTTCCGCTGAAATTATAGTCGGTAGGACGCTCACCGAAGTCGCCGCCGTAGGCTTGGAACCACTTGCCGTAGCGGTCTTTTTTCCAGATGGACTGGTCGATGTAATCCCAGATAAAGCCGCCCTGATAGCCGCAGTCCTTCTGGTCGGCAAGTTCCGTGTACTTGTGCAAAGCACCGTTGGAGTTGCCCATAGCATGAGAGTATTCGCACTCGATATAAGGCCGCTTATCGCCCTGTGCCAGATACTCTTTAATGTCCTTGACCGTGCTGTACATATGGCTCTCAATATCGGTGGTTTCGAGGAAGCGGGGATCATTGACCACACCTTCGTAATGCACCAGACGGGTGTCATCAAAGCGGCGGACCATCTCGGCCATCTGGAGCAGGGTCTCACCACCAAACGATTCGTTGCCCAGAGACCAGATCAGAACAGCAGGATGATTTTTGTCACGCTGGTAAGTGGAATTCATGCGGTCAAACAAGACAGCTTTCCACTCCGGCTTATCATTGGGCAAAACGCCCTCGATGCCGCGAATGCCCGCCTGATGGATGTCCCATGTGCCATGGGATTCCAGATTGTTCTCTGCGATCAGATACAGACCATACTCGTCGCACAGGTCGTACAGTGCATCCTGATTCTGGTAATGGCTGGTACGGATGGCATTGATGTTGTTCTGCTTCATGGTGATGATGTCCCGAAGCAGTTCCTCATGGGTGTGTACGCCCACAGCACGACCCGTAATGGAGCTGAACTCATGACGGTTGGCACCCTTGAACACGATGCGCTTGCCGTTGAGCAGCATCCGATTGTTCTTCAACTCGAACTTGCGGAAACCGACTTTCTGCCCAGTCACCTCTACCAGATGGCCTGCATCGTCCAGCAGCTCAATTTCCAGTTCATACAGAGCCGGGTCCTCTGCACTCCACAAGTGAGGGTTCTCCACCGCATGGCTGAACAGAGCAGAGCCGCCGTTCAGTGCGATTTTTTCGGAGAACACTTCCAGCTCACTGCGGCGCAGGGTCAGACGGGCCGCGCCCTTACCCTCCACCTGCAATGCAACTTCCAGCGTGGAATGAGTAAAATCATCCCCGGCAAACAGCGTTTTGACGGATACATCTTCCAGATGCACGGTGGGGATGGCGTACAGCCACACGCTGCGGAAGATGCCGGAGAAGCGGAAGAAGTCCTGATCTTCGCACCAGCTGGAGGAAGTCCACTTGAACACCTGCACAGCAAGTTTGTTCGCGCCCGGCTGGAGATAGGGAGTCAGATCGAATGCGTGTGCGGAGAAGCTGTCCTCGGTGTAACCCACATAAGACCCGTTCAGCCAAAGAGCCATGCCGCTTTCCACACCCTCGAACTCGATGTGGACGGGCTTGCCCTGCATGGATTCCGGCAGCTCGAAGTATTTTACATAGCTTGCCACCGGATTGAACCGCTGCGGGATCTCACCCGGCTGTACTTCTTCACGGCCATCCCACGGATACTGAACATTCGCGTACTGGGGAATGTCGTAGCCCTCCATCTGGATGTGTGCCGGAACATGAATGTCATCCCAGCCGCTGCAATCGTAATCTGTCTTTTCAAAGCCGGGGATGGCACTGGTGTAGTTCTTTGCGTAGGCGAATTTCCAGATACCGTCCAGCTTCAGCGCAAGCGAAGATTCTCCTGCCAGATATTCTTCGCGGGAAGCGTAAGTACGGAAACTTGCATGAGCATTCAGCACGTTTTCCTTGAAAAAGGTGGGGTCTTTTACTTTTGCAAAATCAAATGCAGCCATAGTATTTCCTCATTTACCTTTTATAATTTTATAATATTTCTCCAGCCTCCCCGGAGGAATCGCTGGATTCCTCCGGGGAACAGCAGATGAAGGAGAAATGATAATGGCTTGTTATCAGACTGCTGCACGCAGTTTTTCGTTTGCTTCTTCGACCTTCATACGAGAGAGAATGAAGGTGATGATGGCATCCAGAGCAAACGGAATCACCAGATACATGATCTTCAGCATATTGATGCAGGAATCCGGCTGAACGGTCAGAGCGCTGTCAAAATGGCTTGCTGCCAGCAGCCAGCCGGTGATGGCAGTACCCAGACCGCCGCCCAGCTTCACACCGAGAGAAGTGCAGGAGTACATCGTGCCATCCACGCGCTTATGCTTCGTCAGCCAAGTATATTCAGAGCAAGCAGCAATCGCAGCGTTCATATCGCCCTGCCAAGGACCCTGACCAAGAGCTGCGATTGCAGTAAAGAGCAGCATCAAGGTCACATTGCCGCTGCCCATGTAACCAGCTACAGCAACCAGTGCACGAGAAATCGTTGCCAGAGTATAGCTCATTACATTCAGCTTATACATTCCATTCCACTTTGCAACCAAGGTCGGGGTGAACACCAGTGCGATGATCAGAGGAATGTTGATTGCCCAAGAGAATACACCGAACAGATTCTGGTTGCCAAGGATGTAGGTTGCATAGTAGGTGCCCATGCTGATCATGGCACCGTAGATCTGCTGCAAAATGTAGGTGACGCAAATCATCATATAATATTTGTTACCAGCAAGCAGCTTTGCAGCCTGAACTAGATTGTACTTTTCGTCCTGCTCGATTTCCTTTTTGTCGGTGGTATCCACCAATTCGCCTTCCGGCAGTTCCTTCACGGAGAAAACGGAGAGGGTGTTGACAAGCAGACCGATGATGGCGTAGATGATTGCAACAGTGCGCCAACCGGCAGCACCACCGCCCAATGCCGTAACAGCACCCAGCGTGATGGACTGGATGAGCAGGCTGGTGGCAAAGGCGAACATGAAACGCCAAGAACCCATCTCGACCTGTTCGGCACTGTTCTTCGTGATGAGAGCAGTCAGTGCAGAGTAAGCAATGTTGTTGGCAGTGTAGAATACAGCGTTCAGCAGAGTATATGCGATCAGGAACCATGCGTACTGTGCAAACTGTCCCAGATTGGTCGGGATGGCGAAAATTGCCACCAGCGTAATGGCACAGCCAATGTAGCCGTACAGCATCCAAGGACGGGCTTTGCCCATCTTAGAATGCGTTTTGTCAATCAAAGAACCAAAGAAAATGTCCGTCACACCGTCCAGCAGTTTGGAAACTGCAATCAGAGTGCCGACAATACCGGGGTTCAGGCCAACGGTGTTGGTCAGATAGATCATGACGAAGGAGGACAGGAATGCATACACCACGTTGCCTGCAATATCGCCTGAACCATAGCCGACTTTATTATACCACTTTAGATAACGTTTCTCAGTCATTGTGCTTTCTCCCATCTTGCTTGTTTTGTGTGGGCGCGACCAATCTGCTGCGCACTTCAGACTGGAATTCTCATTACGCAAGTTACCCAAATCTCTTGCGTTTCGTCTGAAAATATTATAGAATCTAATGGAACGAAAAGATATAGACAAGATGGAACAAAATATGCACAAAATCAAAGAGTTTGTAATTTTTTGATAGAACATTTCCCAAATCACTGTAAAATCTCTGAAGATGAGGAGGACGCAGGGATGTATTTTAACTCAGGATATTTGAACAACTCCCGTTTGGATTTCAAAGACTACTCAAAGCCGCTGGTCGTAGGCAGCTGCGGCACTTATCGCTTGAAAAAACGCCCTAAGCTACCTACTTTTTGGGCAAAGGGTCGCAGAGACTATCAAATCCTCTATGTGGCATCTGGTAAAGCACACTTCTGGTTCGATGGTGTTGAGGAAGTGGTGACTTCTGGACACATGGTGCTTTATCAGCCGAAAGAAATCCAGAAGTATGTCTACTATGTAGAAGATCATCCAGAGGTGTTCTGGATTCACTTTACAGGATATGATGCCAAAAACATCCTGAACTATCACGGAATACCATTGGACAAGCACGTTTTTTACAGCGGCACACTGCCGGATTACAAAATGCTGTTCCGAAAGATCATCCGGGAACTGCAACAATGTGAATATGGCTATGAAGACTATATTGCTTCTCTCTTCAACATCATTCTGCTTTTAGTAAGCAGGCAACAGCAGGAAAGCGAGAAAACAACTACAAGCATCCCCGAAGAAATCGAAGCCGCCGTTGCCTACTTTAACGAGAATTATAATACAAAGGTCAGTGTGGACGATTACGCAGAATCGCTGCATATCAGTACGAACTGGTTTATCCGTAATTTTAAGCAGTACATGAAAATAAGCCCTGCACAATACATCCTGTCCCTTCGGATGGTAAATGCACAAAGCTTATTGGAGAACACCGAATACAATATTGGAGAAATTGCAGAGATCGTAGGGTATGATAACCCGCTCTATTTTAGCCGGGTATTCAAGAAAGAGTATGGTGTCAGTCCGGCACAGTACAGAAAGAATCTGGAAGAATCTACTGAAAAATGAGAAAGATTCCTTATAAATAAGGAGAGTAGAACCATGCCGATAAAAATGCGATCCACAGCCAACAAGTCTATGACCCAACGGATGAATCCATCATGGCAGAGCAGGAACTTTGCATGGAGCGGCTGTATGCTTATAATCATACCCGCCCTTCCGAACACGCAAAACGGGAGCAGCTTTGGAAAGAAATGCTTGCAGTGGATTGAGCCGCCGTTTCACGCCAATTGGGGCGGAAAGCACAAACACTTGGGCGATTTTTTGTTAAGATGGATAAAAACAGAAAATCTTGCAACAAACCAGTGATTTGCTACGTTATCTAGATAAAAGGGTTTATAGAAAGGAGCCGAAGATAGTGAAAAAACTGGTAGTAGACGTTGGTAGTATGCTAATTGTGCAGTATTTGATATTTTACTTTGTTGAAATAAGATTAGGGGAACAAGCGACCTTTACAAAGTTTATAACTAACAATTATATCCTTACTTTTTGGATAATTTATCTTGCAAGTCGGATTGTGAAATGCAAAATTAAAAAGCCCCGCAATGAGAAATAAATCTAAAAAGGAGCGTTTCGGATGAGAGCAAGAAAAATTGTGTTAATGTTTGCGGTAATAGCGGTGCTGCTAATATTAATATTGGGCAGGCCAATAACGACTGATGCTCCACAAATTATGGGCAGTAAAGAAATTGAAGATGCACTTAATGCAGCATCCGAATTAGATGAGCAAAATGTTGTTCGTGTTGATATTCCAGACGGAAATGGCGGGTATAAAACGTTACAAGGAGAGGAAGCTAGAGAACATTATAGCAAAGCAGTAGAGCAAACACAAAAAGAGCTTTTAGATGATTTATACAAAGAAAACTCAAAGGAATCGATTAAATGAATGATAGAGGACTGTTGTTTTGCCTTGGATATTTTAATTAAAGGTCAATCCTCTAAATCTGCCATGGTCACAGCTGAGTGAGAGATAATGCTCAATCTCACCACCCAGCACAAGCTGAGCATACTCCAAGGGCTTGTTGTAGAGCAGCCAGCCCAGTTCTGCCCGTTGCTCCGGAGTGTTGCCGTATTCGTCCTCTACGGCGATGCAGTCGATGGAAAGAGTGGTGCCATCTTCAAACCGGGCTTCCACCCGGTTGGTATCTCCAACATCCGGGTGCTGAACCCGCTGGACTGCACCAACTCCGACGGTATCGATCCGGATCACTCCACCAATGTGCGGATCATCGGCTGCCATGTCCAGTGTGCAGATGACTGCATCTGCCTCAAGACCACAGCAGGCAACAACGAGTACGGCCCCACCAAGAACGTCATCATCTCCAACTGCACGCTGACCTCTACCAGTGCCGCGATCAAGATCGGCACAGAGGGCGTGGCAGATTTCGAGAATATTCTGGTGGATAACTGCATCATCACCGGAAGCAACCGGGGTCTGTCCATCCAAATTCGCGACGGCGGCTGTGTGCGGAACGTGAGCTTCTCCAACATCATGATCGAGACCCGCCGCTTTGCCGAGTGCTGGTGGGGCTGCGCGGAGCCTATCGTGATGACGACCCACGACCGGAACGCCAACACCCACAGCGGCAGCATCGAGAATGTTCGCTTCTTCAACGTCACCTGCAAGGGTGAGAACGGTGTGTTCCTCTCCGGCAACGAGGAGAATCACATTAAGAACGTTCTGTTTGAAAATGTCAACGTCTGTCTGGAAGCTACCAGCAAGTGGGAGCGCGGAATGTACGATCTGCGTCCCATTCCGCCTGAAAAGGAAGGCATGCTGCATCAGAAGAGTGCAGCCATGTTCCTGCGCTGGGTAGATGGCGTCACCGTCCGGAACTCCACGCTGGGCTTTGCAGGCGAGGACCGTTCGGACTTCGCACAGGCGCTTCTTACTCAGAACTGCACCAACGTGCAGACCATGGGTCTGACTGCTGAGGCTGCCGCTCCGGAGTACCAGAGCATCGAACTGGGCTGAGCCGCCTATCAATAATGAGCAAGCCGCCGCATCGGCGCTGGCCCCTTTTGCCGGGTCGGGCCGGGCGGCGGCTTCTTTTGAGGGATAAACCAATGAACAAGAAAAAGAACATCATCACGTTTGCCGCGTTCCTGATCCTGATGGTGGGTCTGGGCGCGAACGATGCCATGCGGGGCATTTTTTCCACGATCTTCTCTGCCCACTTCCAGCTGAGTACCGCCCAGTTGTCCCAGATCGTCACCGTAAGCTACATCGGCAACCTCGTGTCTCTGGCCGTCGGCGGCTTCGGGGTGGATATTCTGGGCCGCCGCAAGGCCATGCTGCTGTTTGCCACCACGGACTCCTATCTGCTGCTGCTTGTGGGAATGTTTTTTGCCATGGGCACATCCACGCTGCTGAACACCAACATGAACCTGATCACGACTGGTATGTTTGCCGTTGCGCCCGGCTTTTTTGTGAACTTCCTGTTCTTCATTCAGGGCATCGGCACCAGCGGCAGCCAGAGCATTATTGGCAACTGGGCTACGGATATTTCCAGCTGGCACACCGTGGCATGGGGACTGCTGGCCATTGGCGCAGCTGCCATGGTTTTGTTTGTACTGTTTCCGATGCCGGAAGTGCAGGAGCACAAAACGGAGGGGAAGGTATCGCCCAAGGAGATCATGAGCTGTCCGGCATTTCTGTCGTTGGTGCTGATCATCGGCCTGTATTTCATTGCAGAACATGGCATTATGAACTGGCTGGTGAGCTATGCTACCAATGCACTGGAAGTTCCCATGGGACAGGCGGCAAATTTCACCGCCGTTTTCTTTGGCTGTGTGATGGTGGGGCGTCTGGTGCTGAGCAGTCTGGTGGATAAGCTGGGAATCTACCGCTGCCTGCGGCTCTTCGCCACAAGCGCTGCGGTTTTGTACACCGCAGGTGTTCTGCTGGGTGCACCGGGTCTGTGGCTCCTGGCAGTCAGCGGTCTGCTGTTCTCCATCCTGTATCCGACCCTTGTCATGCTGATCCCGCGATACTGGCCTAGTCACGCAGCTTCCTCTGCATCGGGTCTGGTGCTGAGTGTGGCTTCGCTGGCGGATATCCTCTTCAATGCCGTGTTTGGCAGCTTGGTGGATGCCATCGGCTACCGGACCTCCTTCCTCATCATGCCTGCCTGCATGGTGGGATGCACGGCACTGCTCTGGCTGTTCTTTGCAAAAGCTAAAAAGCTGGAACAGTGCGATTAACGGACATCTACGGCCACGCAAACCAATGCCCTCAAGTTTTAAGCAAGCATAAAAAATACCGCCCACGCAGCGCTGCGTGGGCGGTAAATTTCATATAGAAAACCACAAGCTATGCTTGTGGAAGAAAAGAGCCGTAGCGTTGAA